>MDTG01236931.1_pt1 | contig 15106 bp, 14 predicted proteins | sample 811421 | NCBI WGS metagenome assembly MDTG01 (sample SAMN05326645, study PRJNA326480) | marine metagenome | isolation source: seawater | place: Pacific Ocean: South East | collected 2011
CGATTTATCAGTTTGAAATTTCTTACCAATCATACAAAGTTCAGTATCAGCCAATGAAGAATCAAAATGATAACGACCAATTTTTTTCTGAAAGAAAGAAAGAAATCCAAGCTTATTTGACAAATATTTTAATTTAATTTTTCCATTTAAGAAAGAATCAATAGTAATCTTTTCTGACCAATATTTTTTTTTTGTAATTTTGATGAATAAAATTTCAGAAATTTTTATTATTAAGTTTCTTATTTTTTTTAAGTAATTCATTTCAATTTTGTTTTTTCGCAACAATTATTTGATGAGTAAAAAAATCACGAATTCCAAAATATGATTCAATAATTTTGAACCCACTCCTATTTAGAATATTTTCAGCATGTTTTTTAGATTTAATTAATGTAATTTCGTGGGGATGAAATGTGATATTTTTTCTGGAAACTAAAAAAATAATTTTTTTTACAAACTTTAAAAATATAACGCTTAATCCATATTTTGGTGGCCAAAATAATATTACTTTTCCATCTTTTGTTAAGGTTCTTTTAAACTCGGTTAAAATATTTCTAATTTGATCTTCATTAAAGTGTTCCATAACACCAAGATTAAAAATAATTTCAAAAAAATTATTTTTGAATGGCATCTTGAAAATATCTCCATGGATTATTTCAACATTTTTGGCATGATTACCCTTATATTTTTCGAGTGCTTTAGGAGAAATATCAATCGCAGTAAGTTTTGCTTGTTTTGCTAAATCAACATCAACTTGACCACTACCGCAACCTGCATGCAATGTTTTTGGGATTTTTTCATTCGCATGTTTGCAAAAAAAATGATTTAAAGCAGGTTTAATAATTAAATTTCGATAAAAAAAAGCAATAAAATCATAAATGAATTTAATAGAACTTTTTTTTTCTTTCCAATAATCATCCCATTCGAATCGTTCTTTTTTTTGTAAATTTTCTTTAATTTTTAAATCAATTTTTTTTTTAATTAATAAAGTCCTAGATTTAAAAACTCTCTTAAAAAACAATTCCATAATTACTCTAACACTTTTGACAATATCAGAAGATTTCATCTTCGAATTCCCGTAGGTCCGTTTGGGTAATATAATTGGTATTTCAGATATTTTGTAATTATTAACATTGAAAATAAATAAACTTTCAATAAAAAACGAGTAGCCTTTTGAATGAATGATAGTTAAAAGTTTCTTTTCAATGTTTTTTAAGTTGTACATTCTAAAGCCACATGTGCTGTCGAAAGTTAAATTTAAAAAAATATTTGTAACATAATGCCCAAGGTAGGTTAGTAACTTTCTATGAAATGACCAACCACTTAGGCTGTTTTTCATTAGAAATCTTGATCCAACGATTACGTCAAAATTTTTAATTTTTAAGATAAATTTTTCAATGTCATCAGGTGTGTGTGTTAAATCACCGTCCAATGTAATCAAAAAATCATATTGTTTGGAGTAAGCCCATTCAAATGCTCTTAAATGTGCACTCCCTATACCTAATTTAGATTTTCTATGAATAACAAAAATTTCTTTTTTTGCTGCTAATTCAGCCAACAGCCTTCCTGTTCCATCAGGAGAGTTGTCATCAATAAATAGAATATCGCACTTAGTTTTTAATTTTTTTATTTTTGAAAGTAAAATTTCAACATTATTTTTTTCATTATAAGTTGGAATCATTATGAGAATTTTGTTATTCATGATTCTAGATTAGATCAAATGGCATTTATATAATTACACTTCAGTATATTCTCATCTAATGACAAATTTAGATTTTAAGTATTTTTTATCAAAAAAAAAGTTTTTTTTTATGTTTGCTTTAGTATTGTTTGTATATATTGGCGCATTATTTTCAGGACCAGTGGTAAGTAATGATGATCAGATTAAGTATAATGCAAGAAACATATACTTACCCTTCGGTTTAGGTTTTTCTGTAGGATCTGATTCAGGCAATTACATGAGGGTAGCTAATGACCCAAAATTAATTTTTGAAAAAGAGAGATTTGTTAATGGTCGCGAATTAGTTCCAGGTAATGTAGCCATAAGTAGGCCTGCTTTTCTTTATCTCACATATTTAATTTCGAAACCAATTGATTTGATTTTAAAAGAAACAAAAATTTTTAATGACAATTTGATTAATAATATTGAAGATTCATTAAATACTGGATACCAAGTTTTAGGGGTTAAACAGACTATTAATGATTCTTTAGGGGATTTAAAAAAGTATTATTCAACATACGCAGCGTTTCTTTTATTAAATTTTTTGGTAATATCCTTATCCTTCTACTTTTATTCTAAAACTACAAACGTTCAAATTTTGAACTTAGAATCCTTTTCAAAATCAAGCCTTTGGTTAGGTGTATTTTTAATAATTAATGATATAACTAAAAAGTATATTGTTTCTCCTAATCCAGCTATTTTTAATCTAATAGCTGTTACTTTAACATTATATTTTTGCTCCATCTTAAGAACAAATAGCAGGTTAAATTTATTATGGATGGCGTTTATCTTTGGTACATGTAACTTGTTTTACGAAGTATTTATATGTCCGTTATTAACAATATATGTCCTATACATTAAAATAGAACTTGAAAAGAAAAAAAGTTTTTTTGACATTGCGAAACTAATTTCTTTTTCTTCAATATTTTTTGTTTTTCCTTATTTGGTATGGATTATTACAGTAGAATTTTTTTTTGGTGGTTATTCTCATTACGGTATTGATTCATTTCCAGGTTTTAATGTACTAAATTTAAATTTTTTTGAGGCAATACAGCAAATTTCTGTTAAGGCGTTTTTTGGTATAGGAAAAACTATTTTACTCTCTTTGGCGATATTTTTGCTAATAATTTTCTGTTTATGTAAAATTATTCACAATAATGACAAAATAAATATCTTTCATAATAATCATTTTCTTGTTGGGATAGTATATTCTTTAATGGTTTTAATTTTTTTTTCTAGTTATGGAGTCTTAGGTAGCAGACATTTAGTACCTTTAGGCTTAGCTTTTTTGCCTTTTTTGAATTTTTTGATTCAAAAAACTTTTAAATGTGAAAAAAATTTAATAATAGGATTCTTTGGTTTTTTTATATTTTATTCATATTTTATGGCAAGAAAAACTTATCCATATGGTGAAGGTATTATAGAAAATATTTTTTCTTAGTTAATAAGATTCTAGTTGATTTTGAACAAGGCGAACGATCATTTGTTTAAATGTAATTGATGGTTTCCAGTTGCACGCTTTTTTTAATTTTGAAGAGTCTCCCAAACGAAAATTATTTATTTTTGAGTTATCTTTAGTTATGACAAAGTCCCTATAATCAAGATTTAAATAATTATAAACTTCCACAACAAAGTCTTTAACCGAGTGGAGCTTTCCAGTTGAAATAATAAAATCATCTGGAATTTTATGATTTAAAATTTTAATCATTGCATCTACGTAGTCTAAAGCATAACCCCAATCAATTTTGTAATTAAAATTGTTTAAGATTAATTTTTTTTTACTATTTTTAAAATTATCTATTGCATGCAGGATAATTTTTTTACTTATAAAATGATTTTCTCTAAGTAATGATTCATGATTATATAGGATACCACATGACACAAAAATTTTAAAATTTTGTCTATAAAATTCACAAAGTTTCATGGAAAAAACTTTTGCCATACTGTAATGACAGTTTGGTTGAAATAATGTTTTTTCGGTTTGTTTATTTTTTGATGGTTTAAATATAAATGATGAGGATGCAAAAAATAATCTTGATTTAGTTGAAAAATTTTTAATGGCCTCTAAAAAATAAATAAGAGATAAATAATTAATCTGATAATTTAGCTCAACATTTATATTTATCCGATTTTCGGCTGAATGATGATATGCAGCTAGAAAATAGATTTCGTTAGGTTTTTTTGTTTTTATAAAATTTTCGACAGAACTTCTAGATGTGATATCAAAATTTTCTTTAGAAATTTTTATAATTTTATAATTTTTTTTTTTTAACAACGAGGCTATTAATTGTCCATCTTGTCCATTTGAACCTATTATGGTTGCAACTTTTGGTTTCATCGTTTTATAACTTCAATTTTTGGTAGCGGAAAAAGTAAACTAAAATTTTTATACTTTGGGTTATTTAGGAAAAATTTTTTAAAATGCCAAGGTAGAATCATAAGTAAATCTGGATTTAAAGCTAAAATCTTCTCCTCTTCAATAATTGGAATTAACGAACCAGGCGTAAATTTATTAAACTTTTCACTGTTAACCTCTCCTATATTTGGTAAGAGATTTGAATTAATTTTACAATATTGAAGAAGAACATTCCCTTTTGTGGAAGCTCCAATTCCAAAAACCTTTTTTTTTTCGGCAACTTGTTTTTTTAAAAAATTTGTGAGATGTAATTTAAATTTAGCAACATCTTTATTAAATTTTTCAAAAATTTTTAAATCTAGAAAACCCTCGTCCTGTTCTTGTTTCAAAATTTTGGATACTTTTTTAGAAGTTTTAAAAATTTTACTCTTGTTACTACTTACCGTGACCGCAAAACTACCTCCATTGACATCATTAAATTCAACATCAACAATTTTTAAATTAGCTAAATCCATAATCCATTTGATTTGATAAAGGCAATAGTATTCAAGATGTTCATGACAGATTGTATCAAAAGATAGGTTTTTAATCATTTCAGGTAAATAACTTTGCTCAAGAACCCAGATCCCATTTTGAGGGTCAAGTGCTTTAGAAATCTCTTGAGCAAATTTTAAAGGTTCGTCAAGATCGTAAAACATTGCAAAAGAAGTAATAACCTTAGCTTTTTTATCTCCTATTATTTTTTGAACTGCTTCAAAAGAGAAAAAATTTTCACATTTCAAAATATTTGGTTCATAATAATGCTCAAACTTTTTTATTGTTGGATCAATTCCAATTCTGCAAAATTCCTTTTTATAAAACGATAATGTGGTTCCGTCATTTGAACCAATATCGAGTACAATATCATTTTTTTTTAGACTAACCAGTGAGTTTATTCTTTGAACTCTATATTTTAAGTGATTTTTCATACTTATGTTTAAACCTGATCTATATCCATAGTTATCTCCATACATAAGATCTTTTTTAACCGAATGTGCAAGTTGTACTAGATTACATGAGTGTTCATTGCCAAAACATTTTACAAGTTTTAAGGGATATTTTTTTACTTTCTTAATTTCTTCTTTATTGGGAAAAACACTAGTAAGATATTGATCGCCCAGATCTAAAATGGGAACTAGATTAGAGTTTTTACAGATTCTGCAGTGACTAATTTTTTTTATCACAATAATATTAATATCGTTTTTTGAATATTTTTAAAACATTAATTAACGAGTTAACTAAATCAAGAAATGAGATCTTACAACAATTAAAATTCAGTGTATGAAAAAAAAATTAAAATACAATACAAATTTGTCTGAATTAAATTAAACTTTTCTTTTAACAAACAATAAATCTGAAGATCTTAAATGACTGAAAATTTTTGTTGAAAGAATTTCTTTTTTCTTAAAAAGTTTAAATCTGTATCTTTTTGTGAGTAATTTAAAAATCTTTTGAAACTTTTCATCATAACAATCTTTTTTTTCTAAAATTTCCAGTAGGATTATTTCTGTACTTTCTAACTGCCTTTTTGCACCCTGTATTACCTCAAATTCAGATCCTTCAACATCAATTTTTAAAATGTTAATTTGTTTTATTTTTTTTTTTTTACAGAAATTATCTATGGTATCTGTAATAACGTCTATCTGACTAAAGTTTTTTTTAAATCCTAGCGTCAAAAATCTTCTTGAAATATTCCATAACTTATCATTTGCTACAATATTTTTTAGTGATGATCCTGAGGATGGTAAAAAGTTATTTAAATAAAATTTTTTCTTTCCCTTTTTACTTGATAAGGCAATATTTTCAGTAAAGAAATCTTTTAGTTTAATATTAGGATTAGGGTCAAATAAATAAAAATTTGCAGAGATTTTTTCTTTTACAAATTTATTTTTCAATGTGCGAGAAAAATTTCCTTGGAAACTTCCAACATCAAAAACAACAACATTTTTTTTTTTTAGGTCAACAATTTTTTCAATAATGACGTTACTAAAGTTATTCATTAGAAACTTGTCAACAAGAGTGTAGAGCATTTGAAATAACAAAAAGAATTAAAGTTAGTGTAATAGTTAATAGGATAATTATATATGGATATTGTTAGAATTGTAATGTAAAAAAAAGTATGAGAAAATTTTTTATCACCTCTTTTTTGTTTATATTAATTCCCACTATGATTTTAGTTTTTCTAAACTATCTAAGTTGGAATCACTATGAGAAAATCAGTAATATTTTTAAAAATAAAAGTGAATATCGCGAAGTTTTCTTAACTAAGTCTACCTTCAATTTTTTAAAAATAATTAAACCTTTTCAAAAAGATATTTGGTATTTAAGCCCTAATTCTTACTATTCATTTGAGTCAGATTCAAATACTTTTTTTTTATCAAAGTTTAACTCTAAAAGTGAATTACCACAGAACAATTTAGTTAAGATAAATTGTAAAAATTCAATCATAGAATATTACGAGATTACAAGTAAAAAAGTAGTTAAAACAGGAAAAGTTGATAAAAAAAATAAGAAAATTTTTTGTGATTCCGATTATACCAGAGAAACATTAATTAGACAGTGTAAACAAAATGAGGTTAGGGTCCTTAATCGAAATCCAACAGAAGAGGATTTGATTAAAATTGATGATATTTGTCTTAATTTAGTTAATAAAGATAAATAATTTAACTTTTTTTTTCAATTATAGTACAAATATTAAATTTATGGACCTAAAAAAGAAATATAATCTTATTATTAAAAATAAACATAAATTATTAGATTTTAAAAATCTTAAGAATAAGTTTAATTTTATAATTAAAAATAAGCAAAAAGCTGCTTTATTTGTCGGAGCTTTTTTTGTATTTATAAGTTTGGCTTCCTTTTTCAGTAAAGATACGGATGAATCTGATGTAGTTGAAAATAATATTTCTGATTCTGTAAAAACTGCTAACATCCCCAATGATGATTTATTACCCTTGGAGTTGAATGAGTCTCCCGCTATTAAAGATAAATTGATTAGTCCGAAAAAACTTGATAAATCAAAAACTGAAAAAGATAAAGCTAAAAAAATCCTTGAGAAACCAACAAAAAAAATTGACAAAATTAAAACTAACCCAGGAAACTCAATTACAACAGTCTTAGAACTACATGACGGCTTAAGTAAAATAAGTAGTAAACAAACAAATATATTTCCAGAGATAAAGAATCTTATTCGAGTAACCTATGATACTGAGAAAATGGTTGAGATGATTGTTGGTAGGGTTTGGGAAAAGGCCGATTCGAAACAAAAAAATGAAATTCTGTCTGAATTCGAAGAATATATTGCTAAAAATTATATCAAGCGTTTTAAAAATATTAATAAACCAAAATTTACTAACTTAGAAAGCAAAAAATATAATAATGCATATAATATGGTCAAAACTGAATTAATATTAAATAATAATGAAAAAGTAGGTATTAATTATTTATTGATTTTTAACAATAATAAATGGAAAGTTTTTGATATATTGCTTGCTGGTTCTATAAGTGAAATAGCAACTAAAAAATCAGAATTTTCTAGTTTTATAAGAAATGGTGATATGTCTCCTCTCATAGCTGCTTTAAAGAAAAAAAATGCAGAGTTACTAAATTAATATTATTTAGAAATTTTCCATAAAAAAGAATCCTTATCATCAACTATTACATAAAAATCTCCTGCCTCATCAATCTCAAAATCTCTAATTCTCCCAATATCTCCTTGTAATATGATTTCTTTATCTATTATTTTACCATTTTGATAATTTAGCCTAAAAATTAAGCCTGCTTGGGCTGCGCTTCCAATTAAATCGCCTTCCCATTCCTTAAAAGTGTCTCCACTATAAAATTCTATCTGACCTACACCGATTGAGGGTACCCAAGATATTATTGGTTTGTTATATTTTTCTTTAAAAGATGAATCTCCAATTTTTGGTCCAAAATATTCTCTTCCGCCCCATGCAATGTCTTTCCAACCATAATTTCCTCCAACGAATATTTTACCAATATTATCTCCACCTCTAGGACCGTGTTGAGAAAAATAAATTTCACCATCATGAGGTGAAATAGCTATCCCTTGTGGATTTCTAACTCCAATTGTAATTATTTCAGGTAGCCAGTTTGTAAATTTTTTTAAGCCAGGGTTGTCATTGGGAATAGTGCCATCAAGGTTAATTCTTATAATGCTTCCAGGATGTGTTGATGGGTCTTGAGCAATCATACCCAAACCTCGGTCACCAAAACCTGCAAATAAAAAATTATTTTTTATTACTAACCTTGATCCCCAATGTTTGTTAATTTCAAGCTTGGGTTTAGTTGAAATCAAAATCTCCAGATTTTCAATTCTATCATTAACTAATTTTCCTCGAGCAATTTCTGTGCTTGAAACTTTTTTTCCGTTAATTCTTTCATAAGATCGACTGTAAGAAAAATATAAATATTGATCATGATATAAAACATCTAGGAGCCCACCTTGACCATTAATACTTGTGTCACTTCGATATTTAAGATTTGAAATATTATGTTGAATTACATTAACTTTCCCATTAGTGATATTTATTTTCTTAATTTTTCCATTTTTTTCGGTGACTATTAGATTTTCAGAATCAATAAATGTTAGCCCCCAAGGATAATTAAGCCCCCCTGAGATTTTACTTAAATTAAAACTAGATTTGGTTGTTTTATATTTTCTGAAATCATCAATTAAATTTTCACTTTGACAAAAACTTTGAACCGAAATAAAAAAAAAAAACATTTTTATAAAAAAATACATTTTTAAATTAATTAGGGGTTATTATAATTTTTGTCTTTAGTAATTGAAGATTTTTTTGAAGCTTTATTAAAATTGGCTCTTTCAACTTTTGAAAATTCCATTAAACATTTTTTACAGCTTTTAGTCTCTTCCCAAGAATATAGATTGTTGAATTTTTCAAGATAAGATATTTTTTCATTAGAAAGACAAATAAAAAATTTCGCCTGCAAATTTTTTTTTAGATATTTTGGGTTGCAATCATTTCCGAAGGAAATTCCAGAATATAAGGTAAAAAATGAAATAAAAATAAATTTTTTTAGCATTAATATTTATATATAAATTTTAGATTAAAAAAGCTATTAAATAAGTAATATAAAAAAATAATCTTGGTTATTTTTGTTGACGAAGTAACTATGTTTTTAGATTATATTAAATCTAATTAGTATGAAAAAAGATACAGAAAATCTTAATATTGTCTTAGAAAAAGAAAAAGAAAAATATAAAAGCAAAATCTATGTTCTTTTTGGATTTGTTGGTTTTATCATGGTCTTTGTTTATTTTTTTATACTTTTTTCTAATGGTACAAAAATTGTTATTTTTCCTGAAGAAGCAGAATTGGACGCAAGAGTAAAATCAAGATTTTTTTTTGATTTAAGTTTAAATAATTCAATATACTCTTTTTTAGCAAGCCCAAGTTTTGTTGTTAATTCCAAGGGTTATGAGGAAGTTTTTGGTAATATTTCAGAGGATAAAAAAGGTAAATTTGTGAAGGTAATAATGAAAGAATTACCAGGAAAACTTAAAATAAATGTTAATAAAGAAAACGATAATACCCGATGGTTTATTAATGGGGAGTTCGTAAGTGAGGGAAAAAAATTTGAGCAATCATTATATTCAGGTGAGTATGAAATAGAAATTGATAATCCATACTACCAAAAAAAGAAAATTAAAACAAAAGTAGTAAGAGGAGAAGAAAATAAAATTAATGAAAGTTTAGAGGAAATAAATGGTTTTATTGAATTAAACTCAGACCCAAAAGATTCCGAAATCATAATTAATGGTAAGAAAATCGGTAATACACCAACAATTTTCAAAAATAAAGGGGGTATTTATAAAATAGAAATAAAAAAGAAAAACTATAATACTGTAATTGATGATGTAAGTATTACAAATAAAAATAAAGTTTCAAAAAGAAATTATATAATGGATCTAGTTGAGGCTAGCTTAAAAGTTATTGTGGAGCCATCAAATGGTGTATTAAATATAAATGGAGTTGTTTATAGCTCTGGAAATTTATTAAACCTAAAATCAAGTAAAGATTACAATATTTCTTACTCAAAGTCTGGATTTAAAACTCAATTTAGAAAAGTAAGATTAGAACCAAATGAAGCAAGAGTAGAAAAAATTAATCTTCAAAAAGAATTTGGACTCGTGGAGGTAGTTGCAAATCCTGAGGCAGAAGTTTGGCTTAACAATAAGTTAATTGGGAATACTCCTAAAGTATTGGAGCTTCAGACTGTTGAGCATGAAATTGAAATAAAAAAAAAGAACTTTAGATCTGTTAAAAATAAAGTTTTACCAGAATTCAGTAAAAGAAAGGTTTTAAATATCTCTTTAATTGAAGAAAAAAAAGCGAGACTTTTAGAGGCTCCACCAGAGTATGAAAATACTGCAGGGATAAAATTAAAACTATTTAATCCTGAAATGGATATGCTGCTTTTAGGTGCAGAAAGACATGAAAAAGGTCAAAGAGCCAATGAAATTACTAGAAAAGTTCTATTAGAAAAGCCTTTTTATGTTTCATATCATGAAGTTTCAAACAAACAGTTTTCAATGTTTAATAGTTCAAAGCAAAATGATAATTTTCCTATTAATAATATTTCTTGGGTTGAGGCAGCTACTTTTTGTAATTGGCTAAGCAAAAAAGAAAATCTTGAAGAATTTTACATATTTAAAAAAAATAAGCTTATTGATTTTAATTCTAATTCTAATGGTTACCGATTACTCACAGAAGCGGAATGGGAGTGGTTATCAAGGAAAGCCAATAAAAAAGAGCGAACAATTTTTAGTTGGGGTGACAGTTTTGAGATACCAGAAAATTATTTAAATATTGCTGATGAGAGCACAAGGGGAACTCAAAGAAATTTTGTAAAGAATTACAATGATGGAAGTGAAAATGTATCTGAAATAGGTAGTTATGATAAAGAAATTTCTGGACTTTACGATTTATCAGGAAATCTTAGTGAATGGGTTCATGATTATTATACAATAAATTTTTCTGAGAATATTGTAAAAGACCCGATGGGAACTAAAAGGGGATCCTCGCATGTAATTAAAGGTGCTAACTTTAGCTCAGGCACTCTTACAAAAATTAGGTCAAGTTACAGAGAAAATGGAATTAATGGTAATGATATGATAGGTTTTAGAATAGCTAGATATTTATGAAAAAAAAAATTTTTGGAATATTTTTATTTATGTTATTTTCATTTGTATGCTTCAATTTAATTAAAGCTGGAGGTTTGAAAATAACAATTAATACACCTATATCATTTCCAGTAGATATATGATGAATGATATTATTAAAAAATCTATTTTCCTTATAAGCACTGTAATAATAGTACATCTAATATTTTCTGGAATTATTCGTCCTGAAGCAAATATGATAATTGAGGCTGCAAAAAATACTCAATCTTCAATACCCAGAAACTTTTATATAATTGTTAAAGATTTGGAACAAGAAATTTGTGTTATTCTTTTGTTTTGGGGGGTTATTTTAATATTGGAAAAGTATCTCAGAATAATTAATTCAAATTATTTATTTAATATTGATTTAATAGAAAAAAAAATTGAAAGTAAAATTATGGCCGAAGAGGTTATGGAAAAGTTGGATAAACAATTGAGTCTAAATCTTAGAAAAACACCACTTATTGAATCCGTTAATTTAGCGCTATTGAGATATTCTCAAACAAAAAATGTTCAAAATGTATCAGATTCAATTAAAAGTAGCTTAGAAATGCTTTCGACCAAACAAGATAGTGAAAATTCAATGATCAGATATTTGATTTGGGCTATTCCCTCTGTAGGGTTCATAGGAACAGTCAGAGGTATAGGGTTGGCTCTTTCTAATGCAGATCAAGCCTTACAGGGAAACATTTCATTAATGACTGAAAACCTTGGTATTGCCTTTAATTCGACTTTTGTGGCACTTATAATAAGTTTAATTCTTATGCTTTTTTTTCATCATTTGCAAAAATTACAAGATGAAAATTTAATAAATATCCAAAAATATTGTGAAAAATATTTATATTCCAAATTTACTTAGAGTGTGAATAAAAAAAATAGAAATAACGATTTTAGCCTTTCATTTCTCGATATAATGGCGTGTGGATTAGGTGGAGTAATAATAATCTTTTTGTTATTAGAAAATAAATCATCAAGTGAAGAGAGTAGTTTTGAAATTAGTCAATTAAAAGAAGATATAGTTAATTTAAATTCAGCAAACCAAGACCTTTTGGTAAATAATCAGGTAATTAAGACAGAGATTGACGATAAAACAAAGTCTCTAACATCAATCAAAAGTTTTAACTCTAATATTTCCGAAAATCTCACCAGTTTAAATCAGGAAAAGGAATCTTTTAAAAAAGGTATTGAGCAGCTAAAAAAAAGTATCAAAGAAATGCCTCAAAATTTAAGAGAAGATCCAATTAGTAATGAAGAAATCTATGAAGAGGAGTACATTGAAGGTTTAACAATAAGAGGTAGCAGGATTTGTATTTTGCTAGATTCAAGTTCATCAATGACAGACGAAAAATTAGTGGAAATTATAAAGAGAAAAAATTCTTCTGATGAAGAAAAAAAGGACGGTCAGAAATGGAAGAGGACAATCAGAATAGTTAAATGGATTTTGGCTAGGGCCCCTCAGGAAAGTGAAGTTGCAGTCATAAAGTTTAGCAAAAATGCAAAATACATAGCAAAAAAATCATTTAAAGCAGGTTCTAAAAAAGATTTGCAACTTATTTTCAAAGGATTAGATAATACTGTTCCATCTGGTCCGACTAATTTAGTATCAGGTTTAATTCAGGCCGAAAAATTTAAACCAACAAATATTTATTTAATTACGGACGGTCTACCGACTTATGGCGGTGAAAGATTTAAAAGTTTAAATCCATTTAGTAAGTGCGATTCGATTGTTGGAAGCTCTAGTAAAATTTCTGGCGATTGCAGAGTTAAATTATTTGAACAAAGTATTAGATTTGTAGACAATCAGTCAGCTATTGTTGACATTATTCTACTCCCTGTTGAGGGTGATCCTCAAGCTTCTCCAAAAATGTGGAATTGGGCTTCAAGTACAGGCGGTTTGTTAATAAGTCCAGCGAAGGATTGGCCCCAATGAGAAAAAGAAATCTAGAAAATACATTATTTTCCTTTTTAGACGTTATATCTTGTGGTTTTGGAGCCATTGTAATGTTGATATTGATATACAAGTTCGAACCCAATGAAACTACAAGTGAATCAAGTGATAATTATTTTGCACTCATAGAGGAACTAGACTTACTTAAATCGCAAAATATAGTATTAACTAAAACATATAATAATTTGAAACAAGATAATGAATTTTTGAATTCAGAAATAACTGAACAAAATAAAATTTTAAAGCAAAATCAAGAAATCTTATTAACAGCTGCAAAGGAGCAGGATGATCTATTAGATTCTATTGAGGCATTAAATTTAGTAAAAGATAATTTGCAGTCGTTTTCCATTAAAAAAAAAAAAAAAAAAATTATTAGAGACAAAGAGGTGGGAGGAATCCCAGTTGATAGTAATTATGTAATATTCGTAGTAGATACCTCAGGAAGTATGCTTACAATTTGGGATAAAGTTTCAAATAAAATAGAAAACATTTTAAATATTCATCCTGATGTAAAAGGATTCCAAATTTTGAATGACATGGGCGTTCCACTAATTTCTGGTTATGAGAACAAGTGGATTCCCGACACACCAATTTGGAGGAAAAATTCCATTAAATTATTTAAAATGTGGGTTATTGCCTCAAATAGTAGTCCCGTTGAGGGTATTGAAAAGGCACTTAAAAATTATTCAGAACCTAACAAATCTGTTTCGATATATGTAGTAGGTGATGATTACACTGGTGGTGATTATGATCAAACAATTGATAGAATTACAAAAATTAATAAAAAAAAAAAGTTTTCAACAAAAATTCACGGAATAGGGTTTCTAGCAGATGATACAACGGATAGATTTTCTATAATAATGAGAGAACTTACATTAAGAAATAACGGCACTTTCTTAGCTATTCCAAAATAATTAAATGAATTCAGAACAGATAATTGATAATTCTATCATATTTTTATTAATGTCCTTGTTGGTTAGGTCTAAATCATAAAAAATATTTTTAAATCCTTGTTTCTTTCCAATTATGTAGTACTTACCAGGTAAAAGTTGCAAAATTTTTTCATCGATTTTACCAACTTTTCCAACTCCCCGAATCTCAATTTCTGTTTCGTTATCAGAGATGATTTTTATAGCTACTTTTTTTGTTGACTCATTTACCAATTTTTGAATTTTTTGATAATTACTGGATAAATTTTTACTCATTGATAAATATTGCCTTGATTTTTTTAAATCATTTAACACTTTATTTTCAAATTTTTGATTTATCAATCTGTGAGAATTTTTAAGGTAATTTTTAAAGTTTTTTTCCAAGATTAAAATATCTTGGGTCATGTTAATTTTTTGACTTACATAGGCGTCGTTTTGATTAATCTTTTCTATTCTTTTTAGACTACCTAACGCTAACTCCCAATTATCATTTTTTGAATGTTTTTTAAAATCTAATAACAATTGATTCTTTAAATTAGCTTTTTTTAAATTCTCCAATTTTTCTTGGAATAACTTTATTTCTTGCCTTGATGGAAAAATTTGTTCAGCTTTGTTAAGATTTAATTCTGCTTGTTTAATATTCTTTTCTTTTAAAAACTTTTCAGATTGAGACATTAGATCTTCAAAATTATTAAGTTTCAATTCATTTTCCAAACCCAAAATTTGATTTTTTATGGCTTTACTACTTTCAATAGAATCTAATTCTTTTAGAAAAAATAATTCTTTTATTTTATTATTTTCTTTTCTGGAAATTTTTAAATTTTCAAGAATTTTTAATTTTTTAGGTAATTTATTTATTAGTGATTCAAGTTTCAGTGCCTCTGATGATTGTGGCTTTAATTGTAAAGCG
>MDTG01278841.1_pt1 | contig 15105 bp, 12 predicted proteins | sample 811421 | NCBI WGS metagenome assembly MDTG01 (sample SAMN05326645, study PRJNA326480) | marine metagenome | isolation source: seawater | place: Pacific Ocean: South East | collected 2011
AGAAGATCCCCATGAGGATCGCCGGGAAGAAGCTGCTGGCGGCCAGACCGAAGGCGAAGGCGACCACCGCCACCGCGGCCGCGATCCGAGCGAGTCTCAGTTCACCCTTCTCGCTGATCCCGGGCACCAGCATCCGCTTGAAGAGATCGTGGCTCACCGCGCTCGAGATGACCATGAGCAGTCCGGCCGCGGTCGAGAGGGCCGCCGCCAGTCCACCCGCGGCGACCAGGGCGATGACCCAGTCGGGAAGGCCGGAGATCTCGGGGTTCGCGAGCACCATGATGTCGCGATCGACGTAGAGCTCGTTGTCGTTCGATTGGTCGAGGACGTTGGTGACCATCCGCTGCCCGTGGTCCCCTCGCACGGACACCCCGTCCGCATCGAGATCGAAGATCGGCTTGCCCTTGAAGGCCGCGCCGTTGGTGTGCTGGATGACGCCGTCGTCGTTCTTGTCGACCCAGGTCATGAGCCCGGTGTCCTCCCAGGTGGTGACCCAGGAAGGCGCGTCGGAGTAGGCCCGGTCGGGCACGGTCTCGAGCATGTTGGTCCGGGCGAAGACCGCGATCGCGGGGGCGGTGGTGTAGAGGATCGCGATGAACAGCAGGGCCCAGCCCGCCGAGGAACGGGCCCCGCGGACGGTCTTGACGGTGTAGAAGCGAATGATGACGTGGGGCAGACCGGCGGTGCCGAGCATCAACGCGGCGGTGATGCACACCACGTCCAGAGGACTCTTCACATACTCCGTGTAGTGATTGAATCCCAGATCGACCAGCATGCCGTCGAGCTTCGCGAGAAGCCCCGTTCCGTCGGCATCCACCCCTCCAAGCGCGATCTGGGGTATCGGATTCCCGGTCACCATGAACGCAAGGAAGACCGCGGGCACGGTGTAGGCGAAGATCAGCACGCAGTACTGCGCGACCTGGGTGTAGGTGATGCCCTTCATCCCGCCAAGCACCGCGTAGAAGAAGACCAGCCCCATCCCGATGATCACCCCGAGGCTGATGTCGACCTCGAGGAAGCGACTGAAGACCACCCCCACGCCCCGCATCTGCCCCGCCACGTAGGTGAAGGAGACGAAGATCGCACAGATCACCGCCACCAGCCTCGCGACCTGCGATGCGTAGCGATCGCCCATGAAGTCGGGGACCGTGAACTTCCCGAACTTGCGGAGATACGGTGCCAGGAGCAGGGCCAGCAGGACGTACCCTCCGGTCCATCCCATCAGGTAGACCGATCCGTCCATGCCGGCGAAGGCGATGATCCCCGCCATGGAGATGAAGGACGCGGCGCTCATCCAGTCCGCGGCGGTCGCCATGCCGTTCGCGAGCGGCGAGACGCCCTTGCCGGCGACGTAGAACTCCCCGGTGGAACCGGCCCGCGACCAGATCGCGATGCCGATGTAGAGGGCGAAGGTCAGCCCCACGATGAGGAAGGTCCAGGCCTGCACGTCCATGTCAGGAGGTCTCCTCGTCGACGCCGTACCGTCGATCGATGCGATTCATCGCCACGACGTAGATCAGGATCAGCAGCACGAAGACGTAGATCGACCCCTGCTGGGCGAACCAGAAGCCCAGCGGATACTCGGTGAACGGAAGCTTGAAGCCGTTGAGCCACGGGGCCAGCAGGATGCCGCACCCGAAGGAGACGAAGGCCCACATCGAGAGAAGCACGCCGATCAGGCGGAGATTCGCATGAAAGTAGGCCTTCCCGTCCTCGCGTGAGGCATCAGGCACCCTGCGTCTCCTTCTTCGGGGCCTTGAACGGTCCGTCACCGGCGTGGACCGCGACGCAGTCGTTCTTCTCGAGGATCCTCTTGGTCAGCAGGATGCCCTCGTGCTCGCTGGGCTTTCCGCCCTCCCATTCGATCCCGACCCAGCCGCCGTACTCCGCATCTCGAACGATCTTCATCATCCGGGCGTAGTCGGTCTGGGTCTCGTTTCCGGCCTCGTCGAAGGCGCGACTCTTCGCGCTCACCGCCTTGGCGGAGGGCATCAGCTCCTCCACCCCCTTGTAGCGGTCGTACCACTTCCCGCCGCCGAGGTTGAAGTTGCCGAAGTCCGGAAGCGTGCCGCAGTTGGGCATCGCCACCTTCTTCATCACGGCCGCCAGCCATGAACCGTTCGAGGAGAGGCCACCGTGATTCTCCACGATGACGCCGAGGCCGTAGGGCTTCGCGGTCTCGGAGAGCATCGAGAGGCCGTTCGCGGCCCGATCCAGCTGCTCGTCCCAGGTCCCCGCCGACTGGGCGTTGACGCGGATGGAGTGGCAGCCGAGGAACTTCGCGGCTTCGAGCCATCGCTTGTGGTTGTCGACCGCCTTGCGTCGCTTCGCCTCGTCGGGGTCGCCCAGAGCCCCCTCGCCGTCGCACATGATCAGCAGGCTCATCACCCCGTGGTCGTCGGCGACCCGCTTCATGTCCGCGAGGTAGCCCTCTCGACCGATCTTGTCCTTGTAGAACGAGTTGACGTATTCACAGCCCCCAAGCCCGTATCGGGTCATGGTCACTTCCGCGAATCGAAGAGGATCGAGTCCCCCACCGAAGATCTCACGGTGAAGGGACCACTGGGCGAGGGAGATGGGATTGGGGGGCAGGGTCACGTCGAGGACTCCGGCGATGGCGGAACCGGTGGCGGCGGAGACTGCCGAACCGGCCGCCACCCCCAGCCCGATGAATCGGCAGAAGTCCCGCCGGTCGAGATTGGCTGATGGCGCGAACGACGGGTCGCCTGAGTGATCCATGTCTGTGATGCTCCAGTACCGGGAGAGGGACTACAGGGCACCCTACCGCCCGGAAGAAGGTCCCACAATCTCATCGGATCCCTGTCCCCGGGCAAGGAAAACCTGACCCGGGGGAAAGAACCCCGATCCCGGCCCCCACTTCCGTCGTACCGGGGAGGATGAACGCACCACTCACGATGTCGCTCGCCTTTGTCCTGACGGTCCTGGCCTTCGCCGTTCCTGCCGGGGGAGCGGTCCAGTCCCCCGAGGACGACGCCCTCGCCCGGATCATCCGACGGCCGCCCGCGAGCGAGTGGGTGACGGGCAATGTCATGGCTCCGGCCTGGACGGGGGAACTCCACGAATCGTTTCCGATGCAGGTGATCGGAGAGGTTCGGAAATCCTCCGTGGACGACCGACTCGAACGCACCCGGACCACGCTCGGACTGGCGACCACCGGCAGCATCACGGGTCGCTCCGAACACTCCCTCTTCTTCACCGCAACCCTGGACACGGGAACGGAATCCCCCTCATTTCCGATCCCGAACGCCACGGACCAGGCATTGGGCCTCGGCATTCATCACGGATGGCGGCTGGGAACCGACCTGTGCCTGAGGTCGAGTCTCGGCTGGCGGACCGGGCCCGGGATCGAACCGTCGACCGTCTGGAGCGGCTTCGGAATCCGCTTCGACTTCTGATCGCGATCAGAGCACCGTCACCCGGAGTCCCTGCGGATCGATGTCGAGTGGAAATGGTCGCGAAAGCGGATTGGGCGGCCGGCGTTCGATTCGACGGCAAATCCTCCCCGCGGCCGCTTCGTCGCGAGCGAGCATGAGGACGAACCCACCCCCTCCGGCACCGGGAAGTTCCCAGGCGGCGAGATCCCGGCGATGAGGGGCCACCAGTTCCTCGATGCGCTGATTGGATGCCGCCGGATCGAACGCCCGCTTCAAGGCCCAGTACTGGCCCAGCCGTTCGGCAAAGGTCTCATGGTCACCGGAGCGGATCGATGCGGCCATCGCTTCCGCTCCGACCTTGAGCCGATCCACGATCCGCACCGCTTCGGGATCACGAGCCAGATGACGACCGACCACCTTCTCGAGGATGTCCCGCGCCAGGCGTTTCTCTCCCGAGTAGAGGAGTACGGTTCGACTGCGGATCGAGTCGAGGAAACCGGGCGGCGGCTCGAGCATCTCGATTCGCGGACGCTGCACGAGGCCGGGATCGGTTCGTGAGATCTTGATCCCCCCGTGGATCCCCCCCACCTGATCCTGCCAGCCGCCACGGGTGGTCATGTCCTGCTCGAGCGCACTGGTGCGTTCGATCAGCTCCGCACGATCGGTCTCCGCGGAGAAAATCCGTTCCAGGCAGGCCAGGACCGTCGCCCCGAGGATCGAGCTCGTCCCCAGGCCAGACCCTTTGGGCACCGCGGAGTGGAGGGTGAGCACCAGGCCCCCCCCAAGTCGCTCCAGCCGACGGCGAAGGCTCGTGGCCGGATCCATGGGAGCCACCCCGGTGAGCTGGAGCGCCACCCGGGGCAGGGTCGTCCAATCCGCGGGATCCGAAGCCGCAAGAAGCTCCGAACTTCGGGTGAAGGTCCGACTCTTTCCGAGGTCCACGCTCTGGATCACGATGCGTGGCTCATCCAACCGCTTCACCACCGCCTGCAATGGCTGTCTGCCATGGAGCAGGATCGCGGCGTTGACCACGCTCCCTCCTCTTTCCACGCACATCGGAGGGGTGTCGCTCCATCCTCCGGCCAGATCGATGCGCACTGGAGCGGCGCACCACACGGCCTGGTCGGGAAGCACGATCGAGGGCCGTTCCCCGGATGCCCGCGAGATCGGTTCGGCCACCGCGTCGCCCACTCGGACCAGGGCTCGACGCATCTGCTCCGGGGCTCCTGCATCACCCGCCCGTTCCGCCATTCGACTGGAGGCAGCGAAGAGACGGGCGGCGGGAAGGGGAAGGATTTCCGCCTCGGCGGCGGCCGCGAGCCGTTCCGCCACCCGGCCCGCCGACTTCGGCTTCAGCCTGGCGGCGGCGGATGCGGCACACACCTCGCGTCCTCCCCCGAAGGCCGAGACCGCATGGAGTTCGAGGTGGGCGGCATCGCGATCCAACCGATGTTCGAGCAGTCGATCGACGTCGAGACGCGCCAGCCCCATCGCCAGGGACCATCGCCCGGTGGTTTCACGTGGACTCCGGGCCCGGAGGGCATCCAGGGCGTGACGAACGGTGTTCGCCGGCGTCCCGACCCGCCAGAACCTCGCCTCTCTCAATGTCGTCGCATCCGGGACATCTGAAAGAACGCGGCCACCGAACGTCCCGCCCTTCGTGAAGGGGGTCTTGAAGTCGTCCGATTCGTGATGGGCGATGGACAACCATCGCGGACGATTCCGGTCGTCACGCACCGGGATCGCGAAGAGACATTCCCCGCGTCCCAGCTCGATGCGTCCTCCGCGGATCAGGGGAAGTCCGACCAGGAGATTCCGTCCCCCGAGGCGGACGGCGATTTCCTCCACCCTGCTGCCCTCGATCACGGTCCCCCCCGGACCACCGACCGCGGAGGAGGCTCCCATGACCACCGGAGACCGGGATTCGGATACCAGGTCCAGGTATTCGCTGGTGGTACCCGGGTGGCTGAAAGGCGGGGATCGATCGACCTCGACGCCAAAGGACATCCCCCGCACACCTTTTCGCCACTCCGAGAGCAGATGTCGCCGAGGACTTCCCGCCGTCCCCCCCACCACCCGGTTGAATGCGGAGGCGTTGACCGTCCGGGGGATCGCCTTCAGGATCTCGTGGTACAGCTCCAGCGGCCCCGAAACCCCCGACCTCATCGCGGTCAGAAGTCCGGCACGCGTTCGGATCTCGACGCCTCTACGCTCCACTCCGCACGCCGCCAACCAGCGTGCCCCCGCTCCGGGATCGAAGGACAGGATGCCGGTGTCCACCAGCAGGGTCCGATCCTCACGGATCGCTCCCGACTCCATCGCCTCGGACTCGGTGGGTTTCTGGAGCATGTCCAGAACGCGTCGCCGAGCATCGGCGACGTAGACCCCGTGTCGACCGCCACGAACGATCGAGGCGACCTGGGCGACGCCGGTCAGGCCTCCGGACGAGAGATCCACACCTTCCAAGGCGGTGAATGCATCACCCGTGGTCACCACCAGCTGACCGGACGAAGGTCCGGGGCGGGTCAGGATCGAGTCGACGATCGCTTCCAGCATCGTTCTGGGAGCGCCTCCACGGCCGTCGATTCCCACCGGCATCAGAACCTTCCCGATGGCGGCAAAGGCGGGAAGCCGCCGGCTCTCGCCTCCGGAGTGGATCACGATGATGCGACGCCCGACGAAGACCGACTCCATGGTGCCCGGCAAGGTGTCCCTGGAGACGATCTTGGCCGCCGCGTGCAAGGCCTCAAGGGTCGCGCCTCCGGAACCCACCCGACGCCCAGACGGATCGGGAACCACGAGCAGCCGATCCACCGGCAGCAGGCCGTCATCGATCATGGTGGAGACCACCCGACGGTAGATCCTCGCCTGACGACGATCGGTCGCGGTCAGCACCAGAAGATCGAAGCGATCTGGATCACCGGTTCGAGACATGATCATGATGCTACCTGCCTCCTCGTCCCCAACAAGGGATGCTGCGGACCGTATCCTGCAAGGTGCGACCGGAGACCCATGTGAAGACCTTCGCCCAGACCATCGACCTCATCGACGACCCCGAGCGGATCGCGGAATATGAAAAGCACCACCGGGCGGTCTGGCCGGAGGTGGTTCGCGGACTCCTGAAAATCGGCATCCGACGAATGCAGGTCTGGCGGGCCGGCACCAGGCTCTTCATGACCTTCCAGGCACCGGATGAATTCGATCCCCGTCACGACTACCAGTCCTACGCAGAAGATCCTCGGTGCGATGAATGGGATCGCCTGATGCGGACCTACCAGCGACGAACCGGACTCATGGAAACCGGTGACGACGCATGGTGGACCCCGATGCGGCAGATCTTCGAACTCGAGGAACAACCGGAATGAGCGAACAACTAGACGAAGTACGAATGGTCTCGGTGCGGCAGAAGAGCCGCCGAAGCGATTTTGGCAAGGGACTCATGATCCTGTCCGGCGTCCTTCTCGTGATCGGCGTGATCGGATCGATCATGGTTCCCTGGAGCGACATCTCCGAGGTGAGAAGCAACATCGCCAAGCGGACGGAAGAGACCCCGAATCGATTCCTCGCTCCTGGCTCGATGACGGTCGACCTTCCCCCGGGACGGGTCTTCATCGAGTACTTCACCGACGATTCACTCGAGGATGTCCGGTACATCACCTCCTCCGAACTGGTCTTCGAGATCACGATCACCGATGCCGAAGGCGTCCCTCTCGAAATCGAACACGAAGCCACCCAGAGGGCGAACCTTCCATCATCGCGACCCGGCAAGAAGGCGACCGCCGTCCTGATCGGCACGGCAGCGATTCCCAGTGCCGGCCCTCACGAGATCACCCTCACCCTTCCTCCCGGCGAGTCTTCCGAGGCGGTGGCAGAGATCCTCATCATCGATTCCAAGGATCAGGACCGACTGCTGGCTGCCGTCTGGCCGGGAATCGGGTTCGGATGCGGCCTCGGAGGAGGCGTCTTCTTCGGAATCGTCGGTTGCCTCGCCATCTGGATCGAGAAGCGGGCGGGGATGAACCAATGACTTCCGGAGTCCGCGAAGGACGCCGGGTGCCGACCGGCCGAAGAGCGTGAGCGGTCCAACGCAGGAACGCCGCCCCACCATCACATGAAGACGCCCCGCTGATGCGGGGCGTCAAGAGCCACCAACCGGACTTGAACCGGTGACCTAAGCTTTACGAAAGCTTCGCTCTACCAACTGAGCTATGGTGGCGTGAGGTCCATCCGACGCACCGCGTCGGATGGATCAGTTCTCCATCGTGATCAGACGAACGGCCTCGTCGGTGGCGAGATCCAGCGACCCGTAGAGACGCCCCGCGGCATCGGCTACCGCGGCGTCGCCGTTGGCACCCGCATTCATCGAGATGAGACGTCGAAGCCCCTCGACCTGCCGAGGCTCGACGAGAGAGCCGAAGGCCCTGGCACTCGCCGCGGTGAAGTCGAGCATGGCTACCTGTTCGGGAGATGAACCGGCGTTGAGAGCCGCATCCATCAGCACCTGCTGGGCCTGGTCGCTCCCCATAAGGGAGACCACTTCCGCAACCATCAACCGCATGCCGCCAGAGATCGTCCCCATTGCATCGAGTAGCGCCGGCTGGGCATCCCCGATCGTGTAAACGGTACTGCCGGATCGGGCGATCGTGGCCAGGGCCTGGAGGGAGTCGCGGGAGTAGGTGATCGCGTCCATGTCGGTCATGCGGCCGCCCGCGGCGACCTTCATGAGGCGAGTGACTGCAGCGTCGAACTGATCGGATGAACCGGCGCCATCCCAGGCGATGGTCGCCCGATCGCGGGCGAACTCCCGATCGAGACGGACTCCGTCGACTCCATTGGTCACAAGCATGACCGGCGTCGCACCGGTTCGATCGAAGGATCGGACCCGGCCGACCGTGTCGACCGCCTTGCCGACCCGCTCCTGGATCAGGACCAGATCGATGCCGTTGCCCCGATTGATCTCGTCTTCCAGGTCGTAGAAGTCTCCACCGGCCGCCACGACCCGGAAACCGGCTCCCTGCAGCATCGCGGCGAATCGATTTCGGTCCTCTTCGGCCTCGGCCACCACCACTGCATAGCTGTCGTTTCCAGCCCGCACCGCGGATGCCAGGAGAGGGACCACCAGCATGTCACCAGGGAAGGTGGCATCGGGAAGAGCTTCTCCCAGGACCAGGGCCGCGTCGTACTGGACTCGACGATCCGGGTAGCGCAGGCACTCGAGAAGCGGGGATCGTCCCCCCGAGGAGAACATCCCACCACGTCCGACGGTCTGGCTCAGGGCCGCGATGGCGTCTCTGACCAGGGCGGTATCGTCGGCATCGATGGCCATGGCCAGCACGTCTCGGCAGGTGGAGCTGCCCGCCGCGGTGGCGAAGAACTGGGGCGAGTAGGTCGAGTCCGCCGCGAACGGGTCGCTCTGGCCTTCCCCCAACTGGTTCTCTCGACGCAGGTCGGAGGCGACGAAGGTGGCGAGGGCCATCCGGTTCGAGGCGTCCCTCTCCAGGGCGGTGCGAGCCGCACGCATGGCCATCACCTGACTGTAGATCGTGGTCGGAACGGGAGTCGGCACGAGCCCGGAATGGGCTCCGTAGCTCCACACCATGTTCTCGGCATCGGCGGGATACGCGACCAGTGACTGCTCCTCCTCGAAGAACTTCTTGGCGAGGGCGGTGAACGCGGCCGACACATCGGTGGAGGTTCCACCCAGCCTTCGGAAGGCGGTGTTGGCCGCATTACGAACTTCAGGACTGGTGCTGCGATCCGAGGACAGTTCCAGCAGGTAGGGAATCGCGGTCGGCCACCCGATCGTGGAGAGCATCCGACAGATCTTGGTCTGGATCCCCGGGGAGACCTCGGGGAGTGCGGCACACAGGGGGAGCACCGCCCGTCGCTTGATCTCCTGGAGGACCTCGGTGATCCGAAGTTCCATTTCGGGGCTCTTGTTGTCGATCAACGTCTGGAGCAATGCCGGGACGGCGTACTCGCCGGCCTCGACGAGACGGCGTCGGGCCATGAGCTGGCCACGAAGGGAGCCGTCGAGCATGCCGATCGCTTCCGAGATCCGCCCCTGGTCCCGGGCCTGATCCAAGCGGCCGTCCTCGAGGGCGTCCTCGAACCGCGTGACCAGTGGTCCGACCGAAGTCATGCCGCGGCCGCGGGAGATGGCCCGTTCGACCTTGTCCCCCAGATCCTTCTCGCGAACGATGCTGGCGATCTCCGAGTCGGTGATCCCACTGGCGAAAAGCTTGTTGGCAGCAGCCTCCGCGAGGTCGGGCTTCGCGATCAGCAGGTAGTGCAGGAAGTCGTCGATCATCCTTGCCTGATCACCGGCCTGATTTCCAGCCTGATCCTGGATCGAACCGTTGGAGGCGGCGATCACGGGAGCTGCCGAGGCGAATGCGGCGATGACGACACCGCCCACCGCGAGCGAGCGAAGGAGATCGGCGGTGGTGGTGCGGAAGTTGCGATCCATCAAGCATTCCTCGGGGCTGGGCTTCCCCCCGATTCGGAGGGAGCTGGGAACGAACGAGTCGAGACCCGGCCGGGTCATCTGCTGGAAGCGTGGCCGCACTCGCGGCTCTGGTCTGATCTCTCCGACCTGGGTCGATCACCCAAGACGAACTCGGCCTGGTTCGCCCCACGGATTTCGCGAGAACTCCCGGAACGGTTCCGGGAGCCCGGAGGTGGGGCAGAAAAGGGAGAATACCGGGCCCGAAGAGAGGGTGTCAACGGATGGGGTTCGATCAATCCACCTCTCCACCCCAGACCGGGACCACGATCCTCAACGCCCGATATACTGGAATGTTCTCTCGGGTCCCGCGATGCAGCGGGCGATCACCTCCCGGACCATCCGGGCAGACGATCGAAGGGAAGGCGGTGAAAAACCGCCACGGACGCGCCGCCGTGACAGGCTGGGTTCGAGTACATGAACCCCGCCGAGCCTCGAATTGCCACTGGAAGGTCCACCACTGGAGATGGACCGGCTGGGAAGGCTGGCTCGGAATGCCTGGAGTCGGAAGACCTGCCCGGTCGTTCTGCCGCTTCGGCGGCTCTTCTCACTGGTCGGCGCGATTCCGATCCAGGGAGCATCCGCATGCCCTGCCGCCTGGTTTTCTGCCCTCTCCTCCTCCTCCTCGTATGGGTGGTCCCCTGCGCGGGAATGCCCTTGGGATCGGACTCCCCTTTCGCAACTGAAGTGGTCGATTTCGAACCCGGGAAGGGTGCCGTCCCGGGATACGACCTGCCGGAAGCCAGCCTCGGCGAACCGACGCGGACGACCGGGGGCTCCTTCCTCACCGAGGCGGTCACTCCGTTCCAGCCACCCTGGCTTCCGAATGAAATCGTCTCCCTTGGAATCGGAGGTTTCATCACCGTGGCCTTCGATCACGACGTGATCGATGCCCCGGGGAATCCCCATGGGATCGATCTCCTGGTCTTCGGGAACGCCTTCTGCACCGACCCCTCCAACCCGGCCGGGATCTGTGGGGGGATGTACTCGGAAGGAGGAAGCATCGAGGTCAGCCTCGACGGGGTCGACTGGCGACTGGTTCCCGGTGTCTCGGCCGACGGGATCTTCCCGACCATCGGCTGGCTCGACGCGGGGCCCTACGACACCACCCCCGGCCTCGAACCCACCGATTTCACCCGGCCCGTCGATCCCGCGATGGCCAGCCTGATCACAGGCCGCACCCATGCGGAGATCCTCGAGATGTACGAGGGATCCGGAGGCGGAGTCGGTATCGACCTCGCCTCCGTGGACCTGCCCGCGATCCGTTTCGTCCGCATCTCGAACGACGGCGATGACTTCACCCCCGAGATCGACGCCGTTGCGGATGTCGCTTCGGCATCCCCGAGTCCCGATCTGGATGGTGATGGAACCGTGGGCGGTGGCGATCTCGGCCTCATGCTTGCCACCTGGGGATCGTCGGATGCGGCCGCGGACCTGAATGAGAACGGCACGGTGGACGGCCCCGACCTCGGCCTCCTGCTGGCGGCGTGGGGACCATGACCACCATGAACCGGATCCATCCTCGAATCCCAAGGCCGAACGGCTTCACGATCATGGAGATCCTGACCGTGCTCGGGGTGATGGTCGCCTTGGGCGCCATGGTCGCCACCGGAGCGGGGGTGGCCCGAACCATGTCCCGGGGAACCGTGTGCCGCACCAATCTGCGCCAACTGCACCTCGCGGCGGAGACCTACCACGTCACCAGCAACGCCTATCCCGCCGCCATCCTCTACTTCATCGAGGATGGTGGGGTCCGCACCGTGTCCTGGGACTTCGATCACCGCGGTGACGGAACGATCGAGCCCGGACCGATCTGGGCCTACCTGGATGGACCGGAACGGGTCTTCCAGTGCCCGGAATTCCATGGTTCGAGCACCTTCGGTGACGACCCCGCGACGGGCTACAACTACAACACGACCTTCATCGGAGCCGAGGGGCGATTCCCCATCCCCACCGCCGACGGGATGCTCGAGGGCTGGAACAACTGCCGACGCGGGATTCCGGCCGGAATCCACCGCAAGCCATCCAGCACCGCTCTCTTCGGTGATGGTGGATGGAGAGACGGTGCTAACAAGTTCATGCGAGCGCCCTCTAACCGGGTGGAGATCGATCTCGCCCTGGTGCACGGTGGCACCCAGGCCTTCCGCCACGGCGGCTGCACGAACATCTGCTGTCTCGACGGTCATGTCGAATGTCGTGAACTGGCCTTCGAGGGGGTCCATGCGGAATCGGATCTCCTCGAGTCGATCACCGGATTCCCGAAGAACGGATTCCTGAGTGATGACGACGGGGCCTACGACCCCCGTTGACCGCGGGGATGAATCGGTCCGACACCCCCTATCATGGGGGACATGGCCGCCGCCCCCCCCCGTGTCGAGATGATCGAGTACGAAGCTTTCGGTGAACGAAGGCCCGCCCGCGTGGAGCTGCCGCCCGAGGAACCCGTCTCCATCGCCCTGATCCTCTCCGGGGTCGTGATGTTCGGGCTGGATGCCGAACGACCCGCGACCCGGGGCCTTCTTGAATTCGGCGACCTCCTCGCGGAAGCCCTGCTCGCCTCCGGTCGCGGGGTGGTTCGACCGGAACCATTCCGCGCCGATCGAGACGCCCAAGGGTGCATCTCCGCGGCGAACTCGCTGGATGCCGCGATCGTTGAGGCCTGGCCGGAACTTCCCGGCCTCCGAATCGGCCTCTCCGCCGCGGTCCCCTTGATCGCAGTGGCCTCCGGAGACCGCACCTCCGAATCGTTCGTGCTGATCTCCCCCCCGATTCTGGAGACCTACGGCAATCGACCCGATCGAATCGACCTGCCGCTCGCGGAATCCCTCGGCATCCCGAGAGAAATGGCTGCCGAACTTGGAGGTCTCGCCCCGATGCATGCCGGGGCCTCCGTCGCTTCCCATGCCCTGATCGTGCACGGCTCCGCGGATCGAATCGTCCCCCCCGCCGACGCCATCGGATGGAGAGCATCGCTGGCCGCAGGGGGCGTGGAGGCCGCTCGTCTGGAAATCGCCTTCGCCGGACATGATCTGGAACCCTGTCGCAAGCCCGTCCTCGATGCGATCATCCGTCATCTCGAAGAGGTCGGTGCATGACCGCCCGCGACGGCGTGGCAGATCTCGATGATGCCCGAGAACGCCTCGTTTCATTCGGCCTGAACGCGAGCCACCACCAGGTCCCCCTTGCCGGATCGATGGACAGGATCCTGGCCGTGGCGATCGACGCGGACCGCGATCTCCCCCCCTTCAATCGTTCCGCCATGGACGGCATCGCGATTCGCGCCTCGGAATTCAAACCCGGCGTTCGCTTTCGCATCCTCCGCACCGTCGCCGCCGGTGATCCTCCGGGAGAGCTGCCGCCCCCGGGATGCGGGGTGCGGATCGCCACCGGAGCGGCGGTTCCTGAGGGGTTGGACACCGTCGTGAAGCGGGAACTCCTCACCGTGGTGGTCGGTGGTGATGTCGAGATCGTGGAGACCAGGGCGACGGAAGCCCCGCCCTGGAGGGCGATCCACCGCCGAGGCCTGGACGCCCGAGCGGGAGAATCGCTGGTTCCCGCCGGATGCCGGGTGGATCCCTCGATCATTGCGCTGGCCGCCACCACCGGACACTCGCGGCTGTCGGTCCGGACCCGGCCCCGATGCGTGATCCTCACCACCGGCGACGAACTGAGTGAAGTCGACGACCCCCTCGAGGGCGACCGGAATCGCTATCGAATCCGCGACGGAAACGGCCCCATGCTCGCCGCCACCCTGCAGGATCTCGGTGCGGAGATCGTTCGGGTGGCACGCGTGAGCGATGACCTCCTCGACACCCGATCCTCCATCGAACGATCCCTGGATGAAGCAGACCTCTGCATCACGGTCGGCGGCGTCAGCGCTGGCGACCTGGACTTCGTACCGACCGCCGCATCGGATCTGGGACTCCACCGTGACGGCGACGGCGTGGGAGTCCAGCCCGGGCGCCCCTTCTCGTGGTGGACACGCGGGGATGCGTTGCGGGTGGCGGGCCTGCCCGGCAATCCCGTCTCCGCCCTGGTCTGCGCCCATCTCTTCATCAGACCCTGGCTCGATGCATCGCTGGGCCTCGACCCTCGACGGGCATGGTCCATGCGTCGACTGGGCTCCGTCACTACACCAAACCCAGGACGGATCGCCTGTCGGCCGTCGCGATTCGAAACCGACGCCGAGGGTCGCCCGCTGGCCACCGTCGCTTCCTGGAACGGATCCGGCGACCTGGTCCATCTGGCCGGCACCCACGGGATCGCAAGACTTCCTCGGCAGACGGGGGATCTCGAGGCGGGAACCCCCGTCCCCACCCTTGCCTGGTCCCCGACATTCGCCTCGGACCCCGAACTCGAAGGCTGCGGGTGACGGCCCCCGTCCCCATGATCACGGTCCGCCTTCACGCGGTGCTTCGCGATCTCGCCGGTCGCGACACGGTTCGCATTCGACTCCACGAACCCGGTTCGACCACCGGCACGGTCTTCGAACGCCTCGTCGAGCAGCACCCGGAACTCGGTCCGTGGTGTGACAAGGTCGCCTTTGCGATCGATCGGCGAATCGTCGGACCGACCACGGTGATGCCCGAGGGTTCCTTCGTGCTTGACGTGCTTCCCCCCGTCTCCGGGGGATGACGGTGGCCCCGATCAACTCGTCGATCGTCCGAATCGGCGTTCAAGTTCGGCGATCGGGATCCGCAGATGAGTGGGCCGGCCATGTGGACAACTGTCACCGCGGTCGATGAGCTCACGCATCTCGAGAAGCTGGGCGATCTCGGTCTCGCGCAATCGATCTCCGGCCTTCACCGCGGCCTTGCAACTCATCATGTCCAGCACCTCGGCCAGTGCGGCCTCCTGGTCATCGCGATCAAGCTCTCCCGCCGCGGCCTTCTCCAGCAGCTCCGAGACGAAGGGCGCCGCCTCCACCCTGCGTGCGATCAGCAGGGAGGGAAAGGCATGGACCGCAACGGAGCGTGGGCCGACCGGAGTGAGGTCGATCCCGAGTCTGGAGAGAAGCGGCCCCAGGGAATCGATCGCTTCGACCTGTCCGGGATCGGCATCGAAGACTTCCGGCACCAGCTGTCGCTGGGATTCGAGATCCCCCTCGCCGATCCGGCGGGAAAGGGTCTCGAACATCACTCGTTCGTGCAGGGCATGCTGATCGATGATCACCAGGCCATGCTCGTCCTGGGTGACCAGGAAGGA
>MDTG01441348.1_pt1 | contig 15103 bp, 15 predicted proteins | sample 811421 | NCBI WGS metagenome assembly MDTG01 (sample SAMN05326645, study PRJNA326480) | marine metagenome | isolation source: seawater | place: Pacific Ocean: South East | collected 2011
ATCAAACCAGGCTGTATTACCATTGAGAGGAAAGATATTAAATGTTGAAAGAGCTAGAGCTGATAGAATGTTGTCTAGCCAAGAAATTGGAACTCTAATAACAGCTTTAGGTACTGGAATTGGAAGAGATGAATTTAATCTAGAAAAACTTAGATATCACAAAATCATTATAATGACAGATGCTGATGTAGATGGTGCTCACATTAGAACATTATTGCTAACTTTCTTTTATAGAAAAATGCCCGAATTAGTTTCTTCAGGTCATTTGTATATTGCTCAACCTCCGTTATACAAAGTAAATAAAGGAAAATCAGAAGTGTATCTTAAAGATCAAATTGCATTAGATGAATATCTATTAAAAGCAGGGATTGAAGGAGGTGCAATAAAGTTAAAAGACGGTAATATTTTGTTAAATGAAGAACTTATTAAAGTAGTGTCTGATGCCAAGATTATTTTTGATATTCTTAAAACTTCAAAACAAAATCTTTCGACATTTGTTTTGGAACAAGCAATTATTGCTGGTGGATTGGATTCTTTCCCTGACGATACAAATCAAAGAGAAATAGTTGAAAAAATTATTAAAAGACTGAATTACGTCTCTGAAGAATATGAAAGAGGTTGGAAGGGAGAGTTTATAACTGATACAAATTTGAAACTTTTTAGAAATGTCAGGGGTGTTGAACAATCAGGAAACATAGACTTTTCTTTGTTAAATTCAGTTGAAGGAAAAAAGCTGATTGATTTTGGAGATAAAATTAAAACCTTATACAAAGAAAGTTTTGTTTTTGAGAAAAAAGGAAAACTTAAAAAAATAAATTCACCATCAGATCTGTTTACCTTTATTCTATCCGAGGGAGAAAAAGGATTGTCTCTTCAAAGGTATAAAGGATTAGGAGAAATGAATCCTGATCAATTATGGGAAACTACTTTAGATCCAAATTCAAGGACTTTACTTAAGATAAGAATTGATAAATTGTTTGATGCTGATCAAGTATTTACAAAATTAATGGGTGAAGTTGTTGAACCAAGGAGAGCATTTATTCAAGAAAATGCTTTAAATGTTAATAATCTTGATTTTTGAAATTTTTTTCAAAATTTATAAAAATTATCGCTAAAGAGATAGTCAAAACAATTATCATGTTAGAATATAATATGTTTTCTGATAAAATTATATTTGCAGAAATTAAGCCTAAAATTGGATTTAGAAAATGTAAACTAGAAGCTTTAGCTGGTCCAATTTTTTTACTCAATTTTAAAAAAATGTAATTAGCTAAAATACCTGGCCCTAAAACTAAATATAAAAAAGAAAATTTAAAATTATTATTAAAGTCAATACTCCAATTTTCAAACAAAAAACTTAATGGTAAAATAGTTACAAAACCAGTAAGCATTTGAATACTTATAATATATAGTAAATTTTCGTTATTAATTCTTTTGATCAAAACCGTTGCTAAAGAAATAGAAACTGTAGCGCAAAAGCACAATATGATTCCTAAAAATTGTAATTTGTTTTTTTCTATATTTATAAAAAATATTAAAAGAATTCCTAAACATCCAAAAACTAAACCTAAAGTTGATATCTTTGAAATTTTTTCTTTAAATATAAAGAATAATATCCCAAACACTACCAAGGGGACAAGACTATTTATGGTTACTACCAATCCAGCATTTATCCACTTAAGGCTTATAAAATTTAAACTAAGATAAATAGAGTTTTGAAATAAACCAAAAAGCACTATTGGAAAAAGGCTTTTATAATTAAAAGAAATTTTTTTAAATTGAAAAAAAATAATTGTTATACAAATTAAAAAACTAAAAAAAAATCTTAAGGATAAAACCAAAAGAGGAGGAGCATAATTTATACTTAATTTTGCTACAGAAAAAGCACTTGACCATAAAATAACAAATAATAGTCCAAGTAATAAATAATAAATCCTCATTTTTTAAAATTAGGAAAAGACAAATAGTCTTTTCCTAATTAAATATATTAAGAGTTTATTACGTCTTTTAAAGCCTTTGCAATTGTTACCTTAGCAACTTTATCAGCAGCTTTTTTCATTTCTTGTCCCGTTGCAGGATTTCTAACCATTCTTTCGGGTCTAGCTCTACAAGAAAATTTTCCTAACCCTGGTAGAGTTACTGCTCCACCGTTTGCTACTTCATTAGTAACAATCTTTGCAACTGCTTCTAGTACTCTATTAGCAGTTGCTTTATCAGAATTAGTTTCTTCAGCTAACGCTGCTACAAGTTGAGTTTTTGTCATTGGTTTTTGTGTCATTTTTTTTTACCTATTTAGTTTATTCAAAAAGCCTATTCATTTTGTAGGCTGCAACAATATTACTAAACCCATAAATTGGTTAAAACACAACATATGAAATTAAAAAAAGTTAAAAAAAATAAAATTAACACAAATTTATTACTATTTTGATACTATTATTGAAAAAAATTTCTAATTATGAAAAATTGTATAAATGAAGAGGTGATGTATCTTCATTTATACATAAATGACTTATTAACTAACAATGTTTGATGATTTTGAAAACTCTGGATAAGCTTCCATACCAAGCTCTGCTTTATCAAGTCCTTTAATTTCGTCTTCTTCTGAAACTCTTAAGCCAATAATAATTTTTATTAAGTAAAATATTATTATTGATGAGATAAAAGTAAAAAGACCAACCACAATTATTCCATATAATTGAGATCCAAAAGATGCTTCTGGATTTGTGAAACATACAGCTATAGTACCCCATATTCCGGCAATCAAGTGAACTGGAATAGCTCCCACAACATCATCAATTTTTAATTTATCTAAAATTGGAACTGATAAGACGACAATTATTCCTCCAATAGCACCTATAATTGTAGAAGATCCTAAACTTGGAAAAAGTGGTTCAGCTGTTATTGAAACAAGTCCAGCTAACGCTCCGTTTAATATCATAGTTAAATCAACTTTTTTATAAAGAATTTGTGTTAATATTGCTGCAGCAATCGCACCACCAGCCGCCGATGCATTTGTGTTTGCAAAAATTCTTGATACATCTGCGACATCAGAAATTGTCCCCATGGCTAATTGTGAACCTCCATTAAATCCAAACCAACCCAACCACAAGATAAAAGTTCCTAATGTTGCTAATGGCAGGTTAGAACCTGGCATGGGAAGAACTTGATTATCTTTATATTTTCCTCTTCTAGAACCTAGAATAATTGCCCCTGCTAAAGCAGCCCAACCACCACAAGAGTGAACTACAGTTGAACCAGCAAAATCGAGAAAACCTGCATTATTTAAAAATCCTCCTCCCCATTTCCAACTAGCTGAAATAGGATAAATAATTGCAGTTAGAATTAAAGTGAATAAAAGAAATGGCCATAGTTTAATCCTCTCTGCTAAAGTTCCAGAAACTATTGAGGCTGTTGCGGCGCAAAACATTAATTGAAAAAAATAATCTGACGCCGTGGAAGCATAACCAATGTCATCAACTTCGGTTACTTTTACACCAACACCTTCCATGGTTGCAATTACTGGAAAAAGTCCTGAGAATACATTTTGCCAAGCCCAATCTCCTAAGGGATACATCAAATTATAACCTACAAGATAATAGCCTACAGCTGCTATTGCGAAAAGAAGCATGTTTTTGGTTAGTTGCATCGAAGTATTCTTAGATCTAACTAATCCAGCTTCTAACATACAAAATCCACAAGCCATAAACATAACTAAAAAACCACCAACAAGAAATAATAATGAATTAAGAATAAAGATACCATGCTCTGGAACTTCATTAGCCATCAAAGGTGTTGATATAATTGAAAATAAAATTATAAAAAAATATTTATACATGTTAAAAATTCCTATTTTTAATATAGATCATATTGCTTGATCTCCTGTTTCTCCTGTGCGGATTCTTAGTACTTGTTCAACGGATTGAACAAAAATTTTTCCGTCACCAATTTTACCAGTTTTAGCGTTAGTAGATATATTTTCGATTGTCTCTTCTACTTGTTCATCTGAAACAAGCAATTCTATTTTAACTTTTGGTAAAAAGTTTTGTTTATACTCTGCTCCTCTATAAATTTCTGTATGTCCATATTGCCTTCCATATCCAAGAACTTCAGTTATGGTTAGACCATTTATGTTTATTTCGGATAAAGCAGACTTAACAGAATCTAATTTAAAGGGCTGAATTATAGCCGTAATAACTTTCATGATGTAATCTCCGAATTAATGATGATTGTATTAAAAAGTGAAAATACAAAAAAAAGACAAATATAAAATGAATGTAAATTCTATTTTTTCTTTATATTGTATAAAATTTAATCATAATTTTATGTTTGATTAAAAATTAATCATTATAAAATTATTATTTTAATTTTAAATAATTTAAATTAAGAATAAGATAAGAAAAAATTGAGATAATCTGGTGAAAATTTTTAGAAAGATTTTATTTAAAAACATTTTAAAAAAAATATTCTTTAAAACATTTTTCATATTTCTGTTTTCAAATTTATCTATTATTATAATAATTTGTTTTTATTATTATAATAAGATTGATGACAGTTCATTAAGTTATGAAAAGAAGTTAAATAATTCTTATTTATTTTTAGATAAAAATGGAAAAAAATATTTTGAATTAAAATCTGAAAATAAAAATTCTTTTAATTCTAGAAACTTAAATAGTAATCTTGTAGATGCTATTATTGCTGTGGAAGATAAAAGTTTTTTTAATCATTATGGCATCTCTTTTAAAGGAATTTTAGGAGCTATTTTTATTAATTTATCTGAAGGAAGAGGGCCATTTTCAGGACATGGTGGATCAACCATAACGCAACAAGTCTCAAAATTAATTTGTATGTTAGAGAAAGAAAAAAAAAATGAACAGTTTTGCAGAAGACAATCAATAATTAGAAAACTTCATGAAGCGATTTTTTCTATAGCTCTTGAACTAAAATTTAATAAAGACGAAATATTAAATTATTATGTAAACAATGTTTACTTAGGTAACGGTAATATAGGTTTTGAACAAGCATCATTAAATTATTTTAATAAATCTACTAATGAAATATCTACATCAGAATTGGCAATGTTAGTCGGGTTATTGAAAGCACCTTCAAAATATTCTCCAACTAAAAATATTACTATTTCTCAAGAAAGATCAAAAATTATTTTGAAAATTATGTTGGAAGAAAAAGTTATTTCCAAAATGCAATTTAATTTTTCAATAAATAATTTAGCTAAACTAAATAATAACTTTAGAAGTATAGGTAAAGATTATGCTTACTGGATTAAGACAATTTCTGATAAAAAGCTCAAAACAATTCACGAAAAGATAGTTTTATATACTTTTTTTGATCCAATAGTTCAAAGAGCTGTAGAAGACTCAGTAAAAAAGATTTTCAGTAAGTATGTTTTTTCATCTTCTGCGGCAGAAGTTGCAGTTGTAGTTATGAAAAAAAATGGAAAGGTCTCTGCAATTTTAGGAGGCAGAAAAAATAGATTCAATGATAATTTTAATAGATCAATTCAAGCATTTCGACAGCCTGGTTCTGCCTTTAAACCACTTGTTTTTGCGACAGCATTAGAGAAAGGTTTTAATCCCAATGATATGTTTTTGGACCAAAAGAAAATATTTACTTTAAAAAACGGGAGTAAATATTCACCAAAAAATTATAATGACAATTATAGGGGAAAAGTTTCATTGGTGGATTCATTAGTTCATTCTATAAATACCATAACTGTTGAAATAGCACAAAAAGTTAAAATGGAAAATATAATTAAAATGGCAGATGATTTTGGTATCAAATCTAAAATTAATGAAAACCTTGCTTCCTCATTAGGCACATCAGAAGTCAATTTACTTGAATTGACTTCTGTTTATAACGGTTTTTTAAATAATGGATATAAAGTTGAACCTAAAGGATTATCGGAAATAAAGTTTTCAGATTCAAAAAAATTTGTTTTTAATGATGAATTAAAAAAAATTAGAGTTATGTCTAACGGAAATGCAACAGAACTTAACAAAATTTTGGTAAAAGTAGTAAAAAATGGAACTGGTAATGAAGCTCAAATTAAAAATTGGCAAATTGCTGGTAAGACAGGAACTACGCAAAGATTAAAAGATGCGTGGTTTATCGGTTATACATCAGAATATGTAATTGGTATATGGATTGGGAATGATGATAATTCTTCGTTGAAAAAAGTAAGTGGAGGATCGTTGCCAGCAAGAATTTGGAAGGAAATTGCTTTAAAAATTCATCAAACCCCTCCAAAAAATTTTATTAAAATTGAAAATGTCGACGATATAAATTATGACATACACAAAAAAAGTAATTATGAAAATAAACAAAATAAAGATTCTAATATAAAAAGTTTTATGAAAAATATATTTAACTTTTTTAAATAATTTTAAAAATTATTTAATTGCTTTATCAACTCCATAGTATTTCCATTTAGTTTGTTTAATTGATTTTTGATTTCTTCTCTTTCCATTGTTAGCATTGAAATATCTTCGACAATAATATCTAACAGTTTTAATTCCTCCTTTTTAGACCAAACTTGCCAAGATATAGAAATAGGACTGGTTCCTAGCATTAGAAATCTTGTCTTTACTAATATTCCTCTTTTGCCAGCATCAGTTGACTTTACTATTTTCATAGTAGCCCCTTTGAACTCCTCAAATTGAAGACTGTATTTTTTTGAAATGTAGTTTTGAAAAGCGATAACAAATTGTTTTTTTTGGGTTATATTTAAGTCCCGCCATGGTCTTCCTAAAGCTGCCCTTGAAATAGTATTTCTGTCTGCGTATTTGTTTAAAAGATTACTAAAAAGCAATCTTTTTTCTTCATTAGAAATTTCTTTGTCCAAGAGAATAAGTATTTCAGAAGATATATTTTCTACAAAATTCTCAGCAGTCTCAATTTTGCTTGCGTTAACCTTTGAAGTTGAAAAAATTAAGAAAATTAAAAGAAATTTTATTTTTAAATAATTATTTAGCATGATGAAAATATCTTCGATAGTTGATAAATATTATTTAACTAATACAATATAGATTAATTTACAATCTAATAAAAAACAAAATTATTATTTAACAAATAGGTGTTAACTTGAAAAATCTCATAGAAAATAAATTAATTGAATTAAAAATTACTTTGCCTAAACCAAGTATTCCTGCAGCAAATTATGTTTCTTTTGTAAATATAAACTCTTTAGTTTTTGTTTCAGGGCAAATTTCAAATAATGAAAAAGGTTTAATAAAAGGTAAAGTCGGAAACAACTTAAGCATTGAAGATGGTTATCAAGCAGCTCGCTCATGTGGAATAGCAATTTTATCTCAGTTAAAAAAAGCATGTGATGGGGACTTGGATAGAATTAAAAAAGTTATAAAATTGACAGGATTTGTTAACTCCTCAGATGATTTTATTGATCATCCAAAAGTGATAAATGGAGCTTCTGATTTAATGGTTGAGGTTTTTGGAGATTTAGGAGCTCATTCTAGAGCAGCTGTCGGTTGTTCTTCTCTTCCTTTAGGTGTTGCTGTAGAAGTAGAAGGAATTTTTAAAATAAATTAAAGGTATGAAAAATTTGTGCACTAAATTAGACATCTGTTTCTTTCAAAATCCAATCGCACACAGAGGGCTTCATGATTTTTATGGAAAATTTGGAAGAAATTTTTCCGAAAATTCAATTTCTTCTATTAAGAGAGCAATGATATTTGGTTATTCTATAGAAATTGATGTTAGAATGACTATTGATAAAGAAATCATTGTTTATCATGATAGAAATTTAAAAAGGCTTGTCGGTTTAGATCAAAACGTTGATAAAACAAAATTATCTTTGATTAAAAATTATAATTTACCTAATGGAGAAAAAATACCTACCCTTGATGAAGTATTAAAAAATGTATCGGGTTATGTTCCGATTTTAATTGAAGTAAAAGATTTAGATGGTTCTTTAAAGGAAACTGATGGAATTTTTGAAAAACAACTTATCGAAAAGATGAAATCTTATTCTGGAAAATTTGCTATAATGTCAAGTAACCCAAATGTTATAAAAAAAATAATTAATTTTAAAAGCAATATATCATGTGGATTAGTTACAGGACATTTTGATAAAAAAAACTGGCCCCTAATTTCTGAAGATTATAGAAAAAAATTATTAGATTTTTACTATGTTGAAGAATTAGGAGTTAGTTTTATATCAAATAACATATCAACACTTAATAATAATCTAAAAAGAGTTATGAAAAAAAAAGAAAGAAAAATTTTGAGTTGGACTATAAAAAATTTTCAAGAAGAAAATGTAGCATTAAAATATGCTTCAAATATTACATTTGAGGGTTATTTCCCCAAAGATAGAAAAATGATTTTTCATGAGTAATATCAAAGTATCAATAATAAACACAATTGAAAAGATTAGCGAGAATGATTGGAATAAATGTTCTTGTCCAGAAAAAAACGATTATAATTATGCTATTGATCCTTTTACTACTTATAATTTTCTTTATGCACTTGAGAAAAGTGGATCTGTTGGTGAGAAAACAGGATGGATTCCATATTATGTTTTAGTTATCGAAAGTAATGTGATAATCGGTGTTATGCCTTTATATATAAAATTACATTCTCAAGGTGAATATATTTTTGATCATAATTGGGCTGATGCTTATCATCGATTGGGAAAAAGTTACTACCCTAAGTTGCAATCAGCTGTTCCCTTTTCCCCAGTTACAGGAAGAAGGTTTTTGTCATCACAAGGCAATGAAGATAAGGTTAGAGAGGTATTAATAATTTTTCTTCAACAACATATCAAAGAAAAAAATATTTCATCTTTTCATATAACTTTTTGTAATGAAGATGAGTATAAGTTCGGAAAAAAAAATGACCTTCTTGGAAGAGAGACAATACAATATCATTGGAAAAATAATAATTATTCCTCTTTTGATCATTTTCTATCATCACTTTCTTCAAGAAAAAGAAAAAACATTAAGAAAGAAAGAGAAAAAGCAAGAGAATTTGGAGGGAAGATAAAACATTTTAAAGGAGAGGAAATAAAAACAAAGCATTGGGATTATTTTTGGAACTTTTATCAAGACACAGGAAGAAGAAAATGGGGAACGCCATATTTAAATAGAAATTTTTTTGATATTATACATGAAAAAATGAGTAATAATATTTTACTCATTCTTGCTGAAAAAAATGATATTCCTATTGCAGGAGCCTTACATTTTATAGGGGCAAAAACACTTTTTGGAAGGTACTGGGGAACAAGCGAATACAATTCTTTTTTACATTATGAATTATGTTATTATCAAGCTATTGATTTTGCAGTAAAAAATAAATTTTTAAGTGTTGAAGCAGGTGCCCAAGGTGATCATAAAATTTCAAGGGGGTATAATCCTGAAAAAACTTTCTCGTTGCACTCATTTGAAAATATAGGTTTTAATAATGTAATTGATGATTATCTAAATAGAGAAAAAGAATTCATTTCTAATGAAATATCAGAAATTGAAAAGTTCTTACCTTACAAAAATCTTACAAAAATGAAGGATTAAAAATGACTAAATTTAACAATGATTATCAAGAAAAGATTAAAATTCTTTTGACATCAGGCTGGCAAAAAACAAGTGATGATAAAGGTATTTTTAAAGAGTTTAATTTTAAAAACTTTATAGATGCGTTTTCATGGATGAACAAAGTTGCATTAATATCTGAAAAAATTAATCATCATCCAGAATTTTTTAATGTTTATAATAAAGTTGAAATAAAATTAACCACTCATGACCAAGGTGGATTAAGTACAAAAGATATAGACTTAGCTGAGAAAATTGAAAAATTATAATTATAATAAATTTTTAAAAACATTTTGACCATGAGTTAATTCACACGCTCCTTTAACTTCTTCTGTATAAATTTTTTTAATTACTCGATCTTCAACAACCATTACAAATCTTTGTAATCTATTTAGAAATCCTATTTCTGGTGCTGAAAAGATTAGGCCTGTTTTTTTAGCAAATTCAGATTTTGGATCAGAAAAAACTTTTAAACCTACATCTTTTGCCCCTGTTTTTTTTTCCCATAATTCTGCGATATACAAATCATTGACTACTAAGCAAATTATTTGGTCGATTCCAACATTTTTAAACTCAGATATCTTTTTGACATAACTTGGTAAATGTTCATTTGTACAAGTAGGAGTAAAAGCTCCTGGAACACCTAGCAAAATTATCTTTTTCTTTGACGTAAGATCAAAAAGAAAAGATTTCTCTAATTGACCATTTAGCATTCTGTAAATTTTTGTATTTGGAATTTCGTCATTAACTTTAATTTTCATTTTAAATACCTAAAATTTATAAATAGTAATAGCTTTGTACATTATTTTTGATTTTGTTTTTCATATTATTTATTTTTTTTATAAAGGTTTAATTTCAAAAGAAAAAGTTTTAATGTGTCTTAGAGTTTTTTTTATTCTATTTTTTATGTGATTTAACTGTTAACAAATAAAATAATACTTTAATTATTTAAGATGAGTTTGATGATGAGAATTATAAGTGGAGATTTTAAAGGAAGAAAGTTATCAAAAATAAATCAGTTTGTCTCAGTGAAATCTTTAAGACCAACTCTAGATAGAGTAAGAGAAAGCTGTTTTAATTCAATAGTTCATAATAATCTTTTAAATTTTGAAGGAATCAAAACTTTGGATTTATTTGCTGGAACTGGTTCAAATGGTTTGGAGGCATTATCAAGAGGATCATCATTTGTTACATTTATTGATAAAAGTACAGAATCATTACAAATTGTTAAAAAAAATATTCACATTCTTGGCATTAACAAAGGAACAGAAATTTTAAAGATGGATGCAACAAATTTGAGAAAGAATTATTTTGATTTTTCTTTTGGATTAGTTTTTATGGATCCTCCATATGATGAAAATTTAGGGATTAAATCATTAAAATCTGTTATTAACGGAAATTGGATAAAAAAAGGAACAATAATCGTTTGGGAAAAAAAAGAAAATTTAGAAATTCCCGAAAATTTTGAATTGAAGAAGAGTCTTATTTTTAAAAAAATGAAAATATTTATTTTGGAATATCTAAAAGAATTTTGAGAAAGTAGAAAAATGAAAGAGGAAGATGATTACACTCATTTTGGGAATGAGAGAATAAAAATTTCTGATAAAAAATATAGAGTTAATAATGTCTTTAAGAGTGTTTCATCTAAATATGATTTAATGAATGATATTATGAGTTTAGGTGTTCATAGAATTTGGAAAACTTCTATGCTTGATTGGATGTCTCCGAAAAAGGGACATAATTTACTTGATGTTGCTGGAGGAACAGGAGATATAGCCTTTAGGTTTGTGAAAAAAACTTCTTTCAAATCAAACGCCGTAGTATTAGATTTGACTGAAAATATGATGTCTGAAGGATTAAAAAGATCAAAGAGAAATAATTTTGGTAAAAATATAGATTGGGTCTGTGGTGATGCAATGTCTTTACCTTTTGCTACGAATTCATTTGATTTTTATAGTATTGCTTTCGGTATTAGAAATGTAACTGATATTAAAATCGCCTTAAAAGAAGCTTTCAGAGTTTTAAAACCTGGTGGTAGAATAATGATTTTAGAATTTAGTACAATTCCAAATAAAGCTCTTCAAGAATATTATGATTTATATTCTTTTAAAATAATCCCTAAACTCGGTGAACTTATAACGAAAGATAAAAAAAGTTATGAATATTTAGTTGAAAGCATAAGAAAATTTCCTGATCAAGAAACTTTTTCTGAAATTATCAAAAACTGTGGTTTTCAGCAGGTAAAATATAGAAATTTAAGCCTTGGAATTTCAGCATTACATTCTGGTTGGAAAGTATAAATGTTTAGCTTTCTAAATATCATTAGAATAATCAGAACTGGAGCGACATTTGAAAGAACAGGGGCTTTTAAAGTTGCTTTTAAGCATGTTGAAGCACCATGGCATTTAGTTCTTCTAATAAGATTAATTTGCTTTCCTTTTGTTTTTTTGGGCCTTAAAGGTGATGTATCAAAACCTCCTATTCTTAGAGCTTTAGCTGCTTTAGGTCCAGCTTATATTAAATTTGGTCAATTGTTATCAACAAGGCCAGATGTTGTTGGACATAAATTAGCATCTGAACTAAAAGTTTTACAAGACAACTTACCTCCTTTTTCTCAGAAAATTGCTATTAAAACAATTGAAAATGAATTAAGTATTAAAATCGATGATGTTTTTTCTGAACTTAGTGAGTCTGTTGCTGCGGCTTCTCTGGCACAAGTCCATAAGGCAATTCTAAAAGATACTGGAGAAAGTGTAGCCATAAAAGTTTTACGACCAGGTGTTGAAAAAGCATTTCTAAGAGATTTTGGAGCATTTTATTTAATCGCAAGAATTATAGAATTGTTATCTAAATCATCCAGAAGGTTAAAACCTATTGCAGTTATAAGACATTTTGAAGGTTTAGTAAGAGAAGAACTGGACTTAAGAATGGAAATTTCTGCTGCTGCTGAGTTTGCAGCAAATACAAAAAATGATAAGAATTTTTATGTTCCATCTGTCTACTGGCATCTATCTGCTAGGAGAGTGATGACTACTAAATGGATTGATGGAATACCAGTTGGAAATGTCCAATCTTTATTATCTGATGGAACTGATTTAATTTTATTTGCTAGATTAATAGTCCAATCTTTCCTTAGGCAAGCATTAAGAGACGGTTTTTTTCATGCAGATATGCATCAAGGAAATTTAAAGAAAGGATCAAATGGTTCTCTAGTAGTATTAGATTTTGGAATAATGGGTAGAATAGACCCTTATACTAGGAGGATATATGCTGAAATATTAATGGGGTTTTTACAGAAAGATTATAAAAAGATAGCTGAGGTTCATTTTGAAGCTGGATATGTTCCATACGATCAGGATGTCGAAGCATTTGCACAAGCTTTGAGATCAGTTGGTGAACCAATATTTGGAATAGAAGCAAAGCAAATTTCAATGGCAAAATTATTAGCTCATCTTTTTGATGTAACCGAAAGGTTCGGTATGGCTACTAGAACAGAATTATTATTACTCCAGAGAACAATGGTAGTTGTAGAGGGAGTTGCAAGAAGTTTGGATCCAAATATGAATATGTGGGAAACAGCCCAGCCAGTTGTAGAGACGTATATTAAAGAAAATATTGGACCAAAAGCACTTTTGAAAGACTTTTCTGCAGGACTTAAAGCTGTATCAAGATTTGGTCCTCATTTACCGTATTTGATAGAAAAGAGTTTAAGAAAACTTCTCGATGAAGAAGATACAATTAGTAAAAAGAAAAAATATCCACTTTTCTTTCTTGGATTTATATTAGGTTTATTTTCTTCTTTGTTATTAATTATTTTGTTTATTTTTTATTACATTTGATTTATCAAATTTTTAAAGGTCCTGTGGCTCAATTGGATAGAGCAGCCCCCTCCTAAGGGGCAGGTTGCGGGTTCAAATCCTGCCAGGATCGCCATTAAAAATAATTTTGAGTAATATGAATTATAAAATAACATGTGGTATTGATGAAGCTGGTAGAGGTTCCTGGGCTGGTCCTGTTGTTGCTGCTGCAGTTGTTTTGCCAGAAGATTACGATCTAAGTGGTTTGAATGACTCAAAAAAACTTTCAAAAAAAACCAGAAATGAATTATTTAGAAAAATTATTTCAAATTATGAATTTGGTGTAGGTTTTTCATCATCAAAAGAAATTGATAAAATTAATATCCTGGAGGCAACTTTTTTGGCAATGGATAGAGCCATAAATAATCTAAAAAAAATACCTGATTATGCACTAATAGATGGAAATCAATTTCCTAAAAATTTTCCAGTAAATGGAATGTCAATAACAAAGGGAGATCAAAAAATACCGTCAATTTCTGCTGCATCAGTAATTGCAAAAGTAAGTAGAGATAATTTTATGAAAAAAATGTCGGAAATTTATCCTGGTTATGGTTGGGAAAATAATTTTGGATATGGTGTGAAAAAACATTTTTTAGCTTTAAAAACTTTAGGAATTACTCCGATTCATAGACATTCATTTAAACCAATATACAATATGTTGTGTTAAAGAAACAAAATAAGTCATTGATTAAAAATAATAATTGACCTCGAATCAGTTCTGTTTAATGTACTAAGAAAAAGTATAATGGTGAATGAAAATAATATGTGAGGCTCAAATGAATGCTAATAATTTTTTAGAAAATGACTATCTTTCCAAAAATATAATTATAAACGGTGATTGCATTAAAATGATGAATAAGCTTCCTGAAGAATCAGTTGATTTAATTTTTGCCGACCCTCCTTATAATTTACAATTAGGTGGTGATTTACATAGACCTAATAATTCAAAAGTAGATGCAGTTGATGATTCATGGGATAAATTTGATAGTTTTTTGCATTATGATAAATTTACAAAAAATTGGCTGAAATCTGCCCATAGAGTTTTAAAAAAGAATGGTTCAATATGGGTTATAGGATCTTATCACAATATTTTTAGAGTTGGGTATGCAATGCAAAATATTGGATACTGGATATTAAACGACATAATTTGGAGAAAAACAAATCCAATGCCAAACTTTAGGGGTAGAAGATTTACAAATGCTCATGAAACCTTAATTTGGGCTTCAAAATCTAATGACTCAAAATATAAATTTAACTATTCAGCTTTAAAGGAGCTTAATGAGGGGCTACAAATGCGTTCGGATTGGTTATTTCCATTATGTAGTGGTAAAGAAAGATTAAAAAAATCTGATGGATCTAAAGCCCATCCCACGCAAAAACCTGAGTCTCTTTTACATAGGATTATTTTGTCATCTTCAGATTGTAATGACACAATATTAGATCCTTTCTTTGGAACTGGAACTACTGGGGTGGTTGCAAAAAAACTTGGAAGAAACTTTATCGGGATCGAAAAGGAAACAGAATATATTGAAATATCAAGAAAAAGAATAAAAAATACAAGTAGTTTTGATTCAGAGAGTATAAAGACCGTTTTAAACAAAAGATTAGAACCTAGAATTCCTTTTGGATCATTGGTTGAAAGAGGTATTTTAAAACCGGGTGATTTTTTACATTCTTCAAATGGCAGAC
>MDTG01181215.1_pt1 | contig 15102 bp, 15 predicted proteins | sample 811421 | NCBI WGS metagenome assembly MDTG01 (sample SAMN05326645, study PRJNA326480) | marine metagenome | isolation source: seawater | place: Pacific Ocean: South East | collected 2011
CTGCACCGCGGAGAACCGGAACCGGACGCCGACTACATCGATCCGGTCGTGGTCTATCCGCGCGACCAGGGCATCTCCGTCACCGGTGGCTGCGTCCAGCGCGGTGGTCTGCACCCGTCGATCGAGGGGATCTACTTCTACGGCGACTACGGTTCGGGGCGTATCTGGGGACTGCGCTGGGACGGTTCGAAGATGACCGGCAACCGTGAGGTCTTCCAGCGCAGCGCCTTCTACATCAGTTCGTTCGACCAGCTCAACGACGGCACCATTCTGGTCTCCGTGTTCCGGAACACGTTCTCGGGCAAGGGGCGGATCTACGCCATCAAGCCGGCAAGCGGCTCCTGATGTCATTCTGGCTCCGGGAGCCGGCGACAGGATGGTCATTCCCCCCGGGCCACGGTCGGCCGCATTCAGATTGATCCATTACTTGTCGCCACGCCAGGGGTCGTCCGCAGGACGTGGTTCGCGGAACGAAGCGACCCGACCGTCCTCGAACACCACCACCCACACCCGGTCCGGTGCACTCTCGGGGAACATCGCCCCCGTGGCGCGGGTGCTGATGTTGTCCCCGTACTGCCATCGTTCCGGGTAGACGCCACCGGCCTCGACCCGAAGGTCTTCCGTCGCGTAGTAGGTCGTCGAAGGAGGGCCGAGCAGGTCCCGCACCTGGTCCCGCGTCATGCCCTGCTCCAGCCCGCCGAAGGCGGCTTCATGACGCTGGGAGCAGGCGGGAATGCACATCAGCATCGCAACGAGGAGGCAAAGGGGGATCCTGGGGCGGGAGGTCATCATGCTGTCCGCATGGTACCGGTTGGCGGAAATCCCCCTTCCACGTGTCTTGGGGGTCATTTTTCTGCATAGGAGAGGTCGGTCGAAAGAAAATGACTCCTTCGGGCATCGTCCTGTTTGCAGTCGCCGCCCGTGAATAGCAGTGTCCTGCATGGACGAAAGGACCCGCATGAATCAGCCTCAGCCTCGCTTCCACGCCTACGAGCCCAAGACCACCATGCCCTTCTTCTCCACCCGGAGTCTGGCCATCGCCAGTCTGGTGGTCGCGGGATGCGGCGTCATCGCGGCGCTGAGCCCATTGCTGTTTCCGGCCTTTCTACCCATTGCGATGCTCGGCATGGTTCTGGCCGTCTGCGGACTGTTCTCCTACCGCGATCGTTCGACGTTGCAGGTGGCTGCGATGTCGTTCAACGGTCTTCTGGTTCTGGTGGCGCTGCTTCGCGGTCCGGTTGCGCTCCAGTCGGTCGAGGCCGCGGAGTTCGAGCCGTGGTCTCCATCCATCGCCATGCACGACTCCCAGCAGGGTCTTCCCGGTTGGGTATTGAGGGGTGACCGGATCTACGCCGATGGTCGCCGCAGCCTTGATCTCGTTCTGCAGTGGGATCTGGCCGAGGTGGCCGGCTGTTGGAACTGGTTCAAGGGCGATCTGGTCTTCCGCAACACCGAGGACGGCCGCACGCATGAAGTGGAATGGTCGATCGAAGGACCGATTCACGACGGCGCCATTCTGACCCAGGGCTGCCGGGTACCGGCCGACGGAAACCTGGCCTGGATCGCCGAGACGCCGATGGACGAGATCGAGATCAGTTTCATGCCCGTGGAATGGGAACATTCCGCGTTCCAGCGGCACAACGGTGTCCTGGTTCCCGCGGGTCGCATGCCGGCCGCCCAGAGTCGAGCCGCGGTGGTGCGTGGTGCCCGTTGAGCAGGGGTTCACCCCCCGTTGCAGGCTCCCCAGCCTCCGATGACCAGCAGCAGATCGGCAACGTTGACCAGAAGATCACCGTTGATGTCCGCCGAGCATCCGCTCGAGCAGTTCCAGTCCGCGATCACCGCCAGCAGATCCTCGACACCGACGGTGCCGTCCTGGTTGATGTCGCCCTGACACGCCTCGTCGACGCACGCGACGGAGACCACGGAGACACCATCGACGCCGGCTTCGATCACGGAACCGTTGTCGACGTCCGAGACGTTGAAGCGGATGCGGAACTGATCCGACGGTTGCACGCCGGGAATGTCGGCGACCACGAACGACACGTCGACCCAGCCGCCGCCGGTTCCCGGGCCGGTGGGGCCGATGACCTCGAGGTCGACCCAGTTGGATCCACCGTCATCGGATACTTCGATCACCATCGTGTCCTCGTTGGGCGCAGCGCCGCTGTCGTTGGAGTACCAGCGGAGGTAGCTGATCGTCGCTCCCTCGAAGGATGCGTCGAGCAGCGGTGAGACGAGGACCGTGCTTCCTCCGTCCACATCGGTATTGCCGTCGATGTTGTCGGTCAGCCAGCACTGGCCGGACGAATCTCCGTCGGTGGGGGGGTCGCCCCGGTCACCGCCGCCGACCGGAACGCCCCGGTCCCAGCAGCCGTCGGACGCATCGCAGACCACCGTCCAGCCGGGATCGGTCTCGCCGTCGTCGTCGAATGCAATCACGATGTCCGAGACGACCTCGGCGGTGTAGAACGCATCGGGGGCCAGGATCGGTTCCAGCACGACGTCGCCGGTGGATGCCTCGATCGAGAAGTAGTACTGCGGCGATGCGTCGCACGGTGCGGAGGGAAGCGTGGCCCGCCACAATCCCGACGGAAGCGGGGCCAGCGGGGAGGTGAGCCAGTCGCCGCCATCGAGCCGGTAGACGAGGTCTCCGGACACGGCGGTGCCGCTGCCGTTGCTGAGGTCGATGTTGAAGCTCGTGCTGCTGTCGGTACGCAGCTGCTGGGGACGTCCGTCGGGATACGTGACGGCGATGGGCACGCCGGCCCACTCCATCATCTCCAGGATGCCCTGGAAGTTCTCCTCGGCGGTCGGGCGGATCTCGTCGGGGGGCAATTCGAACCCGGGACTGCCGGCGGGGCGGAGTTCGACCGTGTAGCCGAAGGCGCCGGTGGCGTCGTAGGTCCAGTCGGGAAAGACGCCGCTGGCCAGGTAGAGCAGTTCGTCGCCCCCGCCGTGGGGATAGCTGAACCCGTTGACCGCCTCCATGGCTTCCGACATCTTCGCGCCCAGGGCGTCGATGGCTTCCTGATCGGGGGGTGGCGTACTTGTCCATCCCCAGTTCTGCAGGATGATCTGCGAGTAGTTGTGGAAGTCGATGTGGGCGGCGATGTTGGGCCGGGCGAGAATGAAGTCGCGCATGGCACTGCTTTCGGGTTCCGAGAACGGGGCCGATCCGACGTACACGTCGCTGCAGGTGTCGGTGCTGGTGCTTTCGCCGCCGTTCCAGTCGATGTCCCAGTTCCGATTCAGATCGACACCCAGGCAGGTCGTGCCGTTGTCACGTCGGTTCTTGCGCCAGAACCGATTTCCACCCTCCTCGTAGGTGTGGATGTAGCCGTCCGGATTGACCACCGGCACGATGTACACATCGACCAGTTCGAGGAGCGCGGTCACTCGGGGTTCCACTCCGTATTCCGCGGCGAGTTCGTCGGCGATGAAGGTCGGCACCATCGTCGCGACCCACTCACGGGCATGCTGGCAGCCGTTGAAGAGCACTGCGGGCTTCACACCCTCCTCGCCGGTGCCGATCCGGACTCCCTGGATGGTGCGCCCCTCGTAGGTGGTTCCCACGTTCAATCCGTGCACCAGTCCCGGATGCGCCGCCTCCAGCTGATCGAGTCGTTCGTTGATCTCCTCCCAGGTGTGGTAGGTGGCGTACCAGTCGTCTCCGCGAAGACCCATCGTGGTGCGGCGTTCGTGTTCGACGTGCGCAGGCACGTCATGAACGAGGATTCGATGGGGCATTCCGATCCGGGCGATCAGTTCCAGTTGTTCGTCGGTCGCGAGCCATGCATCGGTCCCGGGCGTCGGTCGGCAGGCCAGGGGATTGACACCCTCGTCGAGCAGCATGTGCATGAGTTCGGCATCGTCCACGGTCAGTTGAATGATCCGCGTTCCCTCCAGGGCGTGCTTCGCCGGTTGGGCGTGGTGCTCGTGGGTCAAGGCGGGGGAGGTGATGGCCAGGGCCAGCGTGATGCCGGGCAATGCATGCATGTGCGTCTTCATTTCTCGTGCTCTCTCTGCTCACTGGTTCTCCGTGCGGCACACGGAGCAATCTCGAAGGAGATCACTGAAGTATGACACCTCCCGGAGGGGATTCGAGCCTCCAGACGGGGGAATTCAGCAGTTGCCGTGCGGGACGGCCCTGGGCCGTCGCCAGAGCCGATCGCAACGGATGAATCGGTGGGGTGTCCGGTGGGTGGTCAGTCGGAGGGAGGGCGTCCGAAGGCGGCGTTGTACGCGATCCCCGCGCAACTGGCCCCCAGAATCGGTCCGACCCAGTACACCCACTGCAGGTGCCAGAAATCCATCGCGATGGCGGGGCCGAGGCTTCGGGCCGGATTCATCGACGCGCCCGTGAACGGCCCGACGCAGAGAACGTCGGCCATGATCACCAGGCCGACGGGAAGCCCCATGAGAATCGGATTGTCGAGTCCGCTGCGCCGGTCGACGATGACGCCCATGATGGTGAACATCAGGAAGAACGCCGCGACTCCCTCGAGAAGCACGACCCGCAGAGCGCTGTCGGCGACACCGGTGTCGCTGAGATCGCTGAACAGTCCCACCGTCAATCCGACGTGCTCGATGCCGCCTGCGGTCTGGGGAAGGGGCCAGACTCCGCACATGATCCATTTCAGGAGAAAGGCCGCCGCAGTTGCTCCGGCGCACTGCGCGATGATGAACAATCCGCATCGCTTCCAGGACTGGCCGCCGATGAGGGCCACGGTGATCGAGACCGCCGGGTTGAACTGGGCCCCGGAGACATGGAGGAGCGTGCCGATCATGATGGCGATCGTGGCGCCGGCGGCGAGGGCGATCGCGACCAGGTTCTCCCCGCCGGTGACGATGACGACTCCGCCGGTGATGAACATCAGCATGAAGACCGCGATGAACTCGGCGACCGCGCCGCGAGGAGCGCTCATGCCCTTGAGGATCGATTGATGGGTGGTCATTGGAATCTCCAGTTAGCGGAAGGGTATCCGTCTGGATCCGCTGGTCAAGTACGAATCTGAACAGTACGCTGGCGGGGCATTCTCAACTCAGCGGAGACCGCCATGACGGGAAATGAACAGATACTGAACGTACTGGAGCGGCTTCTCGACTCGCACGACGCCCAGGAGCAGTGGATCCGGAACGATTCGGACTTCGACGCCGATTCCGCCCGCATCATGCTCGATCTCCTGGAAGGGCAGAAGGCGTGCGTGCTGGAGTTCAGGAACTGGGTCTCGGCCCTGGAATGCGAGCTTCCCGCCTCCCTCACCACGGAGGAGGGAGCCCCGGAATCGTGGCGCATGGTGTGGGATGGCGAGGCCGGCCCCGGAATGACGACGCTCGACATCGACATGCTCGATGCGATGCAGTACGTCCTCTTCAACGGGGATGCCTATCGACCCGGGAATTCCGTCATCGATGGTCTGCTGGGCAAGGGGATGCCGTCGCGTCTTCGCGACGATGTCGACAACGCCTGAGCGTCCGAATCGGGAGGTTTCGGCCCATCGGGGGCGGCGGCGCGCTCAGTCGGCCGTCCACCAGGTGCGGAACCGCGCCCACACGCTTCGGGGCAGGGCGAGGGCGACCAGGGCGAGTCCGGCCGCGATCAGAAAGATGCGAAGTTCGAGTGCCGCGTCCTGAAAGAGCAGGCCCACGGCGACGGCCGTCAGACCGGTCCAGCCCATGAGTTCCCGTTTTCTCTTGAGCAGGGTGTGCAGCATGCCACTGGTTCCCGATGGCCGGATGGCTCGTCGCGGACCAGTCTACCCGTTTCCGTCGGCCGGCGCGACTCCGTTCACGCGATGCGTCTCACGGCCTCGCAGAGGGCTTCCACGCGGATGGGCTTTCTGAACAGGGCGTACCCCTCCAGGAGCTTGTCTTCCAGAATCATGTCGTCGTACCCGGTGATGAACACGAAGGGGATGCCTCGTTCCTGCAGTGCATGCGCGACGGGGAAGGAGGTCTCGTTTCCCAGATTGATGTCGAGGATCGCGGCGTCCACCGGATTCTGATCGATCATGTCGATGGCCGCCTGCACACTGGGCACCGGTCCGAGCACCTGCATGCCCAGCTGCTCCAGATCCGTCTTCATCTGCAGCCCCAGCAGGAACGAGTCTTCGACGACGAGCGTTCGGGTGGCGGAGTTGGTGTCGGACGGCGATGCGTTCATGGGTTCAGTCTTCGATCTCGAACTGGTTCCTCGGAATGGCGGCGTGGTAGCTCAGGCCGGATGTCTCCAGATTCGTCGTCACCGTGCCGCCCAACTCGTAGGGGATCATCGATTCCAGAAGCTGAAATCCGAAGCTGTGCTCGACGGTCGTCTCGATGGGCGTCTGCGGCTGTTCCTCCCAAACGAACGCAATCTCTTCGCCGATCGCCCACCGCACCGAGATCGTTCCATGTTCGCTCCGAAGCGCGCCGTGTTTTGCGGCATTCGTTGCGAGCTCGTTGATCACCACCGAGAACGTCATGGCGGTCTTCGGAAGCATCCGAAGCTCGGGGCCCTCGATGCGGAGCTGGTCCACCTGCTTCATGTAGGGTTCGCATCCCTTGCGCACCAGCGTGGACATGGGAACGCCGTCGGTTTTCATGTCGCTGAAGAGATCGTGGATGCTCGCCATGGCCATCAGGCGATTGGAAAAGTCCTCGAAGCAGCTCCGATCGGTCGTGCTTCGGACCATGGCCTGTCGGCACATCACGAGGATCTGGGCCAGGTTGTTCTTTACGCGGTGATCCAGCTCGCGACGCAGCATGGTCTCCTCCTTGAGGAGCCGTTCGAGTTCCTGTTCGCGATTCACTTCGTCGGTCAAATCCCGGATGGTGGCGGTGAACAGGGTGTCACCGTCATCCTCGAAGGGAACGATGTAGAGTTCGATCGGGAAGTTCTCTCCACTCGATCGCATGGCCGAGATCTTGATCCGGTTGTTCAGCACGGGGCCCGTCCCCGTCTCGCGGTAGTGAGTCATGCCCGCGTGGTGGGCATCACGGAGTTCATGCGGAATGATCAGTTCAGCCATCTTCTTTCCGAGCACGTCACTGCGGTCGTAGCCGAACATGCGTTCCGCCACGGCATTGAACTCCACGATCCGGCCCGGCTCATCGATGGCGATGAGCGCGTCCAGAGCCGAATCGAGGATGGATTGGAGAAACTGCGTCGACATGATTCTGCATCGGATCCAATGTGGGTGGAGGTGGTCGGTCGCGTCCTCATCGTAGCGTGGTGACTTTCCGGGCGAAGATGACCGGTCCGCAACCGCATTGCTGGCCGGTTGCCGATCGATCGAGATCGGCCGGCCATCCGATGCGGGGTTCGTGTGCGTGCAGGCGGTCCGTTCGCACGATGCCGACGTCAACCGGTCCGTTTTCGAATCCGAAGGGTGTCGTTGAACTCCGAGTAGTCGTCCTGCACCCAGCGGGAGGGCAGCAAGTCCACGTGGTGTCCATCGTCCTGCATCGCCTGGATGACCGGTTCGACGAAGTCATGGCGACGTCGCGGGCCGAAGAATGCATTGGTCGGGAACAGGCGGACTTCCCGTCCCACCCGGAGCAGCTCCCGGACCGCAATCAGGTGGAAGTCCAGGTCGAACTGCTCCGTCTCCATCAGGCCGCCGTGTTCCTTGGTGGCGTATGCGAACAGCAGATGCCCGCTGAGCACGAGATCGAATGCATCATCGTCGAACGGAAGGAAGGGGAGTTGGCCGGTGAGATAGCGATCCGGATGCCTGCGGAATGCATTCATGAACGATTCCAGTGCCTCGATCTTGAGTCGTTCGTACTCCTGCATCCGTTCGAGGTTGTCTCCCGTCTCCGGATCGGCGATCCACGCCTCGACCGTCTGGTGGATCTCCCGCCGGCCCCGAGCCTCCAGTTCATCGGGGTCCTCCCCGTACCGTGGATCGATGGCCGTGATGTCCAGGCCACGGCTCAGCCCCTCGCTGACGAGGCCGTCGGGGCCCCCGGGGCAGTCGAGAATCCGCAGGGACTGCAGAGCATCCTCGTCGAGCGCGTACATGCCCATGCTTTCGTCCCAGGTTCGGCCAAAGAAGACCACGTGATCAAGTGAGAACGGCATGAAAGCATCCTACCGATCGACGGGTCGGACGCCACGATGGCCTTGGAATGCATCATGGAGCCCGGTCGGGGCCGTGCACTATCATGCTCGATGGATTGGATGAGGGACTGCACATGAAGAGACGAACCGTATTCATCGCGACGACGGCATGGCTGGGGCTGATGCCGGCACTGGCCCACGACATCCATCGTGAGCATCCCGACGACCACGTCTCGACCCCCTGGATGCAGCCGGAGAAGTGGGAGCATCCCGACCGGTTCCGGCAACTCGATGAAATCCTTCCCACGCCCAGCGATGTCCGGACCGCAAGCGGGGCCCCGGGTCCGGGCTACTGGCAGCAGCAGGTCGACTACGACATCGATGTGACGCTCGATGCGGATCTCCATCGTCTGATCGGATCCGAGGACATCACCTACTTCAACAACAGTCCGCATGAACTCGAATACCTCTGGGTTCAGCTCGATCAGAACCGATTTCGGGAGGACAGCACGGGACGGATGCGCGAACCGTCACCGGATCTGACCGGATCCCAGTCCATCCGCTGGTTGAAGGGCATCCGGGCCAGGAAGACCTTCGAAGGGGGCGTCGACATCATGCGGGTCGTCGATTCGGACGGACGTCCGCTTCCGCATGTCATCAACGGCACCATGCTGCGCATCGACCTCGAGGCCCCGCTGCAGCCCGGCGGCAGTCTGCAGTTCACGATCGGATGGGAGGCCAACATCGTGCCCCACACCATCGGCGGTCGGGGCTGCTACGAGTGGTTCTCCGAGGACGGCAACGCCATCTACGAACTCGCGCGGTGGTTTCCACGTCTCTGTGCCTACACCGACTACGCCGGATGGCAGAACAAGCAGTTCCTCGGACGCGGCGAGTTCACGCTCGAGTTCGGTGACTACGAGGTCTCGATCACCGTGCCCGACACCTTCATCGTGGCCGCGACCGGCGAGCTCCAGTCGCCCGACTCGGTGCTGACGCCCGAGCAGCAGCGGCGACTCCGGGAGGCCCGCACCGCCGATCGACCGGTGCTCGTGATCACGCCCGAGGAAGCGCTGGCCAACGAGGAGCGCGAGGCGACCGGTACGAGGACCTGGACCTTCAGGGCCGAGGACGTGCGAGACTTCGCCTGGGCCGCCTCTCCGAAGTTCGCCTGGGACGCGTGGGGCGTCCCCGTCCCCGGCACCGACGACATCACCATGGCGATGTCCTTCTTTCCCGAGGAGGGGGAGCCGCTGTGGTCCAGGTACTCGACGCAGGCGGTCGCCCAGACCGTCGACACCTATTCGAGGCTCACCGTCCCGTATCCGTATCCCGTGGCGATCTCCGTCAACGGTCCGGTCGGTGGCATGGAGTACCCGATGATCTGCTTCAACGGTCCCCGTCCCGAGGAGGACGACACCTACACGGAGCGGACCAAGTACGGACTCATCTCGGTGATCATCCACGAAGTGGGGCACAACTGGTTTCCCATGATCATCAACTCCGACGAACGGCAGTGGACGTGGATGGACGAGGGACTGAACACCTACTGCCAGTTCGTGACCGAAGCGGAATGGGAGGAGGACTACCCGTCGCGCCGCGGGGAACCCGATCGGATGACGAACTACATGGTGTCCGAACGCCAGGTTCCGATCATGACCAACAGCGAATCCATACTCCAGTTCGGAAACAACGCCTACGGAAAGCCCGCTACGGCCATGAACGTGCTTCGGGAGACGGTCATGGGACGGGAGCTCTTCGATCACGCGTTCCGCACCTACGCACGGCGGTGGGCGTTCCGGCGGCCCGAGCCCGCGGACCTCTTCCGCACGCTGGAGGATGCCAGCGCCATCGATCTCGACTGGTTCTGGCGCGGCTGGTTCTACTCCACCGACCACTGCGACATCGCCGTGGTTCGACTGGAGCGTTTCACACCACGCACCATGAACCCCGACGTCGATCGGGCCCTCGACGTCCGGGAGCGTGACGAGGAGCGTCCCAGCATCTCCGAACTGCGGAACGAAGGCATGGAGCGTCGGACCGATCGGTATCCCGAACTGCTGGACTTCTACAACGAGTTCGACGAGTTGGAGGTCACGCCGGCCGATCGACGGGCCTACGAGTCCTTCCTCGAGGATCTGGACGACGACGACGCGGCCCTGCTCGAGCTCCCCTGGACATTCAACGTGATCACCTTCGAGAACGTCGGCGGCCTGCCGATGCCGATTCCGTTGCGGGTCACCTTCGAGGACGGATCGACGGAGGATGTCATGCTTCCGGCGGAGATCTGGTCGCAGAACTCGCCGCGGGTCAGCAAGATGCTGGTGACCGAACAGCCCATCGTGCAGGTCGAGATCGATCCGCATCGTCGGATCGCCGATGCGGATGCCACGAACAACCTGTACCCGCAGGAGATCGAGGACCACAGGTTCCGGATCGCGGGTCCCTCGTCGCGTCGCAACCCGATGCAGCGCCAACGAAACGAGGATGCCCGAACGCAGGGCGGCGTGGTCGCCGTCTCGGTCGCCCGGGTTCTGCCGACGGTCTGGTGGCAGGCGGCGGAGTCGGAGGGGGATCGCCCACCATCGGCGTTCGCGACCGATCTGCTGGCCCATGAACGCATCGCCGGTCTCCGAGATCCCTGGGGGCAGCCGGTCACCATCGAGTTGTCCGGAACCGCCGGCCTGCAGGACGACCCGGAGACCACCGAGTTCTGCCGGGTTCGCAGCCTGGGGCCCGATGGCGAAGGGGGCACGGACGACGATCTGCTCTGGGTCATCTATCTTGATGGACACATCAGCGAAAAGGATGGAGGATCGGACTGAGTTCCGGGCTCGGATGAAGCAGGAAACAGTGACAGAAGATCAGTCCCGCCTCGCCCAGGTGTGGTTCGTCGCCGCCCGGGCGATGGCGGTTGCCGACGGCACGGTTCCCGCGGCCAAGGAGGCGTCGGCGGGACTCTACGCCCAGGCGATTCTCGGCCTGTCCGAGGAGGCCTGTCGGCACGCGAAGTCCCCGGACCAGATGAAGCACCAGACACTCGTGGACTGTCTGGCCGGAGTGCACGCCCTGCCGGCCGAACAGGCGGAGAAGATCATGACCGGCGTCATGATGATCGCCTTCGCCGACGGCCACATGGAGCCGTTGGAGGTCCGGTGGGCCTCGATGCTGGCCTCGGCCTGCGAGATGTGCGACGAAGACTTCCAGCGGTGCTGTGCGTCCGCCCGCGTGATCGCCTCGATGTTCAACCCCTCCATGCCCCCGGTCGACCGGGAGGAGGCGTTGTGAGCCAAGAGCATCGGAGCAACTTCGATTTCGTCGAGCAGTACGATCACCGGATCTCGCATCTCGGAGGCCAGGCGGAACAGTACGTCCACACCGATCCGGACTCCTGCCTCTTCAAGCTGCGGCTGATGGTGGAGATGATGGCCCGCCGTCTCGTCGAGTTGCAGGCACCCCGGCTGGGGGAGATGGATCTCATCTCGATCCTGCGTTCGCTCGAGCAGTACGGCATGCTTCCCAAGAAGCAGGCCGACGGGATGCATGCGATCCGCCGCGACGGCAACGCGGCCGTGCACGGATCGGAGACACCGGTGCCGACGGCGATGCGACGGCTCCGCGATGCGCACCGCATCTCGGGGTGGTACTGCTCGACGATCCAGCGTGGAGCAACCATCCGTCCCGGTCAGTTCGTGCCGCCCGAAGGTCCGATGGCCGACGAACATGCGTTTGCGATGCACCAGGCGGCCGAAGCGCTGGAAGACACCATCGACGCCCGTCGTCGGGCCACCCGTGAGAGTCTGCTGCTCTTCGCCAATGAGGAGGACGTGCCCACGGAGGTGCATCGGATCGTCTCCGAGCTGGAGGGGCTCGATCGTGTCGCCCAGGCGGCGGGGGAGCCGCTGGTGGATGCGGAGTTCGTCGCGGTCGTGATGGCGATGGAGATGGAGCAGCTGCTGGAGCATCCCACGCTGGGGCTCGATACCCGGGAGGCCAAGCGGGAGGCGGAGAAGCAGTACCGGCGGATCCGGGAGGGGTTCGAACTTCGTGAGGCGATGTACGCGGAGGAGCGCCGGGCCCTCATGCTTCATCACCAGCGGGAACGGGAGTCGGGGCACGGTGGAGAGGACGATGGGCCGTCCTCGAATCGGTAGAATGACCCGCCCGGACGAAGCTGAAGACCCCAGGACCATTCGGAGATCCCCATGTCCATCACCCCCGGTTCCACCGCACCCGGTTTCACTCAGGACTCGACCGACGGCCCCATCATCTTCCACCGGTGGGCCGGCGACACCCAAATCAAGGCCTCCCTGCGGACCACGCCGCAGCCGATGAACTAAGTGTGAACGACGAGGGACGAGTTCTGACCTCCATGACTGCCGAGGAGATCCGCAACGCGGTCTTCGACCGGTACGGGTTCGTGGCATCGTCGCCGGGAGAACGGCACGGCTTCCCGGTGGGCCGCGAGTTCGCCGAGGCGGTCGGCTACGAGCCCGCGGTCCTCGATGCGTTGCCCGCGGCCGGTGCGGCCCGGTTCACCGGCGCGGGAAATCCCCAGGACGCGGTCGAACTCGGGGACGGCGAACGGCTGCTCGATCTCGGGTGCGGCGCCGGCCTCGATCTCTGCTGCTACGCGCGACGATTCGGATCGCCGCAGCGTCTGGCCGGACTCGACGGTTCGCGTGAAATGGCCGGGCGGGCCCGCGAGCAGTTGGCGGAAGCGGGGTTTCCGGAGACCGAGGTGTTCTGCACGCGGGCCGAGACCATTCCGTTGCCCGACGATCGACTCGATGTGGTGACGGCCAACGGGATCTTCAACCTCGCCCCAGACGAAGGCGCGGTGATGAAGGAGATCGCCCGGGTGCTCAAGCCGGGCGGCCGACTCGTCTTCGCCGAGATCGTGCTCCGCGAGGCGATCGAGGACGTGGTGCGCGACAGCATCGACGACTGGTTCCGCTGCATCGGCGGGGCCATGCTCCAGCCCGATCTCGTGGCGGCGCTGGAATCGCACGGATTCAAAGCGGTCGAGATCGTCTCGGCCACACGCAATGCACGAACCGGGCATGCGGCGTCGCTGTGCGCCGTGGTGCGGGCCGTACGGGGAGACGATTGATGGAATGCGGACTGGTCGGACTGCAGGGGACGGGAAAGACGACGCTGTTCACGGCATTGACCGCGCATTCGGTGCCGGTGCAGGTCGGATCGATGAAGCCGAACATCGGCATGGCGGACATTCCCGATCCGCGGCTGCTGCGCATTGCCGAGTTCATTCCGCCGGAAAAGATCGTTCCCGCCAAGGTGCAGGTCGTGGACATTCCCGGCGTCCCCTCGGGCGGTGGCCAGCTCAACCAGGTGCTTGCCAACATCCGCGAGGTGGACGCCGTCGCGCAGGTCGTGATGTGCTGCGAGGGACACGACCCCGCGGCGGACATCGCGAGCATGGAGGCGGAGATGATCGTGGCCGATCTGGTCGTGGCCGAAGGGTCGCTCGACAAGGCGACCCGCAGCGCCCGCAGCGGCGACAAGGAGGCGAAGGAGCGGCTGGCCGTCATCGAGAAGGTCCACGCGATGCTCGAGGAGGAGCGACCGATCCGGTCCGCCTCCTGGGACGAGGGCGAGCAGGCCGTGCTCAAGTCGTACGGCATGATCACGGCCAAGCCGATGCTCTACGTGGCCAACGTCGGCGAGGGCGATCTCGATGGGGACGCCGCGACGCCGGTGCGAGAGCACGCGGCAGCATCGGGTGCGCCCTGCGTGCATCTGTGCGCGACGCTGGAGTCCGAGATCTCGGAACTCGACGAGTCGGATCGCAACGAGATGCTCGAATCGATGGGCATCGAGGAGCCGGCCCTGGGCGCCTTCGCACGGGCCTGCAACGAGCTGCTGGGCCTTTCGACGTTCTACACCGCGGGCGAGAAGGAGGTCCGGGCCTGGTCGATCCAGCAGGGGGCGACGGCGCCCGAGGCGGCGGGTTCGATCCACGGCGACCTCCAGCGTGGATTCATCCGCGCCGAGTGCTTCCACTGCGACGACCTGTTCGAGCTGGGCAGCGAGAAGGCGATCAAGGAGGCCGGCCGGCTCCGCAGCGAAGGCAAGTCCTACGTGATGCAGGACGGTGACGTGGCGCACATCCTCTTCAACGTGTGATCAAGGTCCACCATCGGAGTGTCTACCCATGAGCAAGCTACCCGTATTGCAGTATCGGCACTTGAAGCGACTTGCTGATCTTCGCCGATGTACGGTTGATGAAGCAGTGGATTTCCTGTTTCAGAATGTGGAGCCGTCCGCCGAGTCCTGGATCGATACGCACTGGGGAAAGGTCGAAGGTGAGCGAGAGGTCGATCTTCGAGGTCGTGATCTCGAAGAGACGCTTGCCCGAATCGAAGGATTGCCACGTGACATACGGCCTGTGACAGACGGCCACTACCTCGACGAGTTCGAGTTCTTCGAAGAAGGACCTGATCTCATGGGTATTCGCACCAGGGACGTCGTGATGATGGACTATTTGATGGCTGCCCATCGAGATCATGGCGTCTTTGCCCTGGTGAAGGACCTTCTGCCTCCCATGAGCGTGGAGCAGTATCGGATTTTGAATACGTTCAACAGTCAATATCTGCGATTGGTTCGCCAGCCGGATCTCTTCACGATGCCCCGGGTGAAGGCACCTGCCGTCGATGCGGGGTGCTATGTCGGGTACAAGGCATTCGCGCTTGCCCACTTCGTCGGTCAGTCTCCGGTTCTTGCATTTGAAATCGAAGATCAGAACTTCGAACTGCTCAGCCGCAACGCAGCATTGAATTCCCAGTACGACATCAGGCCGATCAAGGCCGCACTTTCCGATCGGCGAGCCACTGGTGCTCTTCACACGAGAGACAAGCGGACGATGGCACATTCGCTTGATAGTTTCGATCAGTTGAAAGAAAAGAATACGGACTTGACCGACCCGAGGATGCAGGGTGCCCAGCAGCGCATGGGGTGTGAAGGCCAGCAGGAGGAAGTCGTGGAGATCAACACTTCGCTGCTCGACGAATACACGGAAGAGATGGATGCTCTCA
>MDTG01370962.1_pt1 | contig 15102 bp, 10 predicted proteins | sample 811421 | NCBI WGS metagenome assembly MDTG01 (sample SAMN05326645, study PRJNA326480) | marine metagenome | isolation source: seawater | place: Pacific Ocean: South East | collected 2011
GGAGAATGCCAGTGGCGCCGCCTCAGATCGCCATGAGCTCCGTCGGTTGCTGGAGGACGCCAGCTCTGGGGATATCCTGCTGGTCGAGGCCATAGACCGTCTCAGCAGGCTGCCACAGGCCGAGTGGGAGCGCCTCAGGGCCGAGATCGAGGGGAAGGGGTTGCGGGTCGTTGCGCTCGACCTGCCGACCAGCCACGCGGCCCTGGGCGAAAACTCGAGCGATGAATTCACCGCCCGGATGCTGGATGCGGTCAACCGGATGATGCTGGACATGGTCGCCGCGATCGCCCGGAAGGATTACGAACAGCGTAGGCAGCGCCAGGCACAGGGCATCGCCAAGGCCAAGGAGAAGGGCGTCTACAAGGGCCGGCCGGTTGATCGGGACAAGCACGCACGCATCCGGGAACTGCTGGAAAAGGATTTCAGCATCCGGAAGACTGCCGAAATCGCCGGTGCCGCGCCCTCGACGGTCCAGAAAGTCAAACGGAAAATCGCTGCCTCTTCCGCATGATCGTCCGATTCTGTTACTTTTCCGGCCATGAAGCCTCAAGGCCCCGTCACGGCCCGGCAGACAGGAAATGAACGAATCAGATCTAGATATCGATTTGCGGATCGCGGAGCGCCGAGCTCGGGCCTGGCTGGCCCAGCGTTTCGAGCTGGTGCCGGTGGAGGACACGCAGGATCTTGCCCTTTACGGTTTCGACCCGACTGCGGAATGGCTCTTCTGCGTCCACGACCCGAACGAACTCAGAGTCGGCGCCGCTCGCTACGTATCGGTCAATCGTACCACTGGCCAAGTGCGAGACCACTATTGCGGTGAATAAAACCGCAGAACTCTAGCGATCAGTCAGAGAGTCGTCGGCTTCCCGTCTTGAACTACGATAATTCCAATTGAGAGTCCATGATGCTGGTGAAGCTTCTCAACCGCAATGCGAAGTGCATTGTGGGGAGGGTTATTGAGCGCAATGAAGAGCCCAATCTCTTCCGGCCGAAGTTTATCCCCGGCCTCGATCACCTCCCAGGCGGCCGGTGCGGGACTCACCCCACCTGTGATTTCCTTCGGCGATATCCAAGTCGAGCTGAGTGCCATCTCCCGGTGTAATACTGCGTAGCTGCGCAGACGCTCTAGCCCGGCAGCGCCAATATCTAAGGCTCCGGCGTAGTACATAAGGAGCTGTCCAATCACTTTAGAGCTCGCATCTGGAGCCGTCGCATGCTTTGCCTCCACAAGAGCCAACTTTACGCGACCAGATCGCGGGAGTAGCATTACATCCACAAGTCCGAACGTCGACCCCACCCTGACGTTGCGGATCGCTGTCGCTCCAGCAAACCCTAATATCTCTGGGTGATTGATGACAGCGTCTTCAATTTTTCGCTCACGATTCTCTTTCATCGATAGTCCAGATGGTCGCGTAGTTTATTACGTGTCATGTTCGGACTTCGCTCGTTCGCGCAATATCCTACTGCTCACAAACGGTTGTAAGAACTGAGGCTTATTTTCTATTAACCTCCACTCTTCCGCAGAAAACTCTGTTTCGCATATATCGATCTCGTTCTCATTACAATCTGGAGACTGCCAATAGGACCAAATGCGCATTCCACCGGCTTCTGTCTCCTCATTTTTACAAGCAACCGTTTTGCCGTCGGGCCGTCTGCCATATATCCACCGTCCGAAAGAGTCGGGGTTGCCAAAAGCTCCTCCTTTATAAACGATTTGAATATCTGTGATTTGGCTTTCCATACTGACCGTCTGACACCTAATTAGAAGCTCAGAGACACGCCGCGCAGATCCGGTGGAAGGATAGGATGCCTCACAGTGCTGATTTTGCGGCTCTACCTGGCGACGAGGGATTAAGTATCCTCATGTAGTCATAGAGACTATAAATTTAACTAGCTGAGGTTTAGCTTTTTTTCTTCAATTTCCTCGCTCTGATATCAACTTCAGGTGAACATCCAGGTGAAACCGTAGACAGAAAACTGGGTCGAAAGGCGCATCTTCCAGAATTTCTCTAGGGGCCCACACGAGCTGGCATAATTCATATTTGGCCTGGTGCGTCTGGCTCTTTGCGGAAGGAGTTAGACTACGCTAAATTAGGTCTGGGATAGCACTCCTGAGGAATAGCATGGTTGAGTTTTTTATTTTCGCGCTGTTGGGGCTTGCCGTATACGTTTTAGTGAAAGGGGACAGCATAAGTCGTTACGGAGGTCTGATCGGGGCAGCGGCTGGCTTACTTATCGGTTCCAGCGCTGGACTCTCGTTCAGTGGAACTGCAGTTAATGGAGCGTTTTTTTTCTGCATTGTTGGTGGAATCGCAGGAGCACAGTTAGCGCCACTAGTTTATCCGAAACTGAAACGGCTCCATGATGAGAGGAATGGCAGCCGATCCAATCGGGTAGATGAAATTAGACGGCCCGACAAAGAAATCGCGGGCATGGCAGACCACTCTGATGTGAAGTCTAGCCCGGCCAGCGGACAGATGAAAAGCGAAGTGAGTTGGGATTCTGTAAAACCATTTTTTAAAGTGTATTTAGGCGGGGCAGCAGTGATAGCGGCAGCGACTTTCGGGCTCTATTTGGTTGGCACCTACTTGTTAGCAACAGCGATGGGAGGGGTTGGTAATTCCTACGCCGTGCTAATTCTTGCTCTTCTCGCTTCGATTTATAGCACGCTGTCTTTCCTAGTTTCGGCACCCTTATTTCTTTTTTCCAAAAGAGTAAGAAGTCGCATCTCATCGTCCATATATTTAACGCCTCTGAGCATGTTTTTATTTGGACCGGCTATTGTCTTAATAATCTTCTTGATTTTAGGCGTTCTCGGTGTAGCTCAAGAACTTTTTGTTTTAAAAACATAGAATTTATAACAGGCTTTAGGCTCGAAAAAAAAGATAGTTGTTTTCAAATGCAGTTAAACTCAAAGCAAGGTTGGTTTGGCGCCCGTTTCTCGATTAAGATAGCGCAGTAGTATGAGAGCAAATGACTCAAAGCTCTCCTGATCCTTGAGCGCGTCAGTCGATAGCTGTTCGTTATCATGAATCGCCTCCAGGAGCAGGTCATTCAATCGGGAAGGATACCGACCGTGCATGACCTGTTCTGCCGAATTGGTCCGAATCTGCTCCATGACGTCCTCTTCCCGCTCCATGCGGTTCGCGATTCCACGCAGAAAATGCAGTTGGTCTTCCTCTCGGACCTCCGCGCCGAATAGCTCATTCATCTGTTCAATGATCTCGGAGAGACGTTCTTTCTCCGGATCGTGGGGTTTTCCGGAGCCGACCTCGGTGACGGGATTGAGCCCTTCTCCAGGGTCACCCTCCCCCAGTTTCAACTGCACCTCTGCACGCTTGCTGAGCCGGTAGTGGGTTAGTTCCAGCTCGTGGATGTCGATTTCATCCTCATCCAGCCGGTCGATGCGCAGCAGCGGGTGCAGATGGCGGGCATAGACATTAAGCTGCTCTAATTCCGGGTCGTCGAAATTGACGATCTGGGACAGGAACTCGTAGGTACGGACGAAGCTCTGGAGGTTCTTGCGGAAGAGATCCAGCTCGTCTTTCATGGCGCCGGCGTCCTTCAGCTCGCTTTCGGCACGGTTTACGGCGGTCTGGTTGGCGGCTCGCTCCGCCTCCTTGCGCTCGCGCAACCACTGGCGTTGCTGCTCGACAGCCAGTCGGTAGCGCTTCTGGAAACGATCGCGTGCAGGCTGGCAGTGATAGCTCAGGCTGGAAGCTGGGGCCTTGGGGTCGAAAAAGGCCTTGGCGAAGGCTGCGACCTCTTCCCACCGATAGATTCCCGCCTGGTCGAGCGAGTGTTGCAGGTCGTAGACCACCTGCGGGTCCGAGACATCTGCGAGTTCAGCGGTCCTGTAGTAGGGCCGAAAGGCCTCCAGCACGTCCTCGGCGTCGTTGACGAAATCTAGAATGAAAGTCTGCTCCTTTCCCGGAAACGTGCGGTTCAGCCGTGAGAGCGTTTGGACGCAGTCCACCCCGGCCAGCTTCTTGTCGACGTACATCGCGCACAGCTTGGGCTGATCGAAACCGGTCTGAAACTTGTTCGCCGCGATCATCACGTTGTATTCGTCGGTCTTGAAGGCCTCGGCGTGGTCCCGCCCCTTCAAACCCGGATTGAGCAGCTTGCTGGTCTCCGTCACTTCCTCGGGGATCGCCTCGTCCGGCCCCACGCTGCCCGAGAACGCCACCAGCGGGTGTACGTCGTCGTACCCGGCCTGGGTAACGTATTTGCGCATCGCGAGGGCGTAGCGAACCGCTTCGGGCCGGCTGGAGGTCACCACCATAGCCTTGGCCTGCCCGTCGAGCATGGGTCGGACGTGTTCGCGGAAGTGCTCGACGATCACCTCCACCTTCTGACCGATGTTGTACGGATGCAGCCGCACCCACCGGGCCAATTCCCTGCGGGCCTTGCGCGACTCGACCTCGGTCTCGTCGGCATCGGGATGCGTCAGCTTCCAGGCAGTGCTGTAAGTGACGTACTGGCGCAGCACGTCCAGGATGAAGCCTTCCTCGATCGCCTGTCGCATCGAGTAGACGTGAAATGCCACGGGCCGGTTGTCGATCGCGCGCGGGAGCTCCGGATTCGGCGGCCGGCCGAAAAGCTCCAGAGTTCGCGCCTTGGGCGTGGCCGTGAATGCGTAGTAGCTGATCCGGTCGGTCGGCCCGCGTGCGGACACCGCCGCATCGAGCATTTCCTCGGCGCTGATTTCCTCACCTTCGGGGAAGTCCGACCCGAGAATAGCCCTGAGCTTGCTCGCAGCCAGCCCTGTCTGGGAACTGTGGGCCTCGTCGGCGATGACCGCGTAACGGCCCGCAGCAAGCCCCTCATGCTCGCTCAGCGCCTCGTAGAGGGCCGGGAACGTCTGGATCGTTACGACGATGATGCGTGCACGTTCGGCAAGCGCCTCGGCGAGCTGAGCGGACTTGGCGGCGCTGTCGATCTCCCGACTGATGGGCCGCACAACCCCGGTGGCATGCTCGAACTGGTCGATCGTTTGCTGGAGCTGGCTGTCGAGCACGGTGCGGTCGGTAATCACCACCACGGAATTGAACAGTTTCTGGCCGTCCTCGGCGTACAGAGAAGCGAGCTGGTGGGCAAGCCAGGCAATCGAGTTGGATTTGCCCGAGCCGGCGCTATGCTGCACCAGGTAGCGCTTGCCGGCGCCCTCTTCCCGGGTGGCCGCCAGAAGTCGCTTGACGGCGTCCCACTGGTGGTATCGCGGAAATATCAGCTTGCGGGTCTTGACCTTGCGGCCGTGGAAGTCTTCCTTGACCTCTTCCTGCATGTGCAGGTAGCGCCCCAGGATCTTCAGCCAGGCGTCGGGTGCGAAGACTTCCTGCCAAAGGTAGTCGGTGGCGTAGCTGTTTTCGTCGGGCGGCGGCGGGTTTCCGGCTGCTCCGTCGTCCTGGCCTTTGTTGAACGGCAAAAAGAAGGTCTGGTTGCCGGCCAGTCGAGTCGTCATCGCCACCTCGAACTGGCTGACCGCGAAATGCACCAGCGCGCCGCGGCCAAAAGTCAGCAATGGTTCCGGGCGCCGGGTTTTCGGGTCCTTGGGCGGCCGATCGCGCCGGTACTGCCGCTTTGCGCGCTCGACCGACTGCTGAAATTCACTTTTGAGCTCCAGCGTGGCGGTCGGAATGCCGTTGACGAACAGCACCAGGTCCAGCCTCGGGTTGTATTCGCCCTGACGGTGGTGGGGTGAGTACGAAACTTCCTGGACGACGCGCAGGCGGTTGGCGCGGTAGCCGGCCTCGGCTTCCGGGTTCATCCCGTGATCGGGCTTGAAGCTGCAAAGCGACACGCGGGCCGCAGGGACCTTGAATCCATGTCGCAGCACGTGCAGCGCGCCCTTTTTGTCCAGCTCGCGCACGGTTGCGTTGAGCAGCGCCTGTTCAGGCTCCCGCGGGTGCTGCCGGGCGAACCGCTCCCACTGGTCGGGATGGGCTTCCTGGAAGTAATCAATCAGATCTTGGGAATAGAGTGCCCGCTCCCGGTCGTAACCAGACGCCGGCCCAGTCTTCCAGCCGCCGTCGACGGCGCACATCGCGTCCACGATTTCCTGCTGGAATGGTTGCTCACGGCTATCCGCCATTCGGTCTGTTCCCCTCGCCTCCCGTCAGCATCCGATTTTGCGTGATGATCCGGACTACGTCAAACAGTCGCTCCCCCGCACGAGCGTCTCCCCCATCCAGGCCTGCCCCTTGGCCAACGTTCAGTCAGTCAGGCGCGCCTTCAGACTGAAGTCGCCCCCAAAGCGAACGCATCTCGTTGCCGGCAAGCATCATTTCGATGCCTTCTCTGGCAGCCCTGTGCCAGCCGGAGACAAGTTCCGACTCGGACCTCGCACCTTTCAAAACGGCTGCTATCGGTCGATGCAGCATCACGGGATGCCAGGGGTTGGTGCCCTCGGAAACCGTCCAGGCGCCGGCGTCGGCACGCAAGCGGGCACAGAGCGCCTGATACTCCGGACTATCCCAGAAGCCGACTTCCTCGCCCCAGTCATGCTTGACGTCCAGGATGATCGCGAAATCGCCACCCTGCTCAGCGGCAACTGGCTCGATCATGTGATCATGCGACGAGAAATAGTGCCCGACGAACAAGCTCGGGCGCCAGGGGTGCGCAAGATTGAGACCACGTCGCCCTTCAGCCATGCCGGTCTGGCTCGCGCCCCGCAGATAAGGCTTTTGGCTGCTATCCGGATCGGCGAATCGGGAAAGCGCCCATTGCCAATCCTGCTCGAGTCCTTGCTGGTTTGCGGAATCGATCGCCTCTCGGATCATTTCGGGCGCCAGATCGATCTGGTCCGAAAGCTGATCCAGTGCTTTGCGGAACTCCCGTTCGTTCGTATTCTGCGAGGGCTGGTCCGACTGGACGCGCTCTGCAATGCACTCCGGCGACTCGCTGGATACGTTTACCGCAAGTTGCCCGCTTTCGTCGCGCAGCACCCGCACCGTTGTACGGTGAATTGTCTCCGTCCTTGCAACCGGCTGGGAAAGCCAAACGACTTCCCCGGGACGTTCGGCGCTGACGAACGGCGAAACCTCGAGGACGCTGATCTGGTAGTCGGTGGCGTCATTCCGGCTGGCGCTCCGAATCCAGTCGGCAAGGCCTTCGGGCGCTTCATCGCAGGCAATGATGTAGTGCAGTTGCGCGCCGTTCAGGCGATCGCGGAAACTCTTTGCAACCCACCGCGCGCGCGCAGAATCCTCGACCAGTTGGTGCGCAAGCTCATCCAGTCGCTTGGCCGGTGGACTCGACTTGGAAAACAGTGTCGCCTGGTCGGCTTCTCCCAGGCTGCAAATTGTCGCGCCGTAATCCAGAATCTGGGAAATCACGTGCCTCCCACGCAATTCGGCGTTGCCGAATCGCTTGACCTCGACGACGCCGACATCCCCCCGATCGGTCAGAAACAGCAAATCCGGGTACTTGTGATCGCCCATGAGGTCGAGCGCCCCCGCCTGCTGAACGAGATGCACCTTGTCGACAATCATTCCGAGGCGTTCGAGGCACAGAAGATCAGGATTTCGGTAAATGACATTTTCCAGATCCGCTTCCAGCAGATTCAGCGCTGTAAGACGCTTTCGCTCCCACCGATGATCCTGACGATCGGCGCTGCTTTGAATGAAAAAATCGATCACGTTTCAGCCCCTTCAAATGTCATCGTCGAACGTTCCAGCCCGTATCGAACTCGCGGATCAGGCGGGATTCCTCCGCCTCTAACTCCGGCCGGGAAAGCCCTACGCGTTGCAGTCCGTGAATTTCCACCGATCGATCAGAGGCCAACTCACTCATGATCAGCTTTCGCACCCTGTCGCCGGCCTGGTAGCTGTAATGATCGAGGCGGGAGCGCAAAACCGTATTGGTGATGCCGAAGTATCGGGGGCGGTTCTCAACCACGAATGCGTAAATCCAGCTACTGCATTCCTTCCAGTCCAAGCCGGCGGGCTTGATACGATCGTCAACGAGCCTCCAGATTGTCAGCTTCTGAAAGCCGATATCCTCGAGCGATCTGGACTGGGATTCGTCGGGCACGGCAATCCGCAGCGCATCTGGCCGGAGCACCTGTACCTGGACTCTATCTCCCATCGAGAAGGTATTCTGCAACCAATTTCGCAATTCGGCACCGCCGAAAACCCGCGGAGTGCCATTCTGGTTGGCGTTTCGATCTACGCGCCCCTCGATGCTGCGGTGTGATCCTCCAAGCTCGATCGTGACCGGGCCGTTGTCCGGTCGCACCAGACCCTCCACGCCCACCCCAAGATTGAAGAATCCGTCGTCGTAATACGTCTTGTGAAGCGTCAACTCATAGACTGGATTCGGCATGGTCTCTTTCCTCGATCGCTCAGTTCGTCCATTCTGCTTCCGTCGGGCTGTCTGTCGTCTCCACGGCGCTGACCTGCTCGTCCTGCCAGGCGCCGTAGGTCTGGCCGGTTTCCTTGACCACCCAGGAAATCCGGCCATTGGCGCTTCTGCCGGCGACGACGGCCGCGGCGGCGCTGGGGCTTGAGAAGGATTGATCGTCGCCGAAAACCATCAAGCCTTCAGTGCCGGGCACGAGGGCACCGTCTTCGATCATCTGCCGATAGAGGCTTTCATACCCGCCGCTGGCCCCGGCCCATTCGCTCCTCGCGGCTGAACCCTTGAGCACGAAAAACTCGCCGTCGATTTCACGGGCCTCGGCCTTGATTCCATAGCGCGAAACCTCGAAGATGAAAGTTGGAGATTCGGTAGCCGTCGTCCAGGCCTCCTTGCCCGCCGCAGGGCGGCTGGTATCGCGAAGAAAGTCGAAACCGAGTACCGGCAGTACGGTTCGGATCTGTTCCAGGAAGAACGCCATGTCGGCACGGTCGGACTCGGGCAGGTTGATGTACTCATGCGCGGTGCCGTTGACGACCCGGCACCGCCCTACCTCACCAGCAATCCGGATCAGAAGGCTTTCGAGGTACTTCACGTGTGCCTTGGTCAGATTCTGGTCCTTGCTGGTCACCAGGCAGACCTTTTCCCAGAAGTCCTTGCCGCCGCTTCTGCCGTCTTCAGACTCCGGCCGATTGTGGTACTTCAGCCGCGTGCTGACGTCATCCGTCTCGCCAATGTAAACCAGTGGGCGCAGGCTATTTTCGGGATCAGGACCCACCAGAAAGTAGATACCGGTGCGACCGCACTCCGGGCGTTGCACCAGCTGGCCGAGCTTGCTGCGCGGCCCGGTCAAGACATGGCCCGTCCAGTTCATGATTTCGGCTGTCAGGAGGCCGTTGGGCGTGCCATCAACCAGAAACAGGCGGATGCTGCGGCCCTGGGTCATGCCGGCTCCCCTGCGGTTATTTCAGTGAGGGACGATGAGCCCGCCGGTGGCTGCCAACCGCGGACGTCGATCTGGCCGGTGACGGCGGCGGAGATTAGGGCGGAGCGGCGTTCTTCAAGTAGCTTAACCGCATGATCTGCTTGGGAGGATAGTTCGTCCAGCTTCCTGAGTTCTTTCTCCACGAACGAAAGAATATTCTCTATCTCATCATCGCTGGGTAACCCGATTCTTATTCCTCCCACGGTGTCAGTGTTCAGGTTTAGTTGAGTCCCCATTTTTCCTAAACCTTGGTAACACAGCCCAGACTCAAAAATAATTTGGAGAAAACGGGGGTCAATGGAAAGTTCTGGAAAATAAACAAAGCCATCGTGTATGCAGGCTTTTATCTGGGTTATGCACGGTTTGCCGACGGTCCCCGCAATGCTGACAAATAGCTGTCCAGGCTCCAGCTTTACACTTAATCCGCTACCCAGCACCGATAGAGTCTGAGTTGTGGCGGAAAGTAGCCCATTAGATGCCGTTACATCTTTAATCCTGACCCAACCGTATTTGCCATTGTCGTCAAAGTATCGCGGGTCTTCAATCGGCCTTGGAGAGGCTCCTCGTTGCACTACAGAAAGCCATTTGATTGCAACTACATCCCAATGCGCCGGTACTTCGCCCAGCCACTCCACCCCGGAGTCCTTCATCGGCACGTCGGGATCAAGCCCCTTGGTGACAGCATGGGAGATCACCGCCTGGCGCTTTTCCTTGAGCAGTTCGATCAGTCGCTTCTGCTCTTCGATCAGCGCGTCGATTCGGGCGGTTTCGTGGTCGAGGAAGGCGGCGATAGCGGCTTGTTCTGTAGGCACTGGAACCGCTAACTGGATATTGGCTAAGTCCTCCTGAGCCATACTAGGCAAAGCTGTATTCGTTGAATACATATCGAATCGGAAGCAGGTGGCGTAGTAATAAAGAAACCGGCCAGATGCCCATTCACTCAGCTCGGTGTAAAACATCGTGTCCACCGTCCAAAATGGACCATTAACGTATAGAGGCTTGTCCACTGTTCCTTTTCTGCCAAGGAGCAGGGATTCGCCGTCATATAGGTAAGTACTGGCTAGCGAGAAAGGCCCACCAGACCCGATGACAGGGTAGCCTTCAGACTCTACCTCCACAGCTTTGTAGTCACGGCCGTTTCTGATCCGCGCAAGATGTTTCAGTTTTAGTGTCGCCCAATGCGCCGGCACTTCCCCCAACCACTCAACACCAGAGTTCTTGTATTCCGGATATCGCGGAAAGCTCACGCCGAAATCTCCTCGATCATCTGCTTGATCCGGTCGGTACAGGCCTTCAGATCGGCGTCGATTTCCTCCAGCGGCCGCGGCGGCGTGAATTTGTAGAAATGGCGGTTGAACGGAATCTCGAAACCCACGATGCCGACCTCGCCGTCCAGGGCATCACACTTGCTCTCGTCGATCCAGGCCTCCGGCACGTGCGGCCTTACCTCGCGCTCGAAGTACTCGTGGACCGATTCACCCAGCGGCACGTTCTCAAAGTCCCGGAGGCTGGTGTCCGGTTCCGGGTTGCCTTTCTTGTCGGTGCAGATCTCGGCTTCGAGGTCGCGCTCGGAAAGCGCGTTCAGGAGCGCCTTGAGAATCGGCGCCCTGGCGTCGACGCCCTCGGCCTTGAGCGCCGCCTTCAAGTCCTTGGTAAAGCTCTTTCGGCTGAGATAGCGCTTGTCCGGGTCCAGGCGAGCGCAAGCGGCGTGCAGCGCCTCGCGATCGCCCTCGTCGAGCTTCTGCATCGGCTTTTCGTCGTCGATCCGCTCGATCCGCTCCGGCGAGGCCTGGAAGTTGAGTTGCAGCGGTCGTTCGACTGTGATCCGACGGTAGCCGAACGCATCGACCGGGAAGATCTTGCTTTCCTCGGTTTCCTCGAACGCCCCGTAGGCCCGCACGATCGCGGCCAGATCATCCTCGGTAACGTACTGGCGCTTGGAGCCCAGCGACTTCCGCATTTTGCTGTAGCGGTCGGTGGCGTTGATCAGCTGCACCTTGCCGCGGCGCTCGGCCGGCTTCCGATTGGATAGAATCCAGACGTAGGTGGCGATGCCGGTGTTGTAGAACATGTCGGTCGGCAGCCCGACGATGGCCTCGACCAGATCGTTCTGTAGCAGGTAGCGGCGGATTTCCGACTCGCCGCTGCCGGCGCCGCCGGTAAATAACGGCGAGCCGTTGAGGATGATGCCGATGCGCGATCCACCCTTCTGGGAATCGCGCATCTTGCTGACAAGGTGCAGCAGGAACAGCAGCGATCCGTCCGAAACCCGCGGCAGGCCGGGACCGAAACGCCCGTCGAAGCCCTTGTGCTTGTGCTCGTCGGTGACGTCCTTCTGAACCTTCTTCCACTCGACTCCGAACGGCGGATTGGCCAGCATGTAGTCGAAATGCTCGCCCGCAAGCTGGTCGTCCGACAGCGTGTTGCCGAGCTTGATGTTGGTAATGCCCTGCCCCTTGATCAGCATGTCGGCCTTGCAGATCGCGTGAGACTCGGGGTTGAGCTCCTGCCCCAGCAGCGAGACGTCCACGTCGCTACAGATGCTCTTGATGTACTGGTCGGACTCGGACAAGAATCCGCCGGTGCCGGCCGCCGGATCGTAGACAGTGACAATACTGCCGGGTTTGAGGCGGTCGTCCTCGCCAGTCAGCACCAACGAGGTGACCAAGTGGACGATGTCGCGCGGCGTGAAGTGCTCCCCGGCCGTGTCATTGGCTGACTCGGCGAACTTGCGGATCAACTCCTCGAAAATGCTCCCCATGCCGAAGTTCGAGATCTTGTCCGGCCCCAGATGCATGGACGCGAACCGCTGGACCACCATGTACAGCAGGTTGTTGGCGTCCAACTGGTCGAGGAAGTCCTCGAAATGGAAATGGTCGAAGATTTCCCGGGCTTGGGGGCTGAACGACTGGACGTAGGACGAAAGGTCCTGCCGGGTCTGGGTGTCGGACAGCGTGCCCAGCGTCAGCGGCGAAGTGTTGTAAAACTCCGGCCCCGCCGCCTTCAACAGCATCTTCTCGCGCACACCCTCAGGCTTGCCCTCGCTGGCCCTGGCCACACGAAGGACCTCGTCGCGCGTCGGCTCCAGCACGCACTCCAAGCGCCGCAGCAGCGTAAACGGCAGGATCACCCGCCCGTACTGAGAGCGCTTGAAATCGCCCCGAAGCAGATCGGCGACCGACCAGATGAACGCGGCTAATTGCGAATGATTCTCGGTATTCAAACCCTTCCCCTAGGTGTCGAATCTAACGAATACTAACGGAACGGGAGCGGTCCGGGTCAAAAGGCAGTCGGCCAGGAGGCGGAGATAGTTACAGGGGCTGCCAGAAGTTCAACAGTTGCAAACCGCCGACCAAAGATGCGGAAAGGGGACTTTCCGCGCAGTACGCGCGAGGGTCTCTCCTTCTGCCGTCGAGTGATTCATGGTCGAACTCAAAAGGGAGATTTCGCCAAAATGGGTCGGAATCTCGGACGTTGCCGGTCGGCGGTTTGCCTACTCGAGCTTAGATATCTGCCCTTCTGTCGCCGGACCTATTTTGGTCCATATAAGCGGTCTTGCTTCGGCTGTAGGGACCTCGACCAATTACTCCAGCACGAACAGCCGGTCGGTCTCGATGCGTCTGCCCAAAGTGAAGCGGCGAGATCTTGGGAACTTGTTGGGTTGCGGCAGCAACCAGGCAAGCAGGGAAAGGCAATCCTCAATCGCCTTCGGCGTAGTTGACCGATCTTTAGGTATCGCTTTACTCATGGGCAGCCTCGCAGATCAGCGCCAGAGGGCCTGAAAAATCGTCTGCCCGTGCTGCGCGCGGGGAGATCAAAGGGTGAAAGCTCAAAGCTCAAAGCTCAAAGCGAAACGGACCTTGCCACACGGAAGCCGAAGTAGTTGACGCGAAAGCCGCGGTCGGTCGTGTTGCGGGAGGCTGAACGCAGGTTGGAACCGACGTTGACCCAGGAGCCGCTGCGCAGCACCGCGCGGCTGCACTCGCCCGTCATCCAGGCGTTGCCGTTGGTTGGGGCGCCTATGAAATCAGTATTCCAGCAATCCTGCACCCACTCCCAGACGTTGCCGTGGGTGTCGTGCAGGCCGAACCCGTTCGGGGCAAAGCTGGCTACGGGAACCGTCTGACTTCGGACAACACCGGTCGGACATCCCTGTGCCGGAGAACCGCCCCAAAAATTGGCCTGATCGGTGGTGATGCAGTCGCCAGTGTTGAAGCGGCCCGCGGTGCCGGCACGGGTGGCATACTCCCACTCCGATTCGCTGGGCAGGCGGTAGTTCTGGCCGGTCTTGTTGCTCAACCAAGTGATGTATTCCTGCGCGTCGTCCCAGCTGACGTTAATCACCGGCCGATCGCTGCGACCCCAACCGCTATCGCTCGGATCATGTGAGCAACCGCCGTCGGCCACGCAGGCATCCCACTGGGCGAACGTCACCTCGGTCTGGCCCAGAGCGAAGGCCGAAACGTTGACAGTGCGCTGTGGGCCTTCGTAGCTTGCCCGTTCCGGCTCGTCGGGTGGACTGCCCTGCACGAACGTGCCGGCCGGGATCTGGACCATCGTGGGGCAGTCGGCGCAGTCGCTGAAGGTTGTATTCGGCGTCAAGGCCCTTACCACACGGAAACCGAGGAAGTCGAAGCGTCGTCCGCGGGAGAACCAAGTGCGCCGGGCCGAACGGAGGGCTTGGCCGAAGAAACTAAAGGCGCCGCCGCGCAGCACTGGGCGGCTGCAGTCGCCCGTCATCCAGGCACTACCGTCGGTCGGGGCGCCGATGTAACTCCCGTTCCAGCAATCTTGCACCCACTCCCAGACGTTGCCGTGGGTGTCGTACAAGCCGAATGCGTTCGGGCCAAAGCTGGCGACGGGCATGGTCTGGTTTCGATCGGTTCCGGTCGGACACCCCTGGGGCGGAAGGTCGCCGCTGAAATTGGCCTGATCGGTTGTAATGCAGTCGCCGGTGTTGAAACGCCCGGTGGTGCCGGCGCGTGTGGCGTATTCCCACTCGGACTCTGAAGGCAGGCGATAGTCGTAGCCGGTGGTGTTGCTTAACCAAGTTACGTATTCCTGCGCGTCGTCCCAGCTGACTTTAATCACCGGCCGATCGCTGCGACCCCAACCGCTATCGCTCGGATCGTGTGAGCAACCGCCGTCGGCCACGCAGGCATCCCACTGGTCGAACGTCACCTCGGTCTGGCCCATAGCGAAGGCCGGAACGTTGACAGTGCGTTGCGGGCCTTCATTACTCTGCCGTTCCGGCTCGTCCGGCGGACTGCCCTGGGTGAAGCTGCCGGCCGGGATCATCACCATAGTGGGGCAGTCGGCGCAGTCGATGAATGTTGGAGGCGAAACTGACCTTGCGACACGGAAACCAGTGCCGCTGAAACTGAAACCCCCGGTGCTCCAGCCGCGGTAGGCCGACCTTAGGTTCCGGCCGAAGATGACCCAGGAGCCGCCCCGCAGCAACGTGCGGCTACAGTCACCAGTCCTCCAAGCGCTGCCGTCGGTCGGGGCGCCTATGTAATCCGGGTTCCAACAGTCCTCCACCCACTCCCATACATTGCCGTGGGTGTCGTATAGGCCGAAAGCGTTGGGCGCGAAGCTAGCGACCTGCAGGGTCTGCTGACGGTCGACACCAACCGGGCAGTCTTGGGCTGGTTCCAGTCCGTCAAAATTGGCCTGATCGGTTGTAATGCAGTCGCCGGTGTTGAAACGCCCGGTGGTGCCGGCGCGTGTGGCGTATTCCCACTCGGACTCTGAAGGCA
>MDTG01078672.1_pt1 | contig 15101 bp, 4 predicted proteins | sample 811421 | NCBI WGS metagenome assembly MDTG01 (sample SAMN05326645, study PRJNA326480) | marine metagenome | isolation source: seawater | place: Pacific Ocean: South East | collected 2011
AAACTTTACACATTTTTGAGCTAAATCTTGTGAATCCGGGCAATCAGGCCGAACAAAACATACTAGATTCTTTTGCATTGTATCTATTCTTATATTTTTATAACTCAAGGGTTTAGGACCAAGATCTTTTAATTGATCCCAGAATTTTGATACTTTAGACATTTAATGTATATATTATTAAAAATAATTATCTTAAATACTCTTTTTTTAATAATGGCATTAGGGTTTATAGATGGTAGTTTTTATGCATATCCAGCTATTCATGCATGGACTGCATGTTTACTATACTTTTTTGGTCCCGGTGGAATAACTTCAGCAGCAATTAGTTTTGCTCTCATGGCTTTGTGGGAATTATGTGAAACTGCTATTTACGAATTAAACAATGGGTATTTATTTTGGGCAGATTCGAATTTAAATAGAGACCCAACAAACAATTCTATATTATTAGATATGGGAAATGCAATTATTGGTATTTTATTAGCTGTTGGTATCACCTATTCAAATCCAAAAGTGAAAATGATTAGAACACCAATTGGGTTTTTTGATTTATTATTTCTTATTTTGTACTTAATTGGAGTGTCTTTTTTTTCTTCCATGACTTGGTATTGTAATACATTATTTGATGAAGATTGTATTGAAGGACAAATGGTTGAACGAGTACCTTGGGGGTTGATCCTATTATATCCTTGGACATTAACTTATTTATGGTTCATATTAAGACAAAAAATAAATTCAAACACTACTGCATCATTGACTATTGTTGCTATACTATTATTAGCAGCAGTCTCAATAAAATGGATATCAACAGCAGTCACAGTATACATAGCATCTGGAATTATTACAGTATATCATATAGTAGCAGGTACAGTAAATAAAAATAAAGGCTATATGCCTATTTAAATCATTAAGTTTACCATCATTTTACTCATTACAGGCATACTCATGTCATCCTCCACAATTGTCTCCATGTCTTTATTATTTTCATTTGGCCTCAAGCTATCGTCAAGTAGCCAAGTATCCTCTTCGTCCTCCTTTTTTTCCTCATCATCATTATTCACGTCTTCAATCCGGTTATTCTCTACTTGATTGTTTAGCATATTTTGATTACCTTGGCTGTCTCTAAGTGCCTTTCTTTCTTTATCATATTGAGAGTTATTAACAGTCAAACCATCTTGCATAAACTTTATTAATTTACTGTCATTAGTTTGACTATTAAATTCCATAGCAGATCTGATGGAAGTTATATTAACTCTAGCACCTCTTCTATTAACCTTTCTAAATTGGCTTTCCACAGTATTGATTAATTTAGTATGATTTAAAACCCATGTTTCTATAAAATTAAATTTATGCATTGCGTTTAAAAAACAAGTTTGTACTAATGTTTTTTCTGTTGGGGCATTGTATACCTGTTTTTCCTTCAAAAATGTTTCTATTGTTTGAAGTTTGCCAATTAATCTAAAAATCAAATTGTAAAGATGTCTTTCTAATGCTAACATTTTTATATTATAAAAACGATCTAAATTTGAACCGTCTTCTGTTGCTAATTCATTGTCTGTTAAACCAATCAATTCTTCTTCCTTGTTTAAAAATTTATCTTCATTTACAGCAACTACATTCGTGCCTACTAAGATTAACTTATTTTCATTACCATTAAGTGTCTCATATCTATGATGATAATTTGCAGTTGTCATTTTACCAGTTGTGGAAGGGTTTTTTACTTTATATGGGGAAGACGAATATCTTGTAACATTGACCACTAACTTGTAATCAACCCATTTACCTAATGAGTTTCGTAATGCATTATTATGGTAATCGCGCAACTTACATTCCTCAGGAAAACCATCGTTATTATACCTTATTTTTTCTACGATATAATAATAATACTTTAACTTTTCCCATTTACTAGTTTCATTTGGAGTATTACTGTTATTATTTGTTTTGCTTTTGTAAATTAAATCGTTGAATGTAACAATGGCACCTTCATTATAATTGTTTCTTATATTGTAAGCTTCTGGCATATAATCTTTGTCTCGTTTACCATCTGCTGTTATTACACAACATTTACAACCTTCATAAACAGTCTTTATGTTCATCCTTGTTTTTTTTGTTTTACTCCATAACAATATTAAATAATGTAGAATACCAACAAACTCCATTTCTTTACCATCTGGGCTATTTAAACCACAAAATAAATGTAAAATTTCTTTCAATGAATTGTAGCCAGACTCAAATTTTTTGAATCTTAAATATTTCATATATTTTACTAATTGTTCCTTATTCATATTTATGCTTAAACCATCAGACAACAAAATATCATCAAATTTAGAAGCATCGAAATTCAAACTTTGGTCAGTAGACTCTACACCCTTAATATCATCCGGATTTACTTCAATTTCTTTCATTGCATCAACAAGAGATATCACTTCATCAGCAGATGTTCCTTTTTGTCGTAAAGCAATCCTTTCTGTAGTTTCATTATACCCAGTAATAATATAAGCCTTGCCCTGATACACAACATCTATATCTTCTTCAATAAAGTCTCTATTTTGTGTAAGATAACTCTTTTTTAGTATATTAAATCTTCTTTTTAATAGATCATCTTTTGTGTTTTCATACAAATCAACCTTAAAATTATAAAGACTGCTATTGTATTTACCACCTTTTCGGATAGACGCAAAAAAGCGTCTCAATAATTTTACTACACTTCTATTATATTGTAGTTTGGTAAATGCTGATGATGTTCTATTATCATTACGTCTATTAAACGGTAAACTATTACCCTTAGTGTCCAATTCTAATATTACATTTTCTGTATTTTTGACATCTTTTAATATTTCTGCTTCGATTATATCCAAACACGTATTTTCAAAACTTTGAATGTTTTTAATATTTACACCTAGGTATTCATTATTTACATCCTTATACCCTTCTGAAAATACGTTTTGAAATAAAATATCACCAAAATTGCCCTCATATTTGAACATATCCCTTATTATTTGTTTTTGCAACTTATCTTCGAATGTATTTAAAGTTACATCTTTCCTGTATGCTGGATATTTTTGTATTAAAGAATACTCCATTTTACTCAAATACTCTTCCTGAATTTGAACACAAAATTGAAATGCTTGACTGTAATACAAACCAGTAAAATAATCTGTTAAAACATTTTTCTTATCCTTAAACTTTTCCTTTAATATGCCCTTCGCATTATATTGCATTTTCTCATAAAAACTCATATAATCTATTGTAGGTGTAACACAAGAAAATTTATAAATTGAACTATCATCCTTAAACCAACTTTTCATGTCTTGAAGAACTTTTATCATGCACTTTGAGTCTTCAGAAAATTGAGTATTTAAATATTCAATACTCTTCTGCGATGTACTATAAGTAGTTTTTGTATTCCTTTGAAATTCAGTTACATTTGCCTCAATTTTCTTTAACACTGAATCTATACCCAAATGGTAACTTGAATTTAAAACACCTTCTTTAGCCCTATCAAAAAAACAAGATAACTTTTCAAAATTTGCAGAACTTAAACCATCCCAATATTTTGATTTTTTTTCATCCTCAAACATTACATATAAAACATTATTTTTAAGACTTTCAGTTTTTTGCCTTACATGTTTAATATGTTTTACAGGTGATTCGTAAATCTCAAAAGCTTCATTATCAATACCTAGAAATAACAAATTTTTATTAGTAATGAATATTTTATATTGCTTGCTTAACTGATTATTTACAGTTTCAGGATATAAAACAAAATCTTTTTCATTACCATGTTTATTAGCATCATACGAAACCTTTGCATTGTCACTATTATATTTGTACAAGATTATATTACTTCCATCATCATGACCATCATCAAACATTTGCTGCTTGTAATTGTTTACAAACTCAACATTTTTAGAATACTTTGTAGACTCAAAATCATAAATTTTCCATAAATAACGCTGTACAAAATTGTTTTCGCGTTTCTGTTCAAAATCTAGAAATAAACTATGATTTAATTCTTTCACAAATTCTTCAAGTAATAACAAGTTAATGTTTTGTGAAATAGCCAACAACTGCATCTTTCCATTTTTTTTGTTTTTCTTTAAATAGTAATTACGAATAAGGCTCTTTGAACTTTTTCTAACCTTACCTTTTACCTTTGTTGAACCGATTCCTTTTTGAATTTCATCTTTGATAATTTCAGCACCATCATCCACTCTCTCATATTCATTAGTTTGTCCGTTTCTGTAAAACCATCTATAATGTTTATCCTTGTTAACTCTCTTGCTCTGAAAATATTCAGTAGCATTCAACATTTTCTCATTATTAGATGTTTCATCAAACAGAACAACATCATCTCCTGAACCAGCATTCACTTCACTTATGTAACTAGTATATGCATCTTCTATTAACCTACCAAAATTAAATCCTTTTACTCTGCATTTTTGACCCGAATCTTTAAATACAGCAAGTTCATTCCTGTCATATTCAATGTAAGTGTCCAAAATTTTATTGTAAAACCATTTTGGTAGTGTAGCATTATTTTCAATAATACTATCAACATTTTTTTGTATTATGCCATTAAAAGAGGATTTTTCTTTTAAACTTATATATCGTTTTCGCCTTTGAAGTATATGCGCATGAGTTACTTTCTCTGGACTATTCACACAATCTTCAAGTAAGTAATTGTATATATTTATATTTGCATTTTCGGATGCTTTTGTTATGTTATCCAACATGTCTTTATACAAAATATTATATTCATATACTATATTGTCTTCATTTGCCAGTTCTATCAAACCAACATTATATAATTCATACATAGTTAATTTTATGTTGAACACAATTTTATTTAAAGCAAGACTATATTCAATATATAATTTCCCGGTAGCGCTGTCTTTATCATTTGAAGCTATACGAAATTGATCCCTTCCTGTATTAAAACTAAGAGGTCGTGTACCTGTCATAAATGAAGAAAGTTTTTTTTTGTAGGTATCCATCAGAACCAAATAATCTTTCAAACAACATTTCAGCCTCATTATATTAGATTTGCGCTTACCATATTTCCAAAGTTTTGTTTTATCATCATACAAATCTTTAAATATATTCTCATCTAAATCATCTGAATATTTATCTTCACTATCTTCTGATTGTTTGTCAAAAAGTTGCTTTCTGTACATCTTTTGAAGTATCTTCCTTTGTTCCTCACTTACTAAACCATCTTCACCCGGGTTAACATCCATTTTTCGCTTTTTAGACGCTTTATTGTTACTTTGTTTCTTATCCGATTTTTTTTGCCTCTTTCTTTCTCTTTTTTCTTCCATTAACGGTTCTCTCCTTCTTTTTAGTTGCAAATAATTTGTATACCCTCCCCCTTTACTTCGATCATAGGACCAATTTAATAATCCGTACATAGCTTCCTTTTTAGGCAAATCCAAACGACGAAGATTCCAAAGACCTGAAGCAACTTTACCAAACAAAAATTCATCATCATACAAATTTGAATCATCATCTTCATTGACTTTATCGCCAAATACATTATAACGAGTAGTTAACCAATTAGTTGATATGTTGTACCCGGCCTTATTTACATTTAGTGTCTTACACAAATTTATTAAACTATTATCTAAATGGGTAGCAAACTTCTCAATAATTTTATCATCAGAACCTTTTTTACTGTAATACCAATTTAATAAATTATCTACAACATATTCTTCCTCTTTCTTTTTTAATACAAAATGTAATATTTTTTTCAATTTAGCATTAATACGATTACCAGAAAATTGAAAATTATAATATCCGAACTTTGTACTTGACTTAGACTTTACCTCAAGCGTATCTATTTGTGTGTCTGTAATTGTTACAGTCTCAACCCCCAACTTTTTTAGTGCGCGTATATGTTTGTTTATTTTTCTTGATTCTTCCTCATTTAATTTTCTCCATATCTCCATTGCCTCAGGATCACCCGGACGTGTATGCTTTAAACTATCCAACTCACCATCACGTGATTTATATTTGTAAAAACCATTATTGTGTTTTACAATATCACCAAGGTCGTACACAGTAAAATTCTCAAGTAATGTATCTTCATCAATGTTAGATGCTCTAGCCTTTGCCTCAATGTAGCCCTGTATTGCTCCATTATCATCCCATTCTATAATGCTAACATTGTCAGGCCTTTCATCAAGTTTTTCCCATACTTCATTATTTTGCCCCGGTTCTGTTAACATAGCATCACTAACCATATCTACCGCAAACATATAATATAAGTCATCCACTTTCACTAGATCACCTTTTTGATAGTCAGAATTAACCATCCAAGTTAGGAGTATTTCATCATTAACATCCTGTAAAATATTAACTTCCTCTATAATATTAGACGCTTCGTTCACAACGCTTGTCAAAGAAATTATTAAGTTATTATCTCTTTCGTCCTCTGTTAGTTTTTTAAGAAATATATCTTGTTCTTTGCCTTTTAAAATCTCTTGAATTAAAAAATGTCTACACAAATGCAACTGCTTTTTAGCATCAAATAACAAATACAAAAGTTTTTTATTAGTAGTTGCTTCATTTTTTTTAACGTTACCGTCATTTTCCTTTAAATAAATAAATAGTTGTTTTAAACTTTCATTTAAAGAAAACATACCAGTATTGTTATTCGTTGAAGACATTATTGATGAAACAATGTTGTTTGATACATCTGGTGATGAAATTGGTAACAAGCCGTATTTTTCTGTTCCTGTACCTTCAACCGCATTTTTTAACATTGTAGAAGAAAATGTATTGTCATCATTAAAAAATGTCCAGTTATTAACAAACAATGCAAACACGCCATTATAGTCAAATCTTAAGTTATCATTCCTTGAGGTATCATGACAAAACACCTTTAATAACGCAATAGCATTAATTTTTGTCTCCATATTCCAATTGCTTCCATTTGATTTTAATTCTACACCGGATGCAAGATTTGTTGCATCTAAAAAATTTGTTGTTGCAATGTAAAATAACAAATGGCATATACGTACGGCTGTTGCTTCATTCTTATTATATAACATTAACATAATGTCCAACTCTTTTGATAAACTTTTTAATTTTCTTTTAATCGCAACATTTGCAGCCGTTAAATAATCTAGACCAAGACTATTAATCTTGTCTACTAAACTATTTATATGGTCTAAAACTTCATTAGATACTTTTGATTTATTAGAGTTATAAAACAACATTTTATTTCTTGTATAATTAGACACTTCAGGTTTAAAACTTGGATCTGCTACATTGTATCTTTCTAAAAACATAGGAAATACGTCTGGCTCGTAATTTAGTCCCCCATTATCAACTTTTCGTATGCGCATTTCTTTTGGGTAACCATCATTACCGTTTGCATTTACAAAATTACTATTATCTGCTTCATAAAGTAATAAATTCAAATATGACTTGAATGTAAATGTAGCATTTGGTTTTTTCACATTTTTTACTGGCTGTTTATGGATGTAAAAGTATATGTTTTTGTCCTCATCTTTGATGTCCATCGAATCATCAACTTGTACATCTCTAAAAACACGTTTTCTTCCCTGTTTCGATTGCTCTGCAATGTTTCTAATGTCTTTCAACTTATCAAAATCCCACAACTCTAAAGAGCAATCTAATTGGTTTTGATAACCATCCATATCTGACATTTTACTTCCATCCAAATCAGTAGCAGATAGTTTATCACTCATCAATTTTTCATATTGACCTTGACTTAATGCAATTCGATCTAAAGAAACTTTGACCCAACAACTGTCATATTTAGGTTGGTTTTCTCCACTATATGACGAATTAAAATAGTTTTGCAACGACTGTATCCAATCTTCTGTTAAATCTGCCTCAGATAAGTTTATATTTCCTACAATAACAGATTTTTTTAAGTAACTTTTAGTATATTCTTTAGATGTTACAGTATTATTTGATGATGTAAAACCATGCTCATACATCAGCTCATATACAAGATTTTTATAGTCAAGATTTTCTCGATTTTCAATTTTGTACATGTCATGTAAAGTAAAAAACTTTCGATTTAATATTTTATCTTGACATTTCAGTGCATCTGAGATATTTAGATTCATTGTTGAATCATGAGAATTTGCAACAGGGTTTTTAAAACCTTTATAAAGACCTTCCAGTGCACCATAATATTTGTTGTAATCAATAAATTTTGGTAAACCTTTATCTTCTGTTGTACTATCTAAAAATATATCCCAAACAGCATCTTCATACAGTTTATCATTTGAATAAGAATACTTATCATCATAATTTATCATGTCATTAAACAAATCTATTAATGAATGACATGTGCATTTTCCTTGTATAAATATGTCTGTATTCACAATCAAATTATACAATAAATTGCTGTTACTTATATTATTTTCAAAAACTGATTTGTAAACATCGTTTTCCATCATAGTTTTTAAATTTGTCCAATTCTGGTTTTTAATATCATTATCACCATCTTCGATATCTATGGTTTTATAATCTTCATTTACAAAATTATTTCTATACATTTTAAAAAAATCTTCAGGTTTACTTAATAATTGTTTTGTTTTTTCCATGTCAATAAGATTAATATCAGGAAAATATAAGCCATACTCAGCTAAACTACCTTGATCTATTGTAGAATTTTCTGAAACTAATTCATTTAATAAAATTAACCAAATTTCCTTCATATCAATTAAAATTTTATTAATTAAATTCATTGAAGTATCTTTACCTTTTGAAAAAAACGCATTCTTATGATTCATTTTTATACTGCCCATGTAAATTTTCTTGGTTGAAGAATCATAATATTGTACCATAAAGTTTGAATTTAAATATTTTTCAGTATGATAACATGTTTTAAAAATATTAAATGCATTCTTTTTGTTACCTAAAAATACATACCAATGATTTGATAACAACTTCTTTTCATTTTCAAATTGATCTTTTACACGATACACCCCATTTGTTTTGTACGTAGTTACAAAATATTCATATAAATCATTAAAAATAGCTGTTTTCTCAAGAAGTTTGTATTCTTTGACTCTAGTTTTAAATGTTTCTTTAAAAATATCAGCATTTTCTAGAGAAGCTGCGTTGAAACTATACATGTAAAACAATAAACGCTCCAGTGATAATATACCATAGTTTGTTTCATTTACTGTGTCATCATATACATTCTTAAATAATGTAAATAACTTTATATTGTTTAAATTTTCCAAATCGTAATTGTTTTTTACATCAGTTGATAAACTAGTTACAAACTTTGTTTTTGCATCCACAAAATCAACATATGACACTTGTTGATCTGCAAAATAAAGATTTTTATCTAAATAAAGCTTTCCAAAACCTTTATCTTCTATCACATCTTTTAAAACAAACGACGTATCAGTAACAACAGGCAGTGTGCCCAAACAATTAGACAGCAGCATGTTCTCTTTAAAATCAAATAAACGTTTATTTTGAAACATATCACCATATTCTTCTATTATTTCATTACCTAAATTTTCTACATGTTCTGCCCGTCTCATATCAGAATAAAGTTTCAACGTATCTTTATTTAAACCTAGAAAGGCTTCCACAGTATACTTTGGATAAAAATCTGTAAGTTTTATATCACCGGTATTATCTTTCACATTAGCACGATTATTCCCATCTATTGCACTGCTATAATCTAACAAAAGATTCATTAAATTATTTATAAATTTTGTACCAGAATTAGTAATTTTTGATATGTAAGGAGACCTGCCGTATGGTGTAACTTCGCCATCTACTTGCGAACTAAAAGAATTACTAGATATATTTGCGCGTGCTTCTTTGTCGTTTGCTGACAAAACATTTTCAAAGTCTCTACAAATAAATGATAAAGCATTTTCCAATGGTAAATCACCGGTTTTTTCATTGAATTTATAATTACTTACATTATTTAATGCGTCAGACTTAGATAAACTGTATTTTTTAGGCAGCATAAGTTTATGCTGTTTTATGAATTTTTGTGTTTCCTTACTTAAACCTTGAATACTTTTATAATTTTCTAATATAAATTCTTTAGATTTCTTTTTCGTTTTTTTTTCCTTTTTATATTCATATTCATCAGCTGACTCATAAGCATCATCAGATGAGTCAGAATCATCTTCAAATTCTGTAACAGGTGCTGCTGCTGGTACAAACACAGATTCGAGGTAAGACTTATAAGAGTTTTGGAAAATTGTATTTATTTCATCGTCACATAAAACTAATACAGACATAACTAACGTTAGTTAAATATTAAAACATGTATTAAATTAAATATATACTTAAAAAAACTAGTAAATCAACCAAGACCAAGATAATACTATTAATATTATCAAGAAAAAAATCCATAATACATCTATTGGACTCGCAAAATGATTACCATGAATATGATGATACAAACTTTCATAAGCATGTAAATTACGAATTGCTCTATGATAGATAGAATTATAATTTACCTGAAATTCATTACTATGAGCATACGTGTGACTCCAATTTGGTTTATCATAATGAGAACGTTCATGACAAGATAACTCTAGTAAAGCAATAATACGTTGTATAACATTTGCATGATCATACACATAATTAAAGTTGTTTCCTTTACTAAGACGAATAGAAAAAGCTTTACCAGACAAAACAGAATTATATCCTTCAGAATACATACCATAAATATTTTCTGAATCTCGAGAACGTAACAAACCCAAACCATAATCTTCCATTATATTATCAACACCACATGAATTTATAAATGAAGCATAAAGAGATAACATATCTCTTTCATAAACAGACAAGGTTATATTTTCTTTAGGCAAACAAATATCAAAACACTCTACAAATATGGATGAACTCGGTATACGTTTTATAATTGCCTTATTTAAATTATAAACAGGGATATCAGCTATTGCAAAAACCCTATTTGCTTCCTTATTTATTGAATTCGAGATTGGTTCAGGTACTTTACCAAAAGTTATATTTTTATCAATTGAATAAATTAGCGTTGTTCCAGCATCCACACTACAGAAAGAAAAGAAAAGGAGAAATACCTTAAACATACTCAGTAAGTAATAGTTAAACAAGTAATTTTATTTTATTTATAGTTTTTTAAGTTAGTTTTACATTGGAGTGCTATGAGAAATATCAACTTCTTTCAAGAATGCATTATCACCGCATCGGACGCCCTTGCACCCATTGTATACATTAGGGCCCCAGTGTCCAGTGTTTTGTATGCGGTCGCACCACTGACCTTGATGTGCATTATACATATATTGTGCACCTTGGAACATAATCGTATTGAGATATTTAAATGGTGAAAGGAACGTTTCGGTCGCATCTGAAGTGTAACTGCTTAATTTCTTCAATTCAAGATATTCACACAAATAACGAGCCCCCGGATACATGCTTTCTTCAATGTCCCGCTGAGAAATATCAGTATCTTGATAAAGTGTAGGATGAAGCTTTCCTGTTACGTCCACGGGATTGTGAATTCTTGGACCTTGTGGTTCATTTGTACGATAAGGCAACAAAGTACAAATAATAGAACGATCGAAATTTTCAGCATGAATATCACGACTTAAATCCATCTTTGATTCATAAAATGTTGTATCTTCCCCCCCTTTGTAACCACATGAGAAAATATCTTCAACGATTGTGTAATTCTTTTCGTTATGAATTACACTCTTACTATAAAATGTATAGTGGCCTATATGCGTTTTATGTATAATGTCATCTGTCAATTGGAAATCGTTATGACCCATAAATGTCACACCAAGATCTTCACCTGAACGGCAATATATCATACTCGCCATATCATAACGCATGAAAGGACGCATAAGCATAAAACCAAATGGGAATAGAATATCATGTTCAATAAATGCATTCAAATTACTCATTGTCACCTTTGTTAACATAAATGCCAACTTGTAAAAATCATTTACACTTGTATCTCCCGTAACTTCATTTGTAATTACATCTACAAGTGTATTCCTATTGCCAACATTCATTTCACGCAATCGATATTTAAATTCTCTTGATAAATTGTCAGTTCTAACGGCGTCAGTTCCATGCATTATCTCAAGATCAAAATGATCTCTTAATGCATCATCAGTTCTACCAGCTTTACCAACTCGATACATCGTTCGGATATCACTATTTGTAATGTTTGCATCTGCTACACCACCAGAACCACCACCCGCTTGTCGTTCTCTTTGGCTATCCATAATTGCACCTGATGGTTGCAATGCTGATGCCAATTCTGTCAAACGCTGTTCTGCTGTTGAACCTAATTGAGTAGATGTCCATGAATCAAGCATTTCAGGAGTTACTGTTAAACCAGCACTTACAGCCTCCACAATTTTACCTTGGATTATTTCGCCATCTTCCGCACTAATATTTTTAACATAGTTATTTAAAATCTTATTCAATACATCAGCATTTGATAAAGATGGATTCTCTCGTTGCCAAAATCCAACAGTTCCTTCAAACTTAGATACAAATTCTTTTGCTTCTTTTTGGTCAGATGTCAAACGTTTACGAGTCACTGGTGTATCCATTTCGTTTAAAGCAGCATTTAATAACCCTGAACTTACACGGTTTTGTTTCGAAGCTGCCAACTCACTCAAAATTTCACCATACCTATCATTTGCTTTACTAATTACACCCAAAGCAGATGATTCACCACCACTCTGTAACGCTGATTGAGCTTCTCTTGCCACCATTGAACGTGCTTTCTCAAAATCAGACACATTCAAAAGTGAACTCCATTGACGAGGAAAACTATCCATATAATTACGCACTAACTCAGATGTTTCTACTCGTGGCATCAATCCCATTTGTGGATGATCTTCTCCAAACACTGCTGAAGTCAAGGATGGATCCCAATTTCCTGCTGCAGCTGCTGCAAAATTATGATTTACTTCCACATTACCAATTGTAACAGTTGCACCAGAACCTTTACCACCACGACGGTGTAGACCATTTCCATCCGTACCATCACTTCCTGCTTGTAAATTAGCACGAGTTAAAAGCGCTAGAAATTCTGCAACTGGTACTTTGTTTTCTACATTAGGACCAGCACCACCTGCAAGAGCAAAATTACCAGCATTATCCCTTACAATGCTCTGTTCACGCAATACAGTTCTAACATACCAATACAATACATTTACTACAGATGGATCACTTGAACCCATACGATCACGGAACGAACGGCGCAATGTTTCTGCCCATTCATTAATATTTAAATTTCTAAAGTGTTGTAATGGAAGATCTCCTAACATTGCACAAACACCATCTGGACTATCGCCCAGCTCTTTTCTATGATGACAATACAAAGGATCTTGACGATTTGATACATCTTTTGCTGAAGGCATACCATATTCTTGTAAAATTGCATGATGTGCACGATCCAAATTACCTGTCGCATCTATACCTTCCATGTCATCAAAACGGAAACAATTACTTAAACATTCTTCTAAACCTATTTTTTCAAATCTGTCCACATCCATATTGAAAATATAAATTGAACGATGATCACTTGTATAAGGCGTATTTGCAGGAGATGCATGCGGCAACAGACTATAATATTCGCCTATCATTTTCTCTCTTTTTAAAAGTTCAGTCGGCTGATTAGTAAAATCAACATCGAAGGGTCTAGTCTCACAGACCGTTGATCCACGGAAACGAATCATATCACGCGGTGTGCCATTTATATCATTGTTATTTGTCACAGCAGCACTTTTACCTGCACGAATATATTCGACTTCCGTTGAAGGCACCATTGTAAGATATATTGACATCTTGCTTGGCAATATTATTGTGTCGGGCACTATATTCATATGCAACATCATATCCTTTATTTCCGCGTCAACCAAATACATACCACGTTCAGTCTTTTGCGCTGTAGCAAAACGGTTACGTTCTAAACGCAACAAATCGTCAATTCGATGCACGCGTCTTCCATATTGACGTCCCCACTCCTTCCAATGGTTCTTACCGGCTAACAAAGCATGTAAAACGCCGTAGTAACATGTCTCATGCACAGCTGACGTTATCTGTTCAAGGTTCATTAAATAATGTTTACGGCCACGTTCAGTCTGCCAAAAACCATGTTCTATGATAAATGCCAAACCTCTGCGCAATAAACGATCAGAATGTTCTTCAGATTCAGCCGTTACGTAACGTGGAACACCTTGGTGTGGTTCTAGATCTGCAAGCGTTTTATTGAAACGCCAAACGGACCATGCCACGTTGATTTGATCAGTGTAGCGGAACGGGAGCACTCTAGAGGTATACCAGTCATCTGTACGAGTAATAAGAAACTCTAAAATATCATTCAAATAAAGGTTACGCCCCTTGTAATAATCTGGAAGATTGAAAGTTTCGTGTGACAATTGGTCAGACGCCTTTACACCCATACCATCTTGGACTGTAGTTGGACCAAAGAAAGGTTCAAAAGGATTGTCAGTATTTGTCACGGCACCCGTGGTTAATCCGGGCAATTTTGACATATCAATATTATAATGACTCATTTTGTTTTATTTACTTACTTCAAATTTGATTCTTAATATAAATTAAGTTATTCAGTATATACCTATACTATTTTGTTCACTTTTATTTGTACCTTTTTGACTTGCATGTAATTTTTGTTATGTGCCTTGTTGTAGCGCTCGATAAGAGCTATCTTGTCTTCCATCTTAAATTTTCCATTCTTAGACATATTATCTATTGCCCACATTGGCCTTAAATTATCATACCAGTGCAAAATTTTCTGTTCTTCTATGCTACCGCCAAATGCACAACAAGGGACGACGTGATCTATATGCCACTCACCACGATTTTTCCATGACATATTATCATCAAAATACTTCTCTAAATGAGCATTTAGAAACTCTGGACTACAACCCATGATTTCAGATGTCTTTGCATTCTTCTTGACACCATGTTTATTAAAACACCTTAGAATATTCCTCCGCATATTATGCTTTGTTCTAAATACAGGATCTTCTTTGTAACGTTTATTGCGGTAGGCTTTAGTTTTACCATTCCTTATTCGTTTCTTATCCGATTTTCGATTTTGTGCTCTTCTGTGT
>MDTG01220740.1_pt1 | contig 15101 bp, 10 predicted proteins | sample 811421 | NCBI WGS metagenome assembly MDTG01 (sample SAMN05326645, study PRJNA326480) | marine metagenome | isolation source: seawater | place: Pacific Ocean: South East | collected 2011
AAATAATTCTAATTGAGAGGGCGCTCCAGCCATATGCAAATAAATCACATGTTTAGCCTTGGGAGCAAAATGTGCTTGTTGATGTGTTTCATAATGTTGACCCAATAAATTCTTAGCAAATAAATTACCTCCTAATATGGAGCCTAAGGTTAGGGCACCTGCTCCAGAAATACAATTTTTAATAAATTGTCTTCTAGTGTTGTATTCAGATTTCCTAAAATTTGCTTCATCAAAAACATTCATAATTTTTATTCCTTTACAATTAATTCGTCTAAATTTAATAATGTATTTGCTACAACCGTAAGGGCCGATACAATCAATTTATCTTTCCCATCTTTCTTTAAAGCAATATCTGGGAATTCATTGGCATTTTTTTTCTTTGTATAATGCAGATACGCATCGTTATAAAGTTGTACCAAAAGAGCTAGTTTATTTGTTTTTATTTCTTTGCCGATAACTCTATAATATCCATTTCTGATATAATCGTCTATCGATTTTCCTTTTTTTAACATCTGTTCTGCCAATGCCTGAGATGCCTCATAAAAGGTTTGATCGTTTAACAAATTCAATGCTTGTAAAGGTGTGTTTGTTCTAATTCTACGTGATGAACACACAGATCGATCTGGACTATCAAATGCGATTAAATTCATTGGCGGATTCACACGCTTCCAATAAGTATATATGGAGCGTCTGTATTTTGCACTATCTCCTTGAACTACATAAGTTGGAAAGGTTCTCCATCCGCCTGAAATATCAACATCTGCATTGATAACACTTGGCCCTCCAATTTTTTTATTTAATAGACCACTTATCAATAACGTTTGATCTCTAATCTGTTCTCCAGATAAACGTGTTCTTCTCATCCGTGCCAACCATTTATTATTGGGATCGTTGTTTATTTTTTCCTTATTCACATTGGAAGATTGTTTATAGGTTGCACTTAAAACAAGTTCTTTTAAAAACGGTTTCATCTTCCAAGCATATTCTTTAGAAAATCGAATAGACATCCAATCTAACAATTCTGGATGTGTAGACTTTTCACCTTGAGAACCAAACTCTTCCATAGTCTCTACCAATCCAAATCCGAATAATTGCTCCCAAAATCTATTCACTGCTACGCGTGACGCTAATGGATTTTTTTTACTCACCAACCATTCTGCAAACTCTAGTCGATTGGAAGGTTCTTCTTCTCTTGGAATATCATAAATATCTGGGATACCTCTGCTTACTTCTTTGCCTGGACTTAACCAATTACCACGATCAAAAACAAATGTTTTTCGGGCTTTACTCCCTTGTAACTCCTGAATTATAGGTGTTGAAGTTGTTGGTATTTTGGCAAGCTCTAGTAATTTTTTATTAAACTCATAACTGTACTTTTTCTTAATAGGTTTCTTCTCATAGTAAAATAAATTATCTAAAGAAAAAAGATTTCCTACATAATGTTCACTTTTATAAAATTGAAGAAATAAATCATGCGATGTATCCACCGGTTCAATAGCTGCAATGAATTCAGCTACCTTCTGACCATGTACAATTTCTTTTGACCTGTTTGTATTGGTAATTTTAACTCGTCCTATTTCTTTGCCTCTAAGAGAGTCTAATCTCACTGAAATCTCTCCAGCATTATTCATTGTTGAAGCAATTGAAAATCCTATTTTTTCAATATTTTTTATATCTACATTCTTATATTTCACCCAAGAACTATCTTGAATTTGCCATACAAAATTTAAACTACCGTCAAGTTCAATAAGCGGACTTGAAGCATCAAACATTTCAGCCTCCACAAATCGATAACCTAAATGCGTTAGCAAAGCCTCTTTTTTTGTATGTAGATAGGGAGATTCTGAGTGATATGTATCTTCAGGAAGTAACTCTTCATCAAAATATTTTAATAATTCCTGAACTTTAACGGTATTCGTTTTGGAATAGGTAAACAACTTTGGCTGTTCAAAATAAGAATCGTTGTCTGCTGCATTATTAAAAAACGCCATAGATTGGTAGAACTCTTCATGTTTAAATGGGTCGTAAGGATGGCTATGACATTGCACGCAAGACATCGTAGTTCCTTGCCAAACTTCATAAGTGGTAGCCACTCTTTCTAAAACTGACTCCGTTCTAAATTGTTCATTATCGGTACCTCCTTCATCATTGGCTAAAGTATTTCTATGAAATGCAGTGGCAATTAACTGTTCTTCTGAAGGGACTGGTAATAAATCTCCCGCCAACTGTTCAATAGAAAATTGATCAAATGGCATATCATTATTAAATGCTTTGATTACCCAATCTCTATATTTCCAAATTTCTCTATTGCTGTCTTTTTCATAACCTTTAGAATCTGCATAGCGAGCTAAATCTAACCACATACTTGCCCACCGCTCTCCAAAATGTGGAGATGCTAATAAGGTATCAACTAAATTTTCGTAGGCTTTAGGACTGTTATTGGCAACAAAATGTTGAACTTCCTCCATAGTCGGTGGAAGTCCTGTCAAATCTAAAGTCACTCTTCGGATTAAGGTATGTTTATCAGCTTCAGATGCAGGTGTAAGACCTTGCTCAATCAACTTCTTAAAAACAAACTGATCAATTGAGTTATTAGACCAATTTTGATCATCAACTTCAGGGGGACGTACATTTTCATCCGGTGGGGTATATGCCCAATGCTTTTCCCACTTTGCCCCTTGATCAATCCAATTTTTGATGGTTTCTATTTCCTCTACGCTCAAAGGATCTTTCTCCAATGGCATCCGAAAATCAGGATCTTTATGCACCAATCTTTTGTACAATTCACTCTTTTTATGATTCCCTCTCACAATGGCTTTTTTACCAGAGTTTGTCTCGTCAAAAGCTTCTTTTTCAAACAATAAGCTAAATCCTCCATTCGCTTTCACACCTCCATGACACCGTAAACATTTATCATTTAAAATCGGACGAATATCTCTGTTAAAACTTATAGGTATTTCGTTATTCGCAAATTTGTTGCAGGATTCCAAAAATAGTAGAACAACTATAAGAATAAACTTTAATAAAAAAACTATCAGATTGTTCCTTTGCATTTTATAGATTATTATTTCTGAATAATATTAAATACCTCAAATATAAATTTAACAATTTACTTCTCCAACTTTAAAACAGCAAACTTGCCCTTGTTCCAACCATGGACTAAAAGATACAATTGCTTTGAACCATCTGAGGTTGAAACAATATGAGGCCATACCTGATGAATATTGGTCAAATTTGGAATATTCAAGTCTCCTGGTACAATAGTCGATTTAAGATGCTTACTGGTATGAACATAAATCGGTGCAGATTTTTGATCCCCAATTGCTTGCAAAGCATTCAAAAAATAATGTGCTGACTTGTAGGACACGTTACAAACGAGACTCCCTTCTGGAATATCATCAAAGATCTCGACAAACTTTCCCTTCTTTGTAAATTTCACAACCTGACCAGCTGCACGGTTCGCAACAAGAATATAGCCCTCATGAGCATATACACCATGTGCTGTTTGGAACTGACCTGGCTCATCTCCTTTGCCTCCCCATGCAAGATTGCCCCAACTCCAAATACCCTTTTTTTCTTTAATGGTAAGTACAAAATCACCTTTAGAATATCCGTGAACAACGTAGATTGTCCCGTCTAGATATGTCACATCTGTAACCCCAAAATTACTGTCTTGGGATGCATAAAATTCATTAGCCTCATCAAACTTAAATTCATTTCCAATAGGCTTTACGATTTCGCTAATAATCTTTCCTTCTAAGGTTAACACAAGCACCCTTTTTCCTTCCTGTGCAACCGCAAGAAATTTTTTACCTTTATGAATAAAGAAAACAATACCATGGATATTATCCTTTAACCGTTCATCGGTTCCAATAATTGTCCATTTTGTAAGGTCAGAACTAATTGAACAGAGACCATATCCGGGAATGCCGGTATAAACGATTCCTGTTTCAGGATCTTCATTAAAACCACCATGCATTTTTGACTCGAACTCAATAGCATCGTTTGGAAATGCAGCAGTGAGCTCTTGATCCCAAGAAAAAATAAAGTCTCCTTGTCCTGTTACTAATTTTACTTTCTTAGCAGATTGATCTGCTTTCTTTGATTCAGAATGGTGATAGTGTCCTCCATTGCCATGTGCATAGTGATCATGGTCAGATTGTGCCACTAAGGGGCATGAAAGACCAATAAAGATCAATATTATAAATGCCGCATAAGTTGTTGTTTTTATCATTGTTTATTTTTTTAGTTGATAATAATATCCATTTCATAAATTCGTACATAACAATCTTTAACCATTTCTTTTTTTGATTGAAGTGACGGTACGAGCCCGCAACCTTAAAACCAATCCTAGGCCAATATATCCTTCACCACATGCCCATGAACGTCGGTTAATTTAAATCGTCTACCTTGGTGTTTAAATGATAATCGTTCGTGATCCATGCCCATTAAATGGAGCATTGTAGCTTGGAAATCATGAACGTGAACGGGGTTTTTTACAATATTATATCCCACCTCATCAGTTTCTCCGTAAGAGATCCCTGGTTTTATACCACCACCTGCCATCCACATAGAAAAGGAATAAGCGTGGTGATCTCGTCCGTAGTTGTCTTTCGTAAGAGCCCCTTGACAATAATTCGTTCTACCGAATTCACCTCCCCAAACAACTAATGTATCTTCTAACAATCCGCGTTGTTTTAAGTCTTTAATCAAGGCAGCCGATGGCTGATCTATATCTCTACTTTGCTTAGCCAAATGATCTGGTAGATCGTTGTGCTGATCCCATCCTTGATGATACAACTGAATAAACCTCACATCTTTTTCTGCAAGTCTTCTAGCCAACAAGCAATTCGCGGCAAAAGTACCTGGAATTCTTGATTCTGGACCATACATATCAAAGATATAATCAGGCTCTTCACTAATGTCCATAGTTTCTGGAACCGAGGTTTGCATACGGTAGGCCATTTCGTATTGCGCCATTCTAGAAAAAACTTCTGGGTTGCCTTCCTTTTTTAAGTATTCATCGTTTAGTAAACCTAAACGATCCAACATATTTCTTCTGTTAACTTTGGTGATGCCATCTGGATTGTTCAAAAACAATACAGGATCTTTTCCACTTCTAAATTGAACACCTTGATGCAGAGATTGTAAAAATCCGCTTCCCCATAAGTTAGAGGATAAAGGTTGTGCAGCATCTACTCTACCGCTCCCTTTAGATAGTAATACCGTAAATGTAGGGAGATTGTCATTAAGGCTTCCTAAACCATAAGAAAGCCATGAACCAATACTAGGTCTGCCTGCTAACTGAGAACCTGTCTGAAAAAAACACATGGCTGGATCATGATTGATAGCGTCAGTGTGCATCGATTTTACAATGCAAATATCGTCTACCACCTCTGCTATATGAGGCAGTAAGTCACTTATCCATGTACCGCTTTGTCCATGTTGCTTAAAATCAACAAACGACTTTACCATTGGCTTGGGTTGCGATGCCGTAAATTCGGTTACCCTTTTTCCTCCTCTAACAGAATCGGGGAGTTCCTGACCATGTACATCAACTAATTTGGGTTTATAATCAAACATCTCTAGTTGAGAAGGCCCCCCTGCTTGAAATAAATAAATGACTCTTTTTGCTTTAGGTGCATAGTGAGGTAAAAGTTTCTTAATATCAGGAGTAGTTCCAGTTTTTGGTAAATCAAAAGACGACATGGCCATTCCGGCTAAACCTAAGCCTGCTTTAGTTAAAAAATTCCGTCGAGATAAATTGAATAGTTCTTCCATTTTTTTAATTTTTTTGTAAACTTTCACTTAAATTTATAATAGCACTGGCTGTAACTGTATAGGCAGCCAATTCCTCCGTATTAAATTCATCAGTGTTTTTTATTTCGCTATCCTTTATAAAAGCAATAGCTCTCTCTGGATGCTCTTCAAATTCCTTTTTTTCAATCAAAAATAGATCTTGTAAAATTTCCATTTCTTCTACCCCTGGTTTTCTTGATGTAGCCCATCGGAAAGCGTATTCTATACGTTGTAATTCGTTAGTACCACCTTTTTTTATCATTCTCTGTGCTAAAGCTCTGGAAGCGGTTAAAAACTGAGGGTCATTCAATAATACAAGCGCCTGAAGTGGCGTATTTGTACTTTCTCTTTTTACATTACAAATACCTCGCGGATCAGCATCGAAAATAAGCATGGCAGGTGGGGGTGCAATTCTTTTCCAATAGGTGTACAAACTTCGTCGATAAAGATCCTTACCCTTTCCAACCATATACTTTCGTTGGTAACGCCCTCCAGAAGATACTTGCGTCCATAGACCTTTAGGCTGAAATGGTTTTACGCTAGGCCCACCAACTTTAGAATTAAGCAACCCACTTATTTTGAGTGCTTGATCTCTAAGCATTTCAGATGTTAATCTTTGTTGTCTTCCTCGGCTCAACCATTTGTTGTCAGGATCAAATGCAAGACTAATACTATCTGTTTTAGAAGCTTGTTGATAAGTGGCAGACATCACCATAGTTTTAAGTATGTTTTTTACATCCCATCCAGAATCCATAAACTCAACTGCAAGCCAATCCAATAATGCAGGGTGGGTTGGAAGCGAACCTTGGGCGCCAAAATCATCTGGAGTATCAACAATTCCACGACCAAAGATCATTTGCCAATAACGATTAACAGCAACTCGAGCCGTTAATGGGTTATCTACGTTAAACAACCATTGAGATAACCCCAATCTATTTGAAGCATAGGCGTCTCCAAATTCAAAAACACGTTCGGGTGTACTTGGCTGTACTTCCATGCCTGGTGAGTCATACAAACCTCTATCTAATATATAAGTAGGACGAACGGTATCCATGTCTTGCATAATCATAATTGGTTTTGTCATGGCTTCCATTTCTTCACGCCAAACGTTTCTATATTTTTCGTCTTTATCTTGTGAACTCCCATCAACATACTCCAAATCGATTTGTTTTTCGATCCATTCTTGCACGGCATTTATTTCTTCTTTTGACATTTCCATATAAGGTTCGGGAACGCCTTGAAACGCTTTGGTAACACCTCTTTCTGGTACTTGGTTAAAAAAAGCAAAGAGTTCAAAATAGTTTTTTTGTGAAATAACATCGTATTTATGATCATGACATTGGGCACACTCTACAGTTAATCCTAAGAATGCTTTCCCAAAAGTATTGGTTCGGTCAATCACATATGAAACTCTGAATTCTTCATCAATAGACCCACATTCTTGAGTTGTTTTATGATTTCTATTGAATGCTGTTGCTAACTTTTGTTCGTAAGTTGGATCGGAAAATAAATCACCAGCCAATTGCCAAGTAACAAATTCATTGTATCCCATATTATTATTAAATGCATTGATGACCCAATCTCGCCAGGGCCATGCATTCCTCTCGAAGTCATGATGAATTCCATTTGTTTCAGCATAACGTGCTACCTCCATCCATTCAGTTGCCAATCGTTCTCCGTAACTTTCCGAAGCCAATAATTGATCCACCATTTTTTCATAAGCATTCTTAGAATTATCTGCTAAAAAGGCATCCAAATCTTCCGGACTTGGAGGGAGACCAGTTAAATCAAAACTTACTTTCCGCAACAACTTTTCTTTACTCGCCCTATCAGATGGGCTTTTTTTCAATACTTCTAATTGCTTCAAGACAAAATTGTCGATAGGATTTTGAGGCCAGTCTTCTTGCCGAACTTTAGGAAGTTCTGATTTTTCTGGTTTGATATAAGACCAATGTGATTTCCATTCTGCACCTTGTTTAATCCATTTTTTAATCAATGCGATTTCGTATTCAGACAACCTTAAATTAGATTCAGGAGGAGGCATTTTTAGTTCGGGATCTTCACTAGAAATCCTTTTTAATACTTCGCTTTTACCAAGATGTCCAGGTTTGATAACATAATTATCCTCCAATGTATCAAGAAGCATAAATGCAAACGCCTCCTCATCTAGCCTTACATTTGCTTTTCTTGTACCAGCATCTGGACCATGACATAAGAAGCATCTGTCGGAAAGTATGGGTTTAATATGAAAGTTAAAATCAACTTTTTCAGGTAAATCAACTTTTAAAGCATATGAATCCTTGTTTGTACAACCTATTATGGCAAAAAGAAATACCATAGAGAAAAGTAATATTCGATTATTCATTAGTACCATTGTTACTCGTTATATTATTCATCCCAGTGATGATTTCCACACCCGGTAATTCTTTGTTCAACTTATCTACACCCTTTGGTGTAACATTCGTTTGCCAGAGATAAAGCCGTTTTAGAGCAGGAAGTTGTTTGATCGATACAAAACTATCATCCGTTACCTCGGTTCCATAGAGATTGAGAACTTCAAGATGTTTTAGGGTTGTTAGTTCGGTAACTCCTGCATCACTAATGGGATTATTGTTTAATTCTAAAGTAGTTAAATTGGTTAATAGGCCTATACTCTTCAACAAGTTGTCACCAATTGATTTCCCTTTTAGATTCAACCAGGTTATCTGCTCTTTTGCGGCTGTTAGCGCTTGTATTTGAGCTGCATTTACCTCTTTAGTTGCTGATTTTATTTCAATGAAATTATGGATACTTGATAGGGGTTTAACTTCAAAACCAGCCTCGGTTAATTGTACTGAATTTTCTTCTGATATAACAGAAACTTTTATCCGATCGAAATATGGTTTAGGACTTGTATCCACTCCGAAATCACGCATTAAAAGTTGTTGTACCTCATCGGTTACTTCAAATTCAGTGAGTCTTAACTCGGAGTTTGCACCACTTTCGATCCACCATTGAATAATTTTGATTTCTGAATATGACAGCGGTTCTCCTTTGGTAGGCATAAACTTCTTACCGTTTTGGGGTAAGGTAGTTCTTAGAAATAAGATGCTTTCATTTGAACTTCCACTCACTATTGCATGCCCATGATCTCCACCTTCTTCTACACCTTCAAAGCTGGTGAGTTTTAAGCCTCCTTTGGCTTTTGTCTCATTATGGCAACCAATACACTTAGCATCTAAAACAGGTTGCACCAAATGTTGAAATACAATAATAGAATCGGGCTGGGAAGGGATGTTTCCCATAGAATTTCGCTCTGAATCTACGCCTGCTATTTTTTGAACAAAGCTTGGTGCATACGTCAGAAGATAATCGCTACCGTGGGTAAGATTGCCTCCTAAATGACCAATAATAGAAATAAAGACAACTAATAAACCGATAATAACAGAAGTCGAATTCTTTGACATTTTAATACGGCCAACCTTCACTGCCCATCCAAAGAAAGCGAATACACTTAATCCTATTCCCAGCCATTGATGCCAAAACAGTGTTTGTTCATCATAGCCACCACCTGACGAGAGCAAGTAACCGACAAAGGCTGATAGTACCGAACCAATTCCTGCACAAAACAAAGTAATCGAAATGGTAGTATCCAAGTTGAAGAACTTATCCTTGTACAAACGGTTTAATACTTCTAGGATTGCTGCTAGAAAAATAAATCCAATGGGTAGATGTACCACTAAAGGATGAAATCTTCCGAAAAACAATTCAAAATCCATATTTTACGATTTTAACATTCATTAAAAATTATTTAAGTTATTCTTTTTACATCGAATTCCCAACTCCTACAAGTACTACAGACAACAGAATAAGAATAATCCCCACTGTAATGGTCGCTTTAGTTTTTATTGCCACACCTTTCCATTCCTTGCGGTAAATTCCCCACATATTGGCGGTTAAAATTATCGTTGACATGTGCAGTATCCAAGAACTGGCACCGTTTCCTAATTTGCTTTCGCCCATGCCGTAGAAAAAGAATTGTAGGTACCAAATACTACCTGCCAATGCTGAAAATAAAAAGTTTTTGGCTATTGGGTTTTCCTTGTTTGTAAAATCGGTATAGGATTTGTTTTTAAGACTTAATATCGTAGTCCAAATCAAATTGGTGGTCAAGCCTCCCCAAAGAATCACCACAAAGGTTACATTGTTTTGGTACAAAGGATCAAAACCAGCTTCCACAGCTGCATCTGCAAGGGGTTTTCCCGCTTCAATTCCAAAACTAAAAAAAGAGCTTAAAATTCCTGAAAGCACTCCAATGGCAAGTCCTTTATATAAATTGAATTCTGCAATGCTCTTTTTCTTTTCTTCATCTGAAAGTTCATTTTCTTTGAGCATACCAGCCTTACCAGAAATCGCAATCCCTAGTAAACAAACCACAACCCCAATCAATACAACTTGTCCTCCGGTAGAAGCCAACATATCTGTAAAAGACACTTTGCCTTCTGTCGGGTTGATATTGTAATAAATAGAAGGTACAATAGCTCCAAATGCAGCACAAAAACCTAGTACCACTGAGTTCCCTAAAGACATTCCCAAATAACGAATTCCGAGCCCATATGATAAACCTCCTACACCCCAAAGCAATCCCATAAAAAAGGTAAAGGTGAAAATATCGTTGGAACTTGCAAGAATGATATCTAGAAATCCAGGAACGGTTAACCATGCAGCCAAAGGAGGTAAAATTAACCAAGAAATAGCTCCACCAACCATCCAATAACTTTCCCAAGCCCATCCTTTTACCTTGTTGTAAGGCATATAAAAACTTCCTGATGCGATTCCTCCTAAAGAATGAAATAGTACTCCTAATATTGCTTGCATATGATTTGTGTATTATTTTTGTATTAATTAAAAAAGGGTTCTACAGGTTCCGTTTTGATAAACCAGTCATCTGTTCTGAATGATGAAGCAGGTAAGCCTTCTTTATTGAAAAGATTGGGTTCATCGGTATTATAAAAAGCATATCTCACTGCCACCGGTCGTTTTACTTTATCGGAGGTCACCACCACGGTTACCCCATCAATAACTGCAGTAGCCTTGTGAAAAATCCTATCATCACCAGCTACCTCAAAATGTGTCAGATTTTTACCTTTCGAAATTAATCCACTACCTGTATACTCAAATGAAATGATGGCTTTTTTGCCCTTAATATCCATTGACTTGTATAAAGGACCAGAATATATAATCTCTTTTTTACCATAGTCTTTTGCCAATGCCCAACAGGCAAGGCGATGCCCTACGGTCTTTTTATTTCTAGGATGAATATCATAAGGATTCCCTATATCCATGGTTACGGCCATTCCTGTATTTTTTAGATTCATAGATTTTCTTTGCGCATCACGTACCATAGCACCCACCCTGCTGACTCCCCATCGAAAAGGAGCGATTTGCACATAATAAAATGAGAAATCTCCCTGTTTCCAATCTTCACGCCAACTTTGAATTAATGCAGGGAATAGTGTTTCGTAACGTTTGGGGTCATCCGGACATAAATTTGCATTAGATTCTCCCTGATACCATATCACTCCTTTAATAGCATAAGGAATAAAGGGATGAATCATGGCATTGTATAAACGGGATGGACTGTGTTGAGTAATAGGTACTTTTCCTAGTGTTGCCTTAGCATGTATTTGTTTTTCACGTTCATAATAACAATCATAAAGAGTGTCGGCTCTTAAAACTGCCTCTTTTACCCAGGCCTGAGCAGTGGAACCACCCCAACTGGTATGTATTAGACCTATAGGTGTGTCTCCAAGCTCCTTATTCAACTGCTTTCCGAAGTAATAGGCCACTGCACTAAAATCAATGGCTGACTTGGGATTGGATTCTTTCCACTGACCATAACAATCAAACTGGGGTTCATCTCCCAACTGACGGGCTGCATAAAACAAGCGTATGTTGGGATTGGTAGCTGCAGCAGCCTCACGAAATCCGTTGTCGGACACACGTAAAGCCCACTGCATATTAGATTGACCTGAACAGAGCCACACTTCTCCAATCAATATATTATTAATTTTTTCATCATTGATGGTAATACTATATGGGCCTCCAGCTTTAGGTGTTTTTACCAATTGTTTCCATCGACCATCCGCATCTGCCTTCGTTTCATATCGGCGATTATCCCAACTGCAAATGAGCACTAGATCCTTGCCAGGACTTGCCTTTCCCCAGAGAGGGGCATCGGTTTGCTGCTGAAGCACCATATTATCTGAAATAAAAGAGGGCAACACCACTTGTGTAAATTCCGAAGTAATACTTCGTTTGGGTGTTGCTACTGCTTCATTTTGAGCAGTCAATGAAAAAATTGATCCTAAGACTAAAATAATTGTAAAAAACTTTTGCATTTCTATACTTTGTTTTATTAATAATACTGATGTTTTTAGAAAAAGTACTGCTTTTATCTTATTTAAAATAAAAAACTTCTTCTAATTCGATTGTTACAGGAGAATTGTCTTTATTCACTTCCATGATATCTGCCATAAAGTTCCACCATTTTTTTACAATTTCTGTTTCCCCTAAATCTTGAGAACCACCATCACCCGTTACTTTTTGAAAAGCAAATAAAGTATTGGTTTCATCATCCAAAAAAATTGAATATTCACTCACACCTGATTCTTTAAGTAATCGTTTCAGTTCAGGCCAAATTTTATCATGGCGTTTTTTGTATTCGGCTTTCTGCCCTTCATTTAATTTCATTTTAAAAGCGATTCGTTGCATTCTATTACTATTTTATTATGTTATGTTACTACTTGAATTTATAATTTTATATCCATTTAAAAGTTTTTCCATCTGCTAGTTAAGGATCTCTTTTACCTCGATATAATCCTCATTTTTAGCCAAATTGTTTCATTCTTTTGGAGTCCTCTTGTGGTTCACCCAAATTTTATTCGAACGTATAATATACTAGAACATTGGTCTTATCTTTCTTTAGTTTTTGTGCTAATAAATACATTTTATTATTGTTTAACATCACGTCGTATAATATGATACCCTCATCTAAATCAAGCTCAATGTTGGTTTGATCAGGAGTGTAATTTACATTGCTAAATGAACTGATGTAACCTTTAGCTCCATAATAGGAGTCACCAGGGTTATCCAAATCAGAAGAATAAAAAAGATACCTTTTTTCGTTGCATTTAAAGATCGCTGCAGGCTCTTGATCGGCAGTTGCATTTAGTAAAGTTGTTGGTGCTTGCCAACTTACACCGCTATCAGTTGATTTTTTAATTTTAAGTGCAGATGTATTCTTATCGAATGTTTCTTCTTCGTACAAAAAGCAAAGCGAATTTTCGGCCGCTTCAACATATAAAAAACCATCTTCTATATTTGTGTCTTCCGAAACTATGGATGAAATCTTTTTCCAATGTATCAAGTCGTTCGATGCAACCAAAACAACCTCATAATGCCCATTTTGTTTTGAGATATCTGCATTATTAATGTTACCCTTAATTTGAGTATAAGTAATGAAGTACTTATCCTCTACCTTAAGAAAAGTAGGGTCAATCAACAACTGCTCATCATATTGAAGTACCGTCGCTATCAGTTGGACATTTAACGATTGCATATCAATTTTATATAACCTCAATGATTTATCCTTGAATGAAGCAGTAACACATAGCAATGAACCATGGTCTTCGATAATATCCAACCAATTGGATGAAACAATGGGCTGTGTTCCCTTGAATGAAGCACTAGAATCACTTACTTTATTTATACTTAATTCACCATCGAGACTCGCAACGATATAAACTTCATTTTGAAAATCAATTAATTTACAATCTCCAAAGGCACCTGTGATTTCGTCTTTTTCTGTTAGAATGTAACTACTGTCAATTGCTTTTGAAAAAACACAAGATTTTTCAACTCCTGCAGATTTATTATGGCTACAGCTCGTAATAATTGTTCCTGAGAACATTATTAAATATAGTATTGACTTCGTAGATTTAAACATACATGTTAATTTAATTTTACGATTAAAGAAGAATGTCTTCATTCACTTCTATGATTATATTTTTTAAAAATAATTAATTCTTAAATAATATTAATTGATAAATTCAGAAAATTTCTCTTTTAATAGATTCTTCATAAAAATATTTATATCCCATTGACTTGAAACAGGTGAACTATCATCTGTGTTTACCCACATATAAGGTGGCGGACCAAATTCTGGGGTAATGCTAAAAACCTTCGTTTCAATAGACTGTTGGTATGCTAAAACTCGCTCCCATATTTTTAGAAAGAATTGTACTTCTTCCTTCCAGTAAGAATTTCTGGGATCAGAGATTTGTGGTCCTTGAGTAAATCCTACCCGAGCATGAATATGCTCTGTTCTTTTAATGGCCTCATCAAGTTCTTTTTCAAAATCTTCCAAATAACTCTCCGTAACACAGACCCAATGAGAAAAATCAGCTGTTATTTTCATATTTGGTCGCATTGCGAATAATGCCCTTGAATTAACAGGTCCAAACCCAATCCTACCTCGGTGAGTTTCATGGGCAACTCGGATGTTATTTTTAACTGCAAAATTTTCTGCAGTATCTATGACCCGAAGCTGATCATCGTGGGTAAAACAATCTTTTCCAGAATGAGAATTTATAAGAATAGGATTACTTTCTAAAGATTGATTTAAATAATACTCAAACGATTTGCAAAATTCACTAATGGTTTGCCCTTTTGCCTGATGCTGATGACTTACCATTGATAAATCATATTCACTTAACAAGCGTACAAATCGGCTGCGCTCTTTTTGAGATGCTGGAACCCAAGTATCTACACCATCATATCCTGCTTCTTTAACTTTAGTAAAGAATGCTTCCGTGTCTAAATGCTCCTGACCCCATTGTGGGCAAAGTATTTTTATTTCCACAAATATCTTTACTTTTTATAAATAAGAGGATTCTGCAAATCATCATTCAACAAATCGCCAATTTTCAATTTTGCAACCTGTTCATCAGAAAGAATATTTTTAACACCATTAAAGACTGCGCCGTCTGGCATATAAGCACAGGCCATCGCACGTCTAAAACCATTGGTCATATTGGCACCTGCCCCATGAATGGTTAAACCATTATGAAAAGAGCAACTCCCTGCCTTCATTGGAACAGCCACTGACTTTGAATTTTTAAACTGCGGATAAAATTCAAAAACAGCATCCATATTTTTACCAATCCCTGGATTTTCAAAAGTAGTCTCCTGATTGGATTTAGGAATAAAATACAAGCAGCCATTTTGATAAGTTGCATCATCTAAGGCAACCCAAATTGACA
>MDTG01280439.1_pt1 | contig 15100 bp, 10 predicted proteins | sample 811421 | NCBI WGS metagenome assembly MDTG01 (sample SAMN05326645, study PRJNA326480) | marine metagenome | isolation source: seawater | place: Pacific Ocean: South East | collected 2011
TGCAGCGCCTGCACCCTGGAGACTCCATTAGAAGCCTATTTCCCATTAGAAGATGGAAAGGTTTGGGTCTATGAAGCCGAATTAACCATTGATAACAAAAAAACACCATTCAGAGAAGTAATATACGTCGACCATACAGGCAACGAGCCAGAAACTGACGATGCTGCTTTGGTTACACTCAACGGCAAAAGAGAGCTTTATAAATATCAAAAAGACGGCATCTATGTCGTTTCTGATTTGATTAATAATCCGAAGGTTTCCAAGAACACATCTAAAGAGCAGTTATTTCTGCCCTTAAATTTAAAAACCGGTCAGTCCTGGTTAAATGAGACAAATCTAAAGCTTCTTAGGGCCACTGGACCTTGGGAAACGCCCTTGGCTATTGAAGGAACTATTCCCACTACATACAAAATAACATCCACGACAGAAACAGTTATAATTGGGGAAAAGCAATTTAAGAACTGCTTGTTAATAGAGGGTATTGGCCATGGTGTATTAAACCGTGGGGACTACCTAGATAATTTAAAGGTCACAATTGAAGATAAAAAATGGTTCGCTCCTCGGGTAGGATTAATCAAAACTATTCGAAGTGAAAGGGCGCAGAACAAGTACACAAAGCCGGTAAAACTAATGACCGTACTCAAAGATACGTGACTATTTTGAGACTGTTAAAAAAACTCTTAGAACGTTGATTTTATGAGAAATTTTCAAATATGCAGAAAAAAAATCAATTTTTTTCGTTTTAACCATTGCGCTACGACCAGAAAATGATTAATGTTTCGCGGCAATTTCCAAGAGAGACTTAAAGTTAGAGAAGTTCTAGTTAGAAAACCCAGAAGAGCAAAACGGTGTTTGGATTTTCAAAAAAAATTATGGTAATTGGGAAAAAAATATGAGTGTCAGAAAGACTTCCCCTACAACTAAAAAGAAAGCGACCTCAACTAAGAAAAAAATCGCAACCAAGAAGATCTTGAGAACGAAAAAAACTCGTACCACTATTGAAGCAGAGAACTCGGCAAAAAAAACAAGAAAAACGCCCACCCTGAAAAAAGCTGCAAAGAAAAAGAAAGTACAGTCTTCACAAAAAAAGAGAAAATTAAACCCAGATATACAAAATTTAAGCCTTCCAGAAAATTATTTTCCAAATAAAAAAGAAGAATACATGAACCCAATGCAACTCTTATATTTTCAAGAAAAGTTGTTTGAGCGGAGACGAGAACTCATAGACCAAAGTCAGGAAACTTTACATAATTTAAAAACTGAAATTCGTGATGTAAGCGATGACGCGGAGAGAGCTAGTAGAGAAAGCGATAACATCCTTGAGCTTAGAACGAGAGATCGATATAGGAAGCTTCTATCCAAAATTGACTCAGCTTTAAGACGTATAGACGACGGATCGTATGGATACTGCGAAGAAACGGGAGAGGAGATAGGCCTGGGTCGACTGGACGCTCGGCCTACTGCTACTCTGACGGTAGACGCTCAAGAAAGAAGAGAGATGTTACAACGTCAATTTAGAGATGATCGCTAATTATAAGACCACTCCTTCCACCTATCTAGCAAAGGGAAATACAGTCCCAAACGAATTTCACGATGTTCCTCCAAGGATAAAACCCTAGCATAATAATCAAGCTGAGGTTTATGCCTCAGGGTCTCCGATTCTATGAAGCCGTCTGCATCTGCGCCATCGTGATAGCCTGTCTTATAATCAACTATCCATCGAACTCCATCATCTATAAAGGTCCTGTCTATAATGATTTTTGAGTCACTAAACCCAGCTCCCGGGAAAAGTTCCAGTTCTCTTTGAACATGATTGTGGTTTTCGTTAAAAAGCCATCGACCTCTTTCGCTACATAAGACGTTGTTCAACCCAACCTCAGTGCGTTGCACGGCCAGATTCATATTGCTTACGGACACTCCCATAGACTTAAATCGGTTTTTCGCGTACTTTAGCGACCTTTGTATTATCTCCTCTGTGGAATATTGCCTTATCAATTCGTCTAGACTCTCAAAAATGGAATGAACTACTATCCCGATTTGGCGAGCCGTAATACCTGCCCATTCGAATTCCAAAGCATCCAAACCAGTTTTATTTCGCAAAACCATACTAGCGAACGGATCTCGACTAATGTTTCTTTCAGTAAATTCCATTCGCTTTAAACTAACACCCCTATTGTCATGAAGCTCAACTGAACTATCTTTACTATTCTGTTGGATCAGCTCTGTGGGAATTCTCTTGTATATAAATTCTAAAAAAGACCCCTTTGGGGGTTTTGCAAACTGTCTTTTTTCTATATCTCTTTGGCAATCACCTAGCTTACCTAATAAATGCACCTTCTTACGAGCTCTAGTTACGGCCACGTAAAGGAGTCTCACAACTTCCTCTCGAATCTTCTGTAACTCGAAGGATCGCAAAAAAGAATATAGAGAGTTTGAAAAATCATTTTGATAAGCCGCCACTAACGGACCTCCCGAGCTAGAGTCAAAATCGAAATTTTCCCAATTCAGAAGCGATTGAGGTTCACTTCTAACAGTCCTATGAGCGCTCGGAATTATGACAATATCAAACTCAAGGCCTTTGGCTTTGTGAATAGTCATAATATTCAAATAATTCTGGAGGTTTTGACTATTATCTGGATAGGATTTTTCCGTCAGACGACTTATCTTTTGAAAAGTAATAAGCCCATCTTCTTTTTCAAGCCCATGAATAAGACGAAAAAACTGTCTAACAGCCTCCCGAGAATCAGCATCTCGATACAGGCTATTCCCACCTATAGCAACCCAAATCATCTTCAAAGAATCTAAGAGGGAATGGGTTTTCAGGGCCTGACAAGACTTTTGCAAAATATCCTGTATCCAAATGAGTCTCTGGGAATCCTCTTTTGATAATTGATCCGCGGTATAAGGATGCAATAAGAAATCACGCAATACTGGTACGTCTGAAAGTTTCGAAAGCACTTCTAGATTAAACCCTGCCCAAGGTGCCCTAAGAAAGGCTAACCAGGCCACCTTGTCCGCTGGGTGAAGAAGGATCCTGGCAACGATCATCAAATCTTGAATCACCGGAATTTCGGCAAGTGAACTGAGCTCTACCGAGGTAAATTCTATTTTTCTTTTCTTGAGCGTTTGAGCAATTTCCTCCAAGTGACTTTTGCTTCTTCCTAAAATACAAATAGAGGAACGTTCTCCGGATTTCAAATTGCTCTCTTCATTCCGAAGCGAAATAATGAGTTCAGCAATATGATTGGCCTCAGCCAAGCGATCATCTGGAGTAATATTGTGAAATATAAAAGGGCTCCCGCAGTCCTCCTTTCTTACAGCATTTTGAGGAACAAAAAAATCTCCAGAGCTTCCCGCCGCTTCAAGAGCTGAGGGAAACAGCTGGTTTATCCAATCAATAAGACCCTTTTGGGATCTAAAATTATTTACTAGGGTTAATCTTTCAAGAGGTAAACTCTCAATCCTTCCTAGTTGAAACAAATGATTAAAAAGATCCATGTCTGCCTTTCGAAATCTATAAATTGATTGCATAGGATCACCTACCAGAAACAAACTACGTCCGTCTTCTTGAATCCAACCCGACACCAATTTTCTGATAAGCTCTAGCTGCACGGGAGACGTATCTTGGAATTCATCAACAAGAATGTGCTTAATGCTATAATCTAGCCTTAGCGCCAAATCACTTGGTTCTTCCAAACCTCCAAGAGCTGAAAGCGCATCCAAAGTTTGTTGCGTAAAATCGGTAGCTTGTCGCTGGGCGAAAATCAGATTTAAATGAGCAGAAGCTAATTTCACTAGCTTCAAAATATCACCTAAATCACATAGCTCATGTTTAAATTTTTCGCTGTTCGGCAAAGTTCTAATCTGCAGAAGTTCATAAATTGCATTTGAAGAACTAATGATCTCATCAATTATTTTTCTCCAAAGCTTTTTCATCGATTTCGTTTCAGAAACCTCTGAAGGAAATCCATTCAAAGCATTTAAATTTTTTCTTACGGCATTTGTTTTTGTAAAAATTAATCGTTCAAAAATATGTTGCCATACTTCTATAGCAGCTGGCTTCGCTTTAGGAAATACCCTTATGAAATTTGGATTATTGGGATTTAAATGAGCTTCTGAAAAATTATACAACGTTAAAATATCTTGCTTTTGACATGGACTAAACAATTTGTCACAACTTAATAACCTCGAAGTTAAAAAATCTGAGAACCGTTGCTCCATCTGTTCTGAATCTAGACCAATCCCTACTTCCATAAAAAAAGTATCCCTTTGCTCAAGCATCTCGGAAAGTTGCCTCTCCACTCTTGACCAATCAGAATCATACTTCGAGAGAACTCTGCCGAGAAATTCTTTATGTTCTTCAGAAGATATCTCTGATAGGGCTCGTCGAGCGGCCAAGGTATATAAGCTTTTGTAGTCTTCCTCTACTGTTGAGTAATAAAGGGACTCGCTTAGTGAAGATGCCCGCTTGAGAATACCAGAACAAAATGAATCAATAGTCATAATCGACAAGCGAGCCGGATTAGATGTCAAATTCCAAACCTTTTCTGAATCTTTTTTACGGATTTTATTTATTATTTCTGGGAGGTCTGGATCGACAGATTTCCCTGAATCTTTCGAAGATAAGAGACTCAGGACCCGCTTCCTCATTTCTTCAGCAGCTTTTCGAGTGAAAGTGATAGCGAGAACTTCTTCGGGTTCATTAACTTTCCCGAGAGCTCTAATTAACCGACTAACCAGCATAGTTGTTTTTCCTGATCCAGCAGGAGCCTTAACAATGTAAGAAGATCCTAAGCTATTCGCTTTCTTCCTTTCTGATAGATCATTAATTTGCGTCATCCCAAATCACATCTCTAGTTTTTATTCGACAAAGGATTTGCTGCTCGCATCTTGAACAAGTAGTCTGGGTTCTTTTAGGGCTAACTAAGGCAAAACCATCTTGCAATTCATTAGCAATTACTTCGAGATCCGCTCGCCATTCAGGGTATTTCACTCCGAACTCAGATATATCTCGAATCAAAAATTTCGAATCAAAATTATTTACTTTTCCAAAAGCAACACTCGAAGTACCCTCAACTGATGAGTAAACCGCATAAACTAACAGTTGGGGCGAATCAGGTCTAGGAGGATTAAGGGCCGACAGACTACATTCACCCGTTTTATAGTCAACGATTCGTTTTGTCCCATCATCTAAAACATCTACCCGATCAACCCGACAGATGAGTTTTAAATCATTGATCGATACTTTTATTTCTTCCTCCAGCATAGAAGCCACGAAAGGTTGTAAACTTTTTTCAAATTTGAGCCAATTTACAAGAAGCTTATTAAGGAGTTGCTCTTCAACCGCCACGCAGGCTATCTCCATCTTGGTGGGCTCCCTAAATTGTTCTAAATTCATACTTACTGCCATGTGCACCAATAGCGAAAGTTCACTTTCTTTTTTTACGGTCAGAATAGAATGTTTTTTTAGGTCATTCCATATGGTGGCCAGTGCTTTATGCGCAACTATCCCCCTCGCTTTACGACTCACGCCTGGCGTCACTTCTTCAGGCGCCACTGAGCTGAGTCGATACCTAGCAAAACTCTTAAACGGGCAAGCAGCTTGGGCTTCCAAAACAGAAATCCCTCCTTTAAATAAACTTTCATTTGGCATTTTTGGGCCGAAATCATCTACTGAGGAACTAACCTGTATTCTTTTATTATTACAGTCGATAGTCGGAAAATTTTTTCTCCATAAAGATGCGCGATGCAACTCCGGAGCGAAAGCAGAAGGCAAAATTTCAACATCTTTATCCATTTCCGAGTAGCTAAGATTGATTTCCTTCCGATTTAGGCATAACGATTCAAAAAGCATTCTACGATAGATGAAATCGACCGAAGGATTCGAGCCCGGAATACCAGCCATCCGTTGCTCCGCAAAAGGCAGCATAGCTACCGTCTCAGCCGGTAGGGACGGTTTGTCTACAGTACATTCAGTAATCCATAAATACGTAGGATCAACAGTCACAGCCTCTTCTGCATTAACAACAAAGATATTAGTTGGCCCTTGAAGGTCTCTTACTTTTTTAGCATTAAGCGCATTTTTTAAGTACCAAACGACCTCGGCATAAGACACTAAGCCTAGGACCGCACCTAGCTCGGCGACCTGATCTAAAACAGAGGCAAAATCATCAAGAAATTCCTTTGCTATGAAAATTTTACTATCGCTATCCAACCAGCGAACCAATTTCCATCTTTTTCTAAAAAAGGAGAGCCATTCTTGAACATTGTCTTTGCGAACAATATTTTTATTGCTATGCAAAATCTCAATCAATATTGCTCTTAAGATTGGGCATTTTTTTGTAGATTCCAAAACTTCAATTACCCACTTCAACGGCCATTCGTAACGACCCCTGCCTCTCAAATCCAAATCAAAAAGAGCCCGTTCAGACCCTTCAATGTCAGCACCATAAAGGAGCGGATGGTTTATTAGATTGCTTAATACGTCCCAGCGCGCCAAATCTTTTATCTCTAGGATCAAAAAGGCCAATTTAACAAACGGCTTTTCTGCGAGACTGGCCTGATGTGAGTAATAGAAAGAGCCCTCTAATACATCTTCACAAACCGACTGAACAACCGCAGTGTCTGATGGATTACTATCTACTACCACAGCTATTTTCGCGGAAGGATTAGCGCTGGCTGTTTGGCTTGCCCAAATTAGAGATAGTTCTAATTCTCTTACCTTGCTTGAGAATTTATGATGATTAAAAACTGGCTTACCCATTTTGGTCGCTTTAGCATCGCGGCTATTCCTTTGAAGCCAGGATTGTATAACAGGCGCTGGAGAAAAAAGACCATGTGCTGCGACTTTATCAGAGCACTCTAGCGATAAAGCGTCTAGCATCAACATAGCCTGATCCAAGGCACCCAGTTGACTCATTTTAAAGTGGTATTTTTTTAAAAGTTCCAGATAAATTTTTGAAGTGTTCGAACCTATCATCCCAAATTGACCGCTGTCTAATTCCCAATAGCTTTGCGTCTTCCATGCAATTCTTAGTTCGCGGGCAACCTGAACAGTTGAGGACCAATCCAAGCTCATATTGTTCTTCACAATTTTTTGCCAAAGTGCATGCTCCTGCATTGTCGTCAATACAAACTTTTCATCTGCTGCTAAGGAGCCCTCCAAACACGTCAAATAATATTGTTCAGACAAATACTTTTCTAAAGTCACAACCTTAGGAAATCTCTCCAATGACTTAGACGAGTTATGCGCCATCCACCCTATGACCCGATTCAAAGCGGCCAGATTCATAGAGTTACTCACTACTACAGTTGAACTAGGTCTTTCGGGAAAATCGAAAAATCCGAGTTTATTTTGGTTTATTTTAAATCCCGGTTCCTGACGCAAAAATAATACCTCCTACAGCGTAGCCCGGTAGTCAATGTTACGGCTTCGCCTCAAGCTTGGCTTTTATAAAATCACTTTGAGATAAATATAGAAGATCTTTAATTTTCCTTATATAGTATTCTTCATATTTATCCAAATGACCATCCGCGTAAGCGACTTTCCACAAAATAACTAACAGATTATATTTTTCTTTCTTCGAACAGCTATCATTAATAAGGGATGTAAATTCAAAGAGAGATACTGATTCCTCCAATACGGCTGCTACTTTCTGGAAAATTTCATTTATCTCATGATTAGTTTTGTGTAAGATATTTTTTATCCCCTCTATTATAATCTCCTTCTCAAGATCATCTATATCATTATCAGCGCGGGCTATTTCAAGCATAAGAACACCGGCGGAAATACCCAAACCTTCGTCTTCTGCTGTTTCATTAAGAGCCGACTCATCCTCGAATAATTTTTTTAGAGCTTCCAGTATCATCAGATTTCCAATTTTTTTACAATAATATCAATTTTTTCATTTAAAGTTGACTGCACCTAACTAAACAGAAATTTAGATCCCTACGAAAACCCAAGAAAGAGAGGTTAAAAAATGAGGTCTAACAAATTACGATTTTTTGTAGAGAAACCGCTAGGTTCTGGAGAGAAACTGAGGCTTCCGGAAAATGCTAGCCATAAGATTCGCTCAGTACTAAGACTTAGAAAAAAGGATGAAATAGTTGTCTTTAACCATCAACATTTGGAATTTAAGGCTACTATCAAGGAAATTGATAAAAGACACGTGACCGTCCTTACCACCGAAGAGATAAAAAACATTGTTGAGTCCCCTCTGCAAATAAAGCTAATCATAGCAATAATAAAGGCGGAAAAAATGGACTATGCTCTGCAAAAGGCTACAGAACTCGGAGTGACATCTATATTACCCTTCTTTGCAGCCAGATCTGTAATAAGAATCAATGATGAGAGGAAGGAGAAGCGCTTTATTCATTGGAACAACATAATCCGCAGCGCCGCCGAGCAGTGCGTCCGAAGAACAATCCCAGCCCTCTGCCCTTTTGGTTCTTTAAACGAAATCGTAGCCCTAACAAAAAATTTCGAATTTCTGATATTGGATCCTCATGCAAAGGATAAGATGAGCGGCATTTCACGCAGCCAAAAGCCGATAGCAATCGTATGCGGACCAGAGGGCGGCCTCACTGAAGAAGAAAGTCATAATCTAATTAATCGAGGCGGAAAAAATGTAAATATAGGACCTCGAGTCTTACGGGCTGAAACCGCAAGCACATGTGCTTTGACTATAGCGCAATCTCTTTGGGGTGATATATAAGACATAGAATCTTTAACTCCATTTTTTTAAATATCAGGTTACTCTTAAAAATACGAATTATAGTTCACCGAATTAAAAGGTAAGTTATAATTAGATAAAATTCTGCAAGGTGTATTTATGGACAAAAAATCCGAAAAGAAGCCCTGGGGCGGGCGTTTTTCTGAACCTACCAATCAATTCGTTGAGCGATTTACCGCTTCTGTCGGTTTCGACAAAAAACTTGGTCTTTACGACATAGCAGGCTCTAAGGCTCATGCAGAAATGTTAGAGAGATGTGGAATAATATCCGCCAAAGAGCTGAAACAAATTGATAGTGGCCTGGAAGAAATTGCTGATACCATCAGGAACGGAACTTTCGAGTGGTCAGAAGCACTTGAAGATGTCCATATGAACATTGAGGACGAATTGGTCAATCGAATAGGAGAGGTTGGAAAAAAATTACATACTGCCAGATCTCGAAACGACCAAGTTGCCACTGACCTACGCCTTTTCTTGAGGGATAAAACTGACCAATCGGTTGAAGAATTAAAAAATTTAGTGAGGTCGATTGTCAATATCGCTCGCAAAGAATCAGCTACATTGATGCCCGGTTACACTCATCTACAGGTAGCGCAACCTGTGACCTTCGGTCATCATCTTTTAGCTTGGGCCGAGATGATCCTGCGAGATATCTCGAGATTCGAAAGTTGCCGGACTAGGATTAACATTCTCCCACTAGGTTCTGGAGCACTTGCTGGAACAACTTTCCCTATAGATCGCCGTATTACAGCAGATATTTTAGGTTTCGCTGACGTCTCTGAAAACTCAATGGATAGCGTGGCCGACCGAGATTTCGTAATAGAATTTGTTTCAGCTGCTACTATAACAATGATGCACTTTTCTAGAATTTGTGAAGAGCTGGTTCTTTGGTGTTCACAACCTTTCTCTTTCATTGAACTGGGAGATGCCTTCTGCACTGGCTCGTCAATGATGCCTCAGAAAAAAAATCCTGACGTACCGGAGTTAATCAGAGGAAAATCTGGGAGAGTCTACGGACATCTGATGGGGCTGATCACATTAATGAAATCCCAGCCGTTAACCTATAACAAAGATAACCAAGAAGATAAGGAACCCTTATTTGATACTGTGGACACCCTGATTGATTGCACAATGGCTCTTAATTTATTGATTCCGAGCATCAAACCAAACCCTTCTTCTATGTCTGAGGCCGCAGAAGAAGGATTTATTTTAGCCACCGACATCGCTGATTATTTGGTAAGGAAAGGCATCTCGTTTAGAGACGCACATGAAACCGTAGGAAAACTAGTCAAATTCGCAATCGACCAGAATTGCCAGCTTGAAGAGCTCAAGTTGGCAGACTTCCAAAAAGCAAACAAAATATTTGATGCAGAAGTTTTTGACATATTAACCCCAGCCAAAGCACTAGCATCTAGAGACCATCAAGGTGGCACAGCGCCCGAGCAAGTTAAGAAAGCATGCGCAAGAATAGCTGACCGAATCGAGAAAATGAAATGAAATTTAAATTTTTTCAACACCTGATCCTAATTTTTACAGGAATATTATTCACTGTTCTCCTAGGCGTAGGCCTTTTCCTAGGTACTGCCGACCTCAACGAACATAAAGACAAAATAGAAAGTTACTTTAGAGCATCGACCGGAAAGATCTTAAGCCTAAATGGCCCAGTCGGACTTTCAATTTTACCAAGATTAGTTTTAGAAGCTTCGGATATCGAGATCGAGAATGAAGATGGCTTTCATGTCCCCAAATTTGTTAAGGTAAGCTCAATTCGGTTTAGTGTCGACGTTTTCAGTCTAATAAGGGGCAACATAGAGATGGATGCCCTTACAATCAATGAGCTGAAAGTCAATCTAATAAAAGACGAAAACGGGATTGCTAATTGGGTAATGGACCAAAACCCTGAAGTGGTGAAAGAAGAATCTTCCTCAGAACTATTAGCCCTTTTCTTAGGCGGCGTAAATATCAAAAATTCAGAAATCAAGTTTCATGACGAGGCAAGTAAAAGAACAATTATTGCTTCTGATATTAATGTCAAAGTTTCCGAACTCAGCTTCGAAGAACCAGTAGGTTTAATTGGATCTATTAAATTCACTGATACTCAGCAAGAACTTAGCGGTAAAGCTGAAGTACTGGGCACCTTAACCTATGGACTAGAAGAAAAACTATACACTTTCAACGAACTAAAGTTACATGGAAAGATAAAAAGCAAAAAGCTTCAACTAAATGAGGAATATTTTTCTCTCTTTTTTGAGGGAAAAATTGAACAGGCGAAGAAATACCTCACAATAGATAAGTTGCAATTATCCGGATTAAAAACCAATCTAAACGCTTCGGCAAACAGACTCCCGCTTGGGAGAAACTCGACCAAAACATTAGGAGCGGTCAAATTCAATAGCGAAGACTTGAGTAAACCGATTAACGTTTTGGCACCCAACCTGTCAATAGCTTTAGGCAATAAAAAGCACAAGGCAAACCTAAACCTTGAATTTGAAGCGGATCTTCAGGCAGGAGACTTTAACATCACAAACGTAGATGCTCTAGCCCTAGGAACAGCTCTAGAAGGGAATATCCAAGCTGAGAATATGTTTTCATCAAAACCGAACATAAATGGTGAATTTAAAATCAACACTCTAGATTTTCTACCCTTACTAAAAATCTATCAACGTGTCGACAACCAATTTAGCAAGAGTTTCATAAAAAATTTAGGTGCGCTAACAAATCGTAGTTTAAATTTTGCAACCTCTATGAAAACCCTTCCTAAAGACAACACTATAGTGCTTGATAAACTACAATTGGATGTTTTGGATCTGAGCCTAAACACTAATTTACAGATCAGGCAACTGCTTGGAAAACGAAATATAGATGGGATTTTGACGTTAGATAGCAAAAACTTGAACAGTATTTTTTTACTTGTAAATTATTCCGAACTTTCAAAGAAATTAGGGCCCGCAAATCTAAGCCTGAAATTCACAGGCGACTCCGAAAACTTATTACTAACACCATCAGCTATTGTTTACGGAACCCCTCCAAACACCAAGGCTATAGAGGTGATTAGCGCAGACATAGCAACGAACCTGCAAGACGGAAACATTTCAATTCCCGAGTTATTTTTAAGAGGCCTAGAATCAGAAGCAAAACTATCAGGGTCAATTTCTAATATGCGGTCGTCACCTACTGGTTCTATTCAGGTGAATGCGTCTGGAATTAAGCCTAGACGGTGGCTAGATTTTTTAGATATTGATTTTCAATCAAACGATGATGGAGCCCTGCAAGAATTAGACGCCATGATTGCCGCTGAATTCTCTGAAAGTTCCATAGCAGTTAATCGATTGGATTTTAGACTAGATGACTCCCACTTAAATGGGAAGTTAAAAATTCAAAGGCTTCCAAAGACCCACGCAGAATTTGATCTAACTCTGGATAAAATTGATTTTGACAAATATCTTAAAATCGACCAAAACCCTCCACTCTCCCCTGAAACAGCAGCTTTAGGGGCCACTATGCTACCTAATGATTTTTTAAAAAGCCTGAGTGGAAACGGAAAAATTAAGGTTGGTGTACTTAAAATTTCTGGTCTAACGATTGGAAAATTAATCATAAACGGCCTAGCAGATAATGGTCGAATTGAGATTAATCCGATTAATGCAACCCTTTATGATGGAAAATACTCCGGCGTTGTTTCAGTAGATGCAACAAAGCAAGATACTGCCATAAACATAAAAACACAGCTCGACGGCTTAGAAATCGGCCAATTACTACACGATAAGGCTGGTGGCAACTATTTAAAAGGCACTGGTAATTTAAAACTTCAATTAGAGGCATCTGGGAAGTCAACGGAGCAATTGGTAAGATCGGCACGAGGGAATAGTATCTTGACCCTTAACAAAGGGGTCTTCACAGGAGTTGATGCCCCAGCGATACTTGCGACAGTTGAAAGAATTTTAGAGTGTAAATGCCTACAATCACCCCCTCAAGGAGGGGAAACAAAATTCGAGAGGTTAAACGCCACTGTAGCATTCAACAATGGCAATCTCTCAAACAACGATTTTTTTGTAGAGGGCAAGGGATTTGTGATCGAGGGAAGCGGGCGAGCAAATTTAATAAAAGAGCAATTACAGCTAGATCTTGCTTTAGCAGTTCCCCAGTCTAGGGTTCAAGGCGAAGGGCGATCTTATAATCTTGGAGGATATTCGATTCCTTTACGGTGTAACGGTGACTTTCAGAATCCAGGCTGTAAACCGAACCTTCAACCTTTAGTGAAAGATATTGTGAAAATTAAAGCGAAAAAGGAGATCGAAAAGGTAATTAGTAAGAAAATTAAAGGCGCCATTGGCTCTGATGCAGAAAAGGCTCTGAAAAAACTTTTTAACTTTTAGGTACGTGCAAAAAAAATCAAACAAAAAACCTACAATAGGCTGGATAATAGCCTTAGGACTCCTAATCGCCAGCACGATTTCTAGTTCTGCGTCCCTTAAAAAAAGCACGATTCAATATAAAGATAATGACTTCTTATACTCTTTTGAAGCGCGAATCAATGCTCATCACGAAAAGGTCATGTCTAGGCTTATTAATTTTGAAAAATGGTATCGACTGAACGATAACATATCAAAAAGCAAGGTGCTGGAGACGCTCCCAGGAAACAAAATAAAAAGGCTTCTCAAGCTAACCCAGTGTATTTTTACTTTCTGCTTCAATCTGAGGTTCGTTGAAGTTGTAACTTTATACACACATAAATTTGAAATGGAGATTGTTGCAGACGAGGGGAACTTTTCTGCCGGCCGGGCAATCTGGGAGACTTTTTCAGACGGGAAAGACAGAGCATTGATTAGAGTGAATGCCACACTTACTCCAAACTTCTGGATTCCACCAGTTATCGGCCCCCTTGTTTTAGAAAAAGTATTCTTAAAACAAATAAATGAAACTATAGGGACAATCGAAAAACTCGCAAACTCTATGGATAGCTGAAGCTTTAATGGTTTAAATTTAAAATGGCTCGTGGAAAGTTCTCTGATTTACTTTTAAATTGGTTTGACCTTTACGGTCGACATGATCTGCCTTGGCAGAAAAATCCAACGCCCTATAGAGTTTGGATTTCAGAGGTAATGCTTCAGCAGACGCAGGTTCAAACTGTAATACCATTCTTTACAAAATTCATAAGATCATTTCCTAGTGTGAAAATATTATCGGAGAAAAATATCGATGAAGTTCTTAACTCCTGGTCTGGGCTGGGATATTACAGCAGAGCGAGAAACTTGCACAAGGCAGCGAGAATCATAATGGAAGACTACGGAGGAGAGATACCCACAACTACTGAAGAACTTGTGGACTTACCCGGAATAGGTAAATCCACAGCCGGAGCGATCATAGCTTTGGCTTTAAATCAGCCTGCAGCAATTTTAGATGCCAACGTGAAAAGGGTTTTAAGTAGATATCATGCAATAAAGTCAAAACCAGAAACCGCGAAAGCAACAAGACAATTATGGACTATTGCGGAGATGCATGTTCCAAAAAGACGCCACCGAGAATACACTCAAGCTCTTATGGACTTAGGAGCAATGGTCTGCAAGAAAGAGCCCATTTGTTCAAAATGTCCATATACGAATTCATGCGCCGCTTATTTATCCAACTGTACCCGATTTTTTCCAGGATCAAAAAAAAGAAAATCACTTAAAACTAAATCAACCTATGTCACTATCATCAAAAATGGGAATGACGAGATTTTACTAGAGAGACGGCCAGAAAAGGGAATTTGGGGAGGGCTTTGGAGTTTTCCCGAGGTTGAAGGAGAGGATGATGCTAAGACAATGATTTTGAATACCTTAGGCTCAAAAAATTACAATTTCAAACAACTCTCTGTTAAATACCATCAGTTCACCCACTTCAAATTAATATTAAGACCCCTGCTTTTTACGTTAATCGGAAACGATTCCAGAATCCTCGAAAACAATGATAGAATGTTCTACAGGCAACAGACAGCCAAAAACATCGGCACCCCCAAACCGGTATTAGATTTGCTGAATCAGCTTTGGCAAAAAAATAAGGAAAATAGCTAGTGGCCAGAAACGTAAAATGCGTTAAACTTGGAAAAGAACTCGAAGGTTTAGAGCGACCACCTTATCCTGGCGACCTTGGCTCACGCATATTAGAGAACGTCAGCAAGGAAGGTTGGAATATGTGGCTTCAGCATCAAACGATTCTAATAAACGAGTACAGACTTACTCCTATAGAACCAAAGGATAGAAAATTCCTTGAGGACGAGATGGAAAAGTTCTTTTTTAGTGGGGGCTCGGATAGGCCGCAAGAATTTGTTAATCCGGATAGTTAATTTCAATTGATTTTAGCCCTTCGATAACGTAGACCTAATATAA
>MDTG01121933.1_pt1 | contig 15099 bp, 15 predicted proteins | sample 811421 | NCBI WGS metagenome assembly MDTG01 (sample SAMN05326645, study PRJNA326480) | marine metagenome | isolation source: seawater | place: Pacific Ocean: South East | collected 2011
AAAGAGGCATTTTCTTTGATGGAATATCTAAGTAAATTTGGAATTCAACCTAGAACTTTCTTTTATCCAATGCATAAACAACCAGCATTTAAAAATTATATGCTTAAACATCGCAAAAACTTTGGTTCATATTCCTTTGAGAATTCAAATTTTGCGTATGATAACGGGGTATGTTTACCTTGTTTTCCAACTCTGAAGGAACAACAGATTAATTATGTATGTAATAAAATCAAAGATTATTATGCAAAAAAATAAACTCTTTTATAAATATTACGATATAATTTTCTCAAAAAAAGATTATAAGAAGGAAACAGATTATATTTTAAATTTATGGTATAAATACAATCAAAAACATCCAATAAGTATACTTGATTTTGGTTGTGGAACAGGCAGCCATACACTGACTTTTGCTGATCGTGGTTTTGAAATATTAGGATATGATATTAACGAAAACATGATTAAAATTGCTAACTCAAAAAGAACGTTTAATTCTGAAGTGAAGTTCATTTTTCAAGATATTTTAGATGCTGATATAGAAAAATCTTTTGATATAATTTATTCTTACTTTTTTGTTATAAACTATATAACTGATATTACAACTTTAGAAGCAATTTTCAAAAAATTTTACACCATATTGAATCATAATGGAACTTTTTTATTTGATCTTGTTAATGGTGAGGCAACGTGTAAATATCAACCAAAAATAAAAGAGGTTAATGCAGAATATGAAAATATTTTAATCAATGGTTTTTTATATCCAAAATTCAATAGTCGTCTCAATTCTGCAGAATATCACTATGATTTAACGGTGATTGATAATGACAAAAGAATTAAAGTTGATTACTTCATGAACCAGGTATATTGGAGTCCAAGTGTATTAATTTCATTATTAACCAAATGTGGTTTTAAATCAATTAAAGTGTTCAAACATCTGACTGATATTGAGGGGGGCGGTTCCGATGATTATAAGATTTCTTTGCTTTGTGTTAAATAAAATATTAATTCTTTAATTTCTAAATAAAAAAACATTGTTTACAGATCAATTGTGAACAATATCAATTTGTGTTTTTCATTAATTCACATGTTAATTTTCAAACAATAAATAAAAAAAATTGTCATTAATTAAAAACACATCCATTTACGCTATAGGACATATTCTCCCAAAGGCTGCTTCTTTTTTATTACTTCCATTATATACACGCTATTTAAGTCCTTCGGATTATGGAATCGTGAACTCAATGATGATTCTATTGACTTTGCTTACAGTATTCTATTCATTATCAATTGAAAGATCAATCTACAGATTATATTATGATTATCAAACAAAAGAAGATAAGAAAAATTATCTAGGAACAATAACTATCACAATGGTATTGAATGCTTTTTTTGTGTTATTAATTGTTTTATTGAGCAAAGAATTAATATCAAAGATATATTCAACAATCCCATACAATCCCTATTATTTATACATTATTGGAACAGGTTTTTTTTCAATCTTCGGATTAATTCCAAAGATCTATTTTCAAGTTGAACAAAAACCATTAAAATTTGTATTAATTTCCTTATCAGAGTTTATTGTTCTAACTGGGTTGCTGATTTATTTTATTGTCTTCAGACAAATGGGAGCTCAAGGAATGCTATTAGCTGGTTTAGTAGCTTCAGTTATTTTTCTTCCATTATTTATCATTGTTACGTTCAAAATCATAAATTTTACTTTTAATTATCAAACAATGAAAGAGAGTTTGTTTTTCAGCATACCTTTAATGCCAATGATTATTGCTGCATGGATATTAAATCTTTCGGATCGAATTTTTATTGAAAACTTTAATGGGTTGAAAGAAGTAGGCCTTTATTCAATTGCTTACAAATTGGCAGAAATTCTTTTAATCTTTACTGCAGCTTTTACCAAAGCATATGATCCTCTGTTTTTCAAGATTGCTAATCAGGAGGATCAAATAGATGCAAAAATTAAATTATCACTCTATAATAAAATGTTTGCTATTATATTAATTATTTGTGCTCTAGGAATAACTTTATTTTCAAAAGAATTTTTTATGTTGTTAGATAAACAATACTTTTCAGCATTCAACTTGGTTCCAATAATTATGATAGGGGTATTATTTAGTAATGTTGGTGGTATTTTTAATTTAAGTATGTATCAAGCTAAGAACACAAAATTAATAATGTTCCTCACGCTTGCTTCTGCCTTATTAAATATTATTTTAAATTGGCTGATAGTTCCGATTTATGGTGCTCAAGGAGCTGGTTTTACGACGGCAATTTCATTTATTTTCTTTTTTATTCTTAAATATTATTATTCAAAAAAAAGTTATTTTTTGATTTTTGCCTGGAAAGAATTGGGTATTTACTTTGCAATAGCGTCCATCTGTGCAAGTTTCTTTTATTTTTTTATTTATAGTTTTTGGATTTCTTTGATAATAAAATCTATGGTAATGTTGTTTTTTATAGCGTTTGTTGTATTAAGAAATATTAAACACATTGATTTTTATTTTTTGAAGAACTTAATTTTCAAAGTTAAAAGACAATAAATTGATAATGACAATTATTTCTAAGAAGAATAAAAAACACCTTTTATGAATGATATAATCAGAAAAAAAGATGGATCACGACTCCATTTTTTAATATATGAAAAATACACAGAGGAAGAGTTGGTTTTAACCAAATCTAAACTTTTAACTTCATTAGGGCATAGAGTTTCTGTTTTTATTTCAGAAAAAATAAATAATATAATTCATGAAGATCTATTAAAATTAAAAATAACCCCATTTGTTTTAAATGGTGATTTATTCGAAACGATAAATACTATTGATAATTTCATTAAAATAAACCCTGTGGATTTGATCTTTTTTACCCGGTTCAGCCCTTTTTCATTTCACGAATTTAGGATTTATAAAAAATTTGTGGATAGACATCAGGTGTGTACATTAATCGATAGTTATGACAGATGGTTTAAAAAGACACCTCCAATCAAATTCAACGGATGGAAGATTGTAAAACGATCTTCATTTTTAGATTGGTTTTTTTGTAAGTCAATGATGCACTCATTTTCTTGTTATTACGTTAGTGATCCCCACGTAAACTCTAAAAATCCTCTAAAATTACTACTTAAAGGAAAAACAAATAAGTTTGTTTTCGATTTTCCGTTTAAGTACATGCTTAATGAATACAATCCTCTTGTAGCTATTAATGAAACAATTCAATTTATCGTACCAGGTGCTATCGATAATCTTAGAAGGGATTATTTTACATTATTAAAAATATTTGATTCTGAAGAATTTATTGATAAAAAATGGAAATTAATTCTTCTGGGTAGACCAATAGGAAATTATGGAAATAAAGTTGTTCATTATTGTCAGGAAATCAATAAAAAAAATAACAAGGATAAAATTGTTTGGATGGATGGTTACATAAGTAAAACACTTTTTGGTGAATATATGCAATCATCTGATTATATTTTGGGACCAATATTACCAAATAAATATAAATATGGTAAGGACTCAGGAGTGTTATATGACATCTTCTTGTACAATAAAATTGGGGTTATTAATGATAAATATTTTTATAATCAAAATCTTCCAGAAAGAGATGTCATAGTGAAATATCAAAATCCAAAAGAACTACGAATTATTCTCTCTTCCATGATTGACAAGAGTTTTTCATATAACAATATGGGTGAAAATTTAAAGAAAATAAATTCAATTTTTAATAAAAAAAATTATCTTAATTACTTAAGATTGAACCTAAACCGAATATTGTACTAAAAGACTTGATGATTGGTTTTTCTCATAATTACTTTTAATTAAAAATATGTTTTATTTAAAATAGAAATAAAGAGTTTAAACTTTTTCCTTAAACTCATAATTGTAAGAACATTTTAACGAAATTAGAGCTATATGTCGATTGGAAAGGATACAAAAACATCTAATGTCTTTCGTGATTAAACTATTAGTAATTATTATAATAAAATATTTTACAATTGATTTTTAACCTAATAAAAAACAAAAATTATGAAACGATTCATACCCTCAATTATTAAAATCTTTTTAAAAACCAACATATTAAAAATTCAGTATTTATATAGGAATTACATTAGAAATGAAGATTTCAAGTCTTTTCAGTGTAATATTTGTGGTAAAAAAAGCTATTCTCCTTTAAAGGATATTATTGCGAGAGAAACACCTTCTTGTAACAAATGTGGTTCAAATCTGCGTCACAGATCTATTATTTATGCACTTTCAAATCAATTATTTCAGGACGATATTCCAGTATCAAGTTTTAAATTAAGTAAGAATTTAACAGGGATTGGATTAAGTGATTCAACAATACATTCAAATCCTTTAAAGTTAAAATTCAATTATACTAACACATTTTATCACAAAGAACCACTATTAGATATTGTTGGAGATATTTCAAAATATGAAAATAAAATTGATTTCATAATATCAAGTGAAGTATTTGAACATATTCCCCCTCCAATTGATGTAGGTTTTTCGAATATGTATAAAATTTTAAAAAATGGCGGAATAGTCATTTTTTCAGTTCCATATAAAAAAACAGGTGAAACAATTGAACACTTTCCTAATCTTTTAAATTATGAAATAATAGAAAAAAATGGAAAAAAAGTTTTAAAAAATAAAACAATAAATGGTAAAATAGAGTATTTTGATGAACTTGTATTTCATGGAGGTCCAGGCGCGACATTGGAGATGAGATATTTTTCAGAGAATTCACTATTAAAAGAAATCAAAAAGGCTGGTTTTAAAAATGTTAAAATATTTAATCAAAATTGTGAAAAATTTGGAATTTTTAATAATCGTCAGAATTCTTTTGTTATTTCGATGCAGAAAATCATTTAATAATAGATTTTCATTTTTTTGTTTTTTAATTTAAAAAAATACTTTTATGATTTATCCCAAACTTAGTAACCGAAAATGTGAAACTTATAAATGATTAAATTTTCCATAATTAATTAAATATATTTTGGTTAAAAAAAATAAAAAGAATATTTGTATCGTTTGTTTTGAAATGGCTCCTTATTCACTGAACTGGGGAGGAATGCAGCGTGTGTTCTATTATGCAAATTTTCTTTCTACTAATAATTATAACGTAACAGTTATTGCTTCAAAAAACACAGCTCAAAGTTATCATCAAAACAAAAAAACTAACTTTAAAACAATACATTTTTCTAATAATTTACATAGCATTACTACTGTTGAGAAAAGACAAAATGGATTCTTAAAGTCAAGGATTAAAAAAAGTATTAATTTAATTAAGACTATTTTAAGACCTTTTGTAAAAAAAATAGATGCTGTTTTATATAACGAACCTAGTGTCGGTGCAGGAATTAATTCGCATAACTGGATAAAAAAAAATCATATTAAAATAATAAACCATATTGATCAAAATAACTACGAGGATATAATTTTAAGTGTGCCTCCGTTCGGTATTTTGATTCCTAAATTTTTAAAGCGAATCAAAGAAAATATTAATGGTAATCTTATTATTGACTATAGGGATCCTTGGAATTGTTGGAATAATGCTAAAGGAATACCATTTATAAGAGAAAAAAAAATCCTTAAACTTTCCGACAAAATATTTACAACAAATGAAAATCACCGAGAAAAGTTGATGAAAGATTTTAATTTATCTAAAAACAAAATTTCTGTCATAATGAATGGTTATGATGAAATATTATGGAAACAAGTTGAAGAAAATTGGGTTGATATTCCAAATTCTAATAAATTAATAATTTCATATATTGGGACAATCTCTTTTAAAAAGAATCATTTTAGGAACTGCACTACCTTTCTTGATGCTTTTATAAGCTCTAGTCAAAAGAATAATATATTGCTTAGATTTATTGGGGTCAAATTATCAAATAAGGAACGATACCTTATGAAAAATAAATATCCTGGTGTAGAGTTTATCTCAAAAGTTACTCAAGCCGAATCATTTAATTACATGATGAAGTCTCATGTTTTGATGAATTTACATACAGCAAATGATGATTCTTCCAAATACTTAATTGGAGGAAAGTTATTTGATTACTATAGAAGTAAAAAAATTATTTTATCTGTAAATTCTTCCAATTCTTTTGAATTCAAATTCATTACTGAAAATAACTTAGGATATTGTGTAGAAAACAATCCAACAGATATAAACATTATTTTAAACAAAATGTATAAAGAATGGAACAATCAAAGTAGCTTTTTTGCAGTTAAAAGAAAAATCACTATTGACGAAAGCTATTCCAGAAATGTACAAAATGAAAAATTGCTGTCTATTTTATAGTTTTTAACATGTAGATTTGACGCTTAGAATCAATTTTTATTTATATAAATTTTATTAAATGCTTATTTATATTATTATTGTTTTTTTTTGTTGGGTTTTATCTCAATCACCAAAGCTTAAGAAATCTCCAATTATTCAAAGTTTATTTTCAATTTTTCTAATAATATTTTTATGTTTTGGCTACATGACCGGTTCAGACTGGAGAAGTTATGAAAAGTGGTTTGAATGGGGAGTAGTATCAATACTTTTAGGCGGCTATAAAGAACCTGGCTATCATATATATTCGATGTTTTTTAAATTCATTGGAGTAAGTTTTTGGCCTTATTTTATATTTACTAAAACTTTACTTTTTTTAATAATATTTAGATTTGTAAAGAGACTTTATCCTAATAATATTTTTCGATTTTGGATGTATTTTCTTCCTTGGTTTGGATTTTTTTTATTCATTGATAACCCTGCAAGAAACGCAATAGCTGTTGGAATATTTTTGTTGTCATTTAAATATTTAATAAATAGGTCTTTAATTAAATATTTATTATTTACATTATTGGCGATGAGTTTTCATGCTAGTGCAATAATTATGATTCCACTCTATTATTTAGCTAATAAAGGCATAAAAACCAATTCGCTTATAATTAGTTTTGTTTTTATAAATATTATTTTCTCTAGTCAAGAAGTCCTTCGCACTATAATTACATTTTTTTTCTCCAAACTTCCATATATTGATGGAATGATAATAAGAGCTTTAGAAAATTCAGATACTGTTTCAGGAACCTTAATTTCATTTGGACTATTATTACACACCTTTTTGTTTTTTATTCTTTTGTCATATAGAAACTCAATTGTGAATAATTTAAAATTTGGTAAGCAAATATTCAATTTAGCGATACTTTATCCTTTCTTTTTTAGAATGGGATTAACAATGCAACCCTTAGCACGTTTTCAATTATTTTTAGCTGTTTTTTTTGTTATTGCAATAATTTCCATAGTCTACTTTTTGAATAAAGAGTATAAGAAAAATTATATATTTTTTCTTCTTATAATTTCACTTATTGCATGTAAGAACGTTATGTCATATAAGTATGTTCCTTACACAAATTATTTAACTTATGTATTTTCAAATGAGTATCCACCCTATGAGTATAGAGATTCGTTCAACAAAGATAACACTCCATATGGCCAATAGTTTAGTTAGTTATTTAACTTGTTAACAACTTTATTATTAATTCAAATTATAAATCAAATATTTTAAATGATGAAATGTAATAGTAATATAGGATTAATATTAATAAATTATAATGGACTTAATGATACTAAAGAATGCTTGAAATCAATAAATAAATTTTATTCTCATCTTAATAAATTACAAATAATTTTAGTTGACAACAACTCTGATGTTCCTTTAAAAGATTCATATTTAGATAATTTAAATTTAAATATTATTCATATAAAAAATCATATAAATGAAGGCTTTACTGGGGGAAATAATATTGGAATAAAAAAAGCTATTGAAGCAGGATGTGAATACATAGCTCTAATAAACAATGACACGGTTTTTGTTGATGATTCATTATTAAAAGTTGTAAATTGTTTTGAGGATAATTTTAATATTGGAATTATTGGAATTATTAATTATTATTATTCCAATCCTGAATTAATTTGGCAAGCAGGATTTCGAAGTAATTTGTTTTTAGGTTATTCAAAGAAAATTAAAACTAATAATTCGGCTATGAACATTGTTCCAGTTGACTACGTTCCTGGTTCTTCCATAGTAATACGTAAAAGCGTGTTTGAAGAGAATGGATTTTTAGATGAAAGATACTTTGCTTATTTTGAAGAATATGATTTTTGCATTAGAGCAAAAAAGAAGAAAATAAATATTGGATTTTTAAATGGCACCAAAATTCTTCATAAAGTAGGAAAATCATCAACATCACCAATTAAGCTTTATTTTAGGACACGAAATAAGTTACTGTTTTACAATAAATATGGTTCCGCTTTAGGATTTGTTATTGCTTTTACAGTTCATGTAATAATATCTGTTAAAAGAATTTTATTTGCAAAAAATGATAAAGCTAAATTGATAAAGGCATTTTTGTTTGGATTTAAAGATTACTATAATGAGCATTTTTATAAAGGATCAATCGAAAATATTAAATAATTTAAATTTGAAAAAACATTAAGAAATTACTCATTATTAAATAATTTGAAGTCAAATAAAAATATATATTACCGTAATTAATAAAGTTTTTTATGAAAACACAAACTATCATAAAACGAAAAAAACATTAAAATAATAAACATGAAAAAATCATATGAAAAAAATTATATTGAATGTATAAACAAAGGTTTAAGTGATTCTATATGTAAATTAAATGCTACAGAAATTTCGATGGAAGAATTTTTTATAAACCTAATAATTTTTTTAAAAAATAAAGTAAAAGATAAAGGTAAAATATATTTTTTTGGTAATGGGGCAAGTGCCTCATTTTCAAATCACATGGCGTTAGATTGGTCAAAAAATGGAGGCATATTATCATGCTCTTTAAGTGACAGTAGTATGTTAACAGCTTTGGCCAATGATTTTAGCTTTGAAGATTCATTTTTAGAATTTCTTAAAATAAATAATCCTACAAATAACGATCTAGTTATAACAACCAGCTCAAGTGGTAATAGTCCAAATATTATTTCTTTACTAAATTATTGTTCGATAAATAATATAACAACACTTGGGTTAAGTGGCTTAAGAGAGAATAATAAATCTGTTCAATTATCTAAATATTCTTTGTTCGTTCCAATGAAGACTTATGGAATGGTGGAATGTATCCACCAAGTTTTTCATCATCTTTTGCTAGATAAATATATGGACATTAAAGAATGGGAAAAACTGGAGTCTCAAAATATGAACTCTAATAATTTTAAATTATGATAAAATTAGGAATTGCTGGCTTCGGCAAGATAGGTCAACTTAGGGCGAAGATTTTATTAGAAAGAAATGATGTTGAGATAGTTGGTATTTATGATGTTGTAGAGCCTACAAAAATTAAAACAGGTGTTTTTTTTGAATCATATGAGGATTTATTAAACTCTGATCTGGACGCTGTTTTTATTTGTGCTTACAATACTGTTTTAGCAGATTATACAGCAAGGGCACTAAATAAGGGACTACATGTTTTTTGTGAAAAACCTCCAGCAATGAAAATAGAAGAATTAGGAATTGTTTCTAAAGCTTTAAAATCCTCTGGAAAAGTTTTAAAATATGGTTTTAATCATAGATATCATTATTCTGTTATGGAAGCCAAAAAAATCATAGATTCTGGCAAGATGGGAAAACTATTATGGTTGCGTGGAGTTTATGGAAAGGCAGGCAGTATAGATTATGATAAAAATTGGAGAAATTTCCAAAAATATTCTGGAGGAGGTATTCTTATTGATCAAGGTATACACATGTTGGATTTAATCAGATATTTTTCTGGTGAAAAATTCAACAAAATTAATAGTTATATAACCACTGCATATTGGAATATTAAAGTTGAAGATAATGCTTTTGTAATGATGCAATCTGATAATAAAGTTATCGCTAGTATGCACTCTAGCGCAACTCAATGGAAACATAAATTTCTGTTAGAGATGTGTTTTGAAGAAGGTTATATAAATCTTGACGGAATATTATCTGCTACAAGAAGTTATGCTCCTGAAAAATTAATTATTGGTCGTCGTGAATTTGAAGATGTAACTTTTGCAATGGGTAAACCCAAAGAATCGATTGTTTATTTTGAAAATGACCATTCTTGGAACCTTGAAGTTGATGAGTTTATAAATGCAATTAATGGAGTCGGGGTAATTAAACAAGGGACTTTCCAAGATGCATACGAAACATTATCTTTGGTGCAAAGAGTTTATGATAACACTGAAATTTAATATAAAAAAATAAAAATATATGAAAGTTTTAGCATCACCATCCTCAATTGGTCAAATTGACTCTAAACCCTTTGATATTTTAGAGAAAAACGGATTTACAGTAGTTAAAAATCCATTTGGAAGAAAATTAACAGAAGATGAAACGGTCAATTTAGCTAAGGATTGTATAGGTATCGTAGCAGGTGTCGAGAATCTAAATAAAGAAGTTATTGATAGATTACCAATATTGCAATGTATAAGTAGAGTTGGAGTTGGTATGGATAGTGTCGATATTCCTTATGCTCAAAGTAAGAACATTAAAGTTTTTAATACTCCAAATGGTCCTACTAGAGCAGTTGCTGAATTAACTTTAGGGCTAACTTTATCTTTATTAAGAAAGATTCCAAATGCACACTATGATTTAAAAAATCGAATTTGGAAAAAGCAAACTGGAAACTTATTGCATAATAAAAAAGTAGGTGTTTTAGGTCTTGGTAGAATTGGTAGAATGGTTGCAGAAATGTTTAGGTCTATTGGGAATCCAGTAGCCGGATACGATTTATATCCTAATAAAGATTGGGCTGAAAAAAATAATGTTGAAATCCTAAACCTGAAACAATTACTTAATCAATGTGATATCATAACAATTCATGTTCCTGGTAATATGGACGGGTCTCCTATTTTAAAAAAAGAAGAACTATCTAACTTAAAGGATAGTGCTTTTATAGTAAATGTTTCAAGGGGAGGAGTTGTAGATGAAGATGCATTATATGAAAGTTTAACCAATGGAAAGTTATCGGCGGCTGCACTTGATGTTTTTAGCAATGAACCTTATAATGGAAAGTTATGTGAATTAGATAATGTGATTTTAACCCCTCATATTGGTTCTTATGCAAAAGAAGGAAAGTTAAAAATGGAAGTTGATGCTGTTATGAACTTAGTAAACGCATTAAAATAAAATTATGGCAGTTGAAATTAATTTAGAAAACAAGGTAGCTTTAGTAACTGGTGGAACTAGGGGAATTGGAAAAGCTATAGTAAATGAATTACTTCAGTCTGGAGCGAAGGTTTTTGCTACAGGAACTAATTTAAAACAAGTAGAAAAATTAAATAAGGAAAACAAAAATTCATTACTGACTTACTTACAACTAGATTTAAGCGATACTAATAATTTGAGAAAGTTTATATCAAAAACACTAAAAGTAACAGATATAGATATTCTTATTAATAATGCTGGTATTAATATAGTTTCTGATGCGGATATAATTTCTGATGAAGAATTTTTACAAATACAAGAGATCAATGTTCATGGCCCTTTTTTATTAGCTCAAGCTTTTGGAAAACAAATGTTAAATAAAAATTGGGGTAGAATTATAACTATATCTTCTATCTGGGGTGTTGTTACAAGACCAGGTAGACTATCATATTCTGCAAGTAAAATGGCATTGTTAGGTATAACTAAAACTTTAGCAGTTGAATGGGCAAAGAATAATGTTTTAGTGAATTCTGTAAGCCCTGGATTTACATTAACAGAGTTAACTAAAACAACAAATACAAAACAAGAATTAAAAGAAATTGAAAATAAAATTCCACAAAATAGATTGGCTTTACCAGAAGAGATAGCAAAAGGAGTGTTGTTTCTCTCAAGTAATTTAAATTCTTATATGGTTGGACAAAATTTGATAATTGATGGAGGATATACAGCAATATAATTTTACAGTAAAATCAAACATTCATGATTATGAAGTTCATTTTATCGATGATGTAAAAAGCACCCTTGAAAACGAACTGAAAGAGGGAGATTTTATTATTATTGACAATAAGGTGAAAGCATTATATTCAGAATGGTTTGAAGAAGTTTTGACGAATTTCAAGCATATCGGGATTAATGCTACTGAGCCTCAGAAAAGTTACCAAGAGGTAGAACCTGTAATCAATGAATTGATTGAAAAAGGGTTTAGAAAAAACCACAGACTAATTGCTATTGGTGGAGGTATTACTCAGGATGTTACTGCGTTTATTGCTTCTATTTTATACAGAGGAGTACAATGGTATTTTTTTCCAACAACCTTGTTGGCACAAGGAGATAGTTGTATTGGTAGTAAAACGTCTATAAACTTTGGGAAGTTTAAGAATCAGGTTGGAGGATTCTATCCACCAAATAAGATATATGTAGATCCTAAGTTCTTAGAATCATTACCTAAAAAAGAGTTACAATCTGGTTTAGGAGAAATGGCACATTACTATGTTGTAGCAAGTGAAGAAGATTTCGAGAGATACAAGAGTGATTATGAAGAAGCCCTTGCCGATAAGATTATTTTAGGGAGGATTATCGCTAGAAGTCTTGAGATAAAGAAAAGTTATATAGAAATTGATGAGTATGATAAAAATGAGAGACAGGTATTCAATTACGGGCACTCTTTTGGGCATGCGATTGAGAGTTTGACAAACTATGGAATCCCTCATGGAATCGCAATTTCTTTTGGTATGGATATGTCTAATTTCATATCCATGAAAAAAGGTTATATCACTGCTGAACTACGTCAAAATTCTCGCGAGTTGTTCGAGAAGATTTGGGACGGTTACGCAGATCAAGTTAGAAATTTAGATATAGACACCTATTTAAATGCATTATCTAAAGATAAAAAAAACAAAGGTCCTTTATTGGGTTTAATTTTAAATAAAGGTTATGGTAAAGTCTTTAAAGATTTCACAGAAAATGATAACGTCTTCAGAGAATGGATAAGAGAGTATTTTACAAACGAATTAAACTAAAAAAATGGTAGTAGATACATTAAAAAATATAGAGATTTATAAAGGACTATCTCCAGACATTTATGCTGGTTTAAAATTTTTAGCAAAAGCAAAACCAGATATAGAGTTAGGAGTATATCCAATTAACGATAATGTAAAAGCTATAGTGTCTTCCTATAAAACTGTAGATGAGTTTGAAAGAGGCTATGAGTCACACAAACACGTTATAGATATTCAGTATCCTATCAAAGGTTTAGAACGTGTAAAGTGGTCTCCAATTGAAGGGATGAATGTTAATATTCCTTACGATGAGGTAAAAGATAGAACCTTCTTTAAAGATCCATCAATCCAAGGGACTCATGTGGACATTGGTAACGGAATCTTTGCCATTATGTTTCCAAAAGACGGTCATGGACCACAACACAAAGTTGAAGAAAAAGAAGTAATTAAAAAGATTACCATTAAAGTATCTATACAGTGAAGAATACAAAAGTTACAGCATTAGTTCCTATGAAAGGAAATAATGAAAGAGTTCCTGATAAAAACATTAGACTGCTCGACGGAAAACCTGTTTGCTACTGGGTTTTAGAATCACTATCTCGGAGCAAGCATGTAGATGAGGTGATTATAAATACAGATTCTACTAAAATCAAAGAAATTGTTGCTTGTTTTGATTTTGTAAAAGTAATCGACAGACCTGATTATTTGTTGGGAGATAAAGTAAGCATACAACCTCTAATTGCTCATGACATTGAGTATGCTAAAAATGACATTATTCTTCAAACGCATTCAACTAACCCTTTGTTAAAAACTGAAACGATAGATGCTGCTATTGAAGCCTATTTTGAAAGCAGTGAAGAACATGATGCTTTATTTTCTGTAACACCTGTTCAACAACGATTTTATTTTAAAAACGGAAAGGCGGTTAATCATGATCCACAGCATTTGATTCAAACTCAGTTGTTAGAGCCCTTATTTCATGAAAATTCATGTATATATATCTTCTCAAGAGATACTAATAGAAAAGTACAAAACAGATTAGGAAATAATCCAATTTTCTTTGAAATGGATCATTTGGAGTCAGCTGATATTGATGAATGGCATGATTTCTTGTGGGCAGAATTTTTAATGAAAAAAAAGAAAATTAAATGAAGATCTTCCTTTCATACGCTTTAGATCAAAATACACCAACTTACGGAAATAGAGATAAATTTGTCATAGAACCTCAGAGTCAGATTGTAAATGGATTAGGAGCTAATACAAGTACTTGGAAATTTACAAATAATCATATTGGTACGCATATGGATACACCCTATCATTTTTATAATTCAGGAAAAAAGACTTTGGACTACATCGCTGAAGACTTTTGTTTTGATGTTGTTCATATTCTTGAAAAGAATCAAGTTTCCGGAGATTTATTTTCACTTACAAAAGAAGAATTAAATCAAATCCCTAAAGAAGTAGAATTTTTGATTATAAAAACTGGTTACGGAGCTTACAGGTCTTTAGATAAATATCACAATGATAATCCAGGTTTAAAAAGTTCTTTGGCAAATGTGTTAAAAGATAGATTCTTAAAGTTAAGAGCTATTGGCTTTGACTTTATTTCTTTAACTTCTTGGAACCATAGGGATCACGGAAAAAAAAGTCATTTAGCATTTCTAGGAGAAGGTAATAATTTTTTGATTGTTGAAGACATGGATTTAAACAACGTAGATAATCTTACAAAGTTTAATTCCTTGATTATGGCACCTTTGAGAACAGCGCAGGGGAATGGAGGACCAGTAACAATAATAGCAGATATAGATGAGAAATAAAAATTTAAAAAAGAAATTAAAAAATAATAATCTAACAATAGGATCATGGATTACCATAGGTCACCCATCAATTCCAGAAATTCTAAGTAATGCAGGTTTTGAATGGTTAACAATTGATATGGAACATAATTCTATAGATAAATCAATGATGCAAAATCTAATCTCAGTAATACAATCTAAAAATATAGCTGCACTAGTAAGGGTAAATAAAAATGAGGAAGTTACTATAAAACATGCTCTTGATGCTGGTGCTGATGGGATTATTATTCCAATGGTAAATAATAAAGAGGATGCAATGAGAGCGATAGAATATGCT
>MDTG01224786.1_pt1 | contig 15096 bp, 14 predicted proteins | sample 811421 | NCBI WGS metagenome assembly MDTG01 (sample SAMN05326645, study PRJNA326480) | marine metagenome | isolation source: seawater | place: Pacific Ocean: South East | collected 2011
GCCTTTGCACTCACTTTCTTTGCCATCGATATCAACTCGGTTAGTCTTGCGGGGGCTACCCCACTTGCAAGTTGCCGACAAACCTCCCCTATTTGAAAGAGACTATTGCTGATGCCTAGATTCTAACTCACTATCAACAAACCTCTTGAATGATAGTTGATACCCAAACCCATGGCGATTCATCACATCAACTGCCGGGTTACTGCCAGCGGAGTCGATAACTTATCCGTGCTAACCGATGCTATGTCATGGTTGTGTGGCAATGCTGATTTGCTGTTGATTGAGAAAACCACATCTTATCATGGTTCTGAAATCAACCTCATAACAGGAAAGATCGGCAAAAATCAGGACATTAGGGCATTTTTTAGTAAATTAATGCAGGGAAATTACCTTGATATTCGGCAAACCATAAACAAAAGAATCGACAAGAGTAACACACTACATTTCAGATTGTGCGTCAATTCTTTAATCGGAAAAAACATAAAATTTATTGACACTAAACTCAAAACTATCAAATGTAACGTCAAAATTAAACTCTACCCTGGACAGGATATCATTCAAAACCTAGACACATTCATTGCCTCCTGTTAACCGTTTTTACCTAAACACAAGTTGTGGTAATTCACAAGAGATTAAGTATCCCTAGCGTCAGCATCTGACAGGGACAAAATATGCCACATGTAGTAACAACCGGATGCGTCGATCATAAATATCAAGAATGCGTTGCAGTGTGCCCTGTTGATGCGTTCAGAGAAGCTGATACATACTTGGTTATCGATCCAGACGAGTGTATTGATTGTGCCGCATGTGTGACTGAATGCCCGGTAGATGCAATCTTTGCCGACACCGATGTGCCAGAAGAAGAAGAACACTGGATTGACCGAAACGCAGACGAATCTATCGACGCCGAAATTGCCGAGGGTGAGTCACCAGTCTTAGCAGACTAATTATTGGAGTAGATTTTATGATAGACTTAGATTTTAACAAATTCCGTAGTGGTAGTGAACTCCTAAAGCGAGGGTTCGCAAGAATGCAACAGGGTGGCGTGATCATGGATGTCGTCGATCCTGAACAAGCTGCTGTAGCAGAAGATGCAGGAGCCGTCGCTGTTATGGCCCTAGAAAGAGTTCCGGCCGATATTAGAAAACAAGGTGGTGTTGCTCGCATGAGTCACCCAGACATGATTCAAGGAATTCTCGATTGCACATCAATACCGGTAATGGCCAAATCACGTATCGGTCATGAAGGTGAGTCCAGGGTACTAGAATCAATGGGTGTCGACATGATCGACGAATCCGAGGTCCTGACGCCGGCTGATCCATACTTCCACATCAACAAAAAAGACTTCGAGATTCCATTCGTATGCGGTGCCACTGAACTATCAGAGGCGGTGCGAAGAATCTACGAAGGAGCAGCAATGATACGAACCAAGGGCGAGGCAGGAACCGGTAACGTTGTGGCGGCTGTCACACACGCTCGGATTATCGATCAAGAAATAAAACAACTGCAAAATTTAGATGCGGATAAACTATCAATTGCTGCAGACTCAATAATATCCCGATACAATGTGTTGGCAAACCAATCGTCCCTGCCAGGAACACATAATGTGACCCCATTTGGCCCGATTGATGACCACATGCACAGCGAAGTTGTGCAAATACTATCCGAGATTAAGGAAATTCAAAGACTGCCTGTTGTGACATTTTCAGCTGGTGGTATAGCAACACCTGCCGATGCATCCCTGATGATGAGGATGGGCATGGACGGAGTATTCGTTGGTTCTGGTATCTTCAAATCTGATGACCCAAAAACAATGGCAGACGCAATAGTTCTGGCGACTGCTCACTACGATGACGGGGCAAAAGTTGCAGAAGCAATGGCAATGACAATGGGCGACCCAATGAGAGGCGATGAATTGGAGACTCTCGAGGTTAGACTTGATCAGCGAGGATGGTAAACGTTACTCCAATGGAGTTCCAACGCCATCTTCCCCTAATGTCCACTTAAGCGTCTTTACAACACCCTGCAATGCCTTGTGATTCCTGGCCGCTTCTTTCATGCCATCCAAGTCACCCTTTTTGCGACACTGCTCATACCAGTTTTTCCACTGAATTAATCTGTCCTCAGCGCTATCCAGCATCGCTTCTATCTCAGCCCAAGTGCGGCTGTAAGAACGATAAGGTTGTACAGGCTCTTCGGACATGTTTACGGCGGTCGCTTGATTAAGACCTATTTATTCTGTGTGACTGAATGTTGAACTAGAGTATCTCTGATCGGTTAAAATTGTATCAGCGGGAATTGCTACTCCGTCGCCAATAACACAATTAGTCAACTCCGTATTATCCCCAATGATAACGTCCTCACCAATAACTGATTCAATTATTATACAATTGTCGCCGATTTTAGTTTTGGACATTATCAGACTATTATTGATTCGTGAGCCCTTACCAATAGTAGAATCTGAGCAAATGACTGAAGCGATTACTGGAGACTTGCTAGTCGCGTTGCCAATTAGGTAGCCTTTGTCAGCAGTATACCTTCCATCAGGAAGCATGAATGGCAGAGAATTTGTGTTTTTCACCAAGTAATTCTGCGCACTTATCAACTCAGAGGGTGTCCCGATGTCAAACCACGCACCATCAAGCTTAAATCCGTATATTGGTAATCCCAACTCTAGTAAATGCGGAAATAGTTGGCGACTGAAGTCATATTTTTGACCATCAGGTATTAGTTCCATTACTTCTGGCTCGACAATATACAATCCTGCATTGATGATACGACTGAATGCCGCATCAGGAGTTGGTTTTTCCACAAATTTAACTACAAAGCCTTCATGTAAATCGCCTTCTATTGAACCACCGTGTTCAGATGACAATCCAACAATTCCAAATTGTGATGGGTCGTTCACCTCCCACAAGCCCATAGTCACCATGGCACCCGAATTTCGGTGAGCATCATGTAACAATTTCAAGTTTGATGATATAACCGCATCACCTGATGCCACAAAAAATGCCTCGGTCAATTTAGATTGGAGCAATTTCACACTGCCTGCTGTGCCCATTGGTGAGTTTTCTTGATTCACCGAACATTCAATGGCTAAATTATTGTTCCACTGGTTAACCAGCTCCACCAAACTATCACCTTGGTAACCAGTAGTAACAATTATCTCACTTACATCTGCATTTACCAGAGCGTCTTTAACATAGTCAATAACTGGTTTACCCAGTATATTTACTAGAGGTTTAGGCTTGTTTTCGGTGAGAGGCAATAACCTTGTTCCTCGGCCACCGGCCATAATTATGCCAAGCATGGGCACACCTATCTTCGCCTTGTGGAATTGACGTCAATACGTCGCATATTTTTCTTCTTATCCGACTTCCTAGACTTAGATTTTTGGGCAAAATCCTCTCGGCTAAGACCGCCGAATGTTATACTACCATTGGATAATAACGATTCAGTTAGATTGTCTGCAACGGTTTCTGATTGAGCACCCGTCTGCATCTCTTTGGCTACTGCTGCATTGTGATCAGTTAGCCATGACTTCCGTTCCTCTCGAACCGATTTTAACTCATCTCTTGCCTTATTCACGTCAACCATTAACTCCTCTATCTTTGCGTGAACATCATTGGCTTTTTCCTTCAATTCGACGAACTCTGCATGGAATCTGTCACCCTCAGATTTCAAAAAGTCCCGGTGAGCAAATGCCTCGTCGACTTCGGGTGTCTTCTCGTTCAACCTCTCAACAGCTTGAATCATCTCATTATGTGCTGCGTCAGCTTCAGATTTCAGTGTTTTAATCGCTGTATCAATATCACTCATATCTACTTCAACCATCTTGAACTTTGCAACTTCTGGTTCTAGTTCTTCAATTCGCTTGGAGAATTCTTTAATTTTCTTGACCATTTCTTTCTCTTTATTCACGCCTACTGATGTAGTCTCAAATTTCTTTTCCAGTGCGTCGACTTGTTGTTTTAAATCAGCATATTCTGCAGTGGCTGAACGCTTATTATTATGATCTTTCCGTTTTCCTTTGATTTGTGAAATCAAATCACGCATCTGACTTTGGATTGTGTTCCTCTTTTCCTTGAATGACTTTATTTCGGCGCGCATTGCCCTCACTTCGGCGACGAGCAATTCTATCTTACTACGATGCTCTTTGTATTGAGCTTGCACTGAGTTTCTCTTTTCTGCAGAAACTTTTGCTTGCGCATTGAAATTATTCCTAGTCTCGCGCATTTTGCGAACTTTCGTCTCCATTGCATGAAGCCTTTCACGTAGGTCCGCATCAGGTCGTTCTTCACCATCATTCAGTCTACCGCGCATGAACAAGGCTATGAGTTCTCCATTTCAAAATTATGCATGATAGAATAATTATCAAACTATGATATACGTTAGTAAGGTTGAAGAAATAATGGTTCCAGTGATGCCAATCAGATTGAATACGACGGATGACGCAGACCTAATTTTTTCTTTAAAAACAGACCGAATTCTAACATTCATTTGTGAACCAATCAATAATTCGCCGCTAACTTCCTCCAATCGGACACTTACTGTTGCTTCACCAAATCTTTCAGGTAGTAATGTCTGCCAGGCGACAGTACCATCGCGCAGTAATGCAGACATAATGGCCAGAACATCTTTATTTCCTGCTTGAGAAAGAGGGACACCTGTGTCTGGCCATACTTTTTTTTCACCCGGTTTAAGTAAATAGGTCATAGCCAGGTCGCGTGGTTTGAAATCGGGTGACTGTACCCTGAGCACCACAGTTTTTGCGTGGTCAGATAGGTTGTGCATATAGGTGAATAAATTTGCCTTACCATGGACAACATTTTCCATATCCACCTCGAAAATTATGTCATCTTTTACCAACTGTCTTCCAGCCGATAAATCCTCCTCGATTCTGCCAATCATCCGGAAGAAGGCAGGACACTTGCTCTCCAAGTGATCGATTATTACTAACCACTCTTCGATTGTAAACACTTCATGGTTCCTCACATACTCGACCCCCGCTTTAGTGAATATTTCGCCAAATTCAGCATCAACAGAGGAGAGGTCGAGACCTTGTGAGTGCTTGTAAAGGGTCATCATCATTTTTTCGCGCGCAAACCTTGGGTCAGTACCGCGCTTAACATTTGCTTCCAACTCAACGACAAAGGCTTCATATTCTGATTTAAGTAAAGGATCGAGTTGAGATTTGACCAAATCTGAGAATACCATATCCAAAGTTGATGGATGAATTGGAGAACTATATGCATTTAACAGTCCGGTCCGTTCAGCCATGTTAAAACTAGATGATCGTGTTGCAATATGTTGACCCATTGATAGAACCGTCAAAGAAAACGAAAGTGCTAACAGGTATTTTCCCATATCTGTTTGGATGCCATAGAAGGCTATTGCAGACAGTGAGAAGATTGCTAACAATGCACACATTAGTGAAAAGAAATGTTTGGTCACTGAACGTTTGATTGAATCCTTGAGCGGTTCGTAGCCGTGCAGTGATTTTATTGACAAATGCTTGGATTGAGCTGATTTGACTTGCTCTTCGAACGATTTTATGGTTAGATTTACTCTGTGACGGTGGAGAGCAAGAGATAGAATGTATCCAAGAAGTATAACAAATACTAGAACAACTAAGATACTGGAAAAGCTCTGACCAATGGTTGGCTCAATGAAATCAACCCACCAACTCGGCGAATTACTTGAATAAGCCCAAGCACCAAAGTATGCTAGAACTGCAAATCCGGGTAGGAACAGTAGTAACCTTATACCAAAGGAGATAAGTTGTTTGTCAAAAGCGTATAGGAATGACTCATTATTCCATTTTCCGATTTGCTTCATCGATTTTGAACCGATATTTTTTACCGTTTCAGATATTGATTTTCCCTCATCATCAAGGCCCTCTGAAGAATCGTTGACACTGGATTTTACTGGCTTGCTATGTTCAGACTTTTCCGCCTTACCAAGGTCTGCCATACCATTTCCAGTATGACAATACTCTAAAGTGTTAAGTTCCAAAATTACTCTTTAGGTGAGATTAGTATCATTTCTGCCAAATTCGATGATATCAGTAGTTTTTTTCCGTTAACCTCAAACTCTTCTTCATTTAGTCGACATATTTCTGATTCGGTTTGAATACCTAGTTCATTTAACTGTTCAATTAGACTTTGACTAGCAACTATTATTTTTACCGTTGAGGTTACACCCTCGTCTAGTTTTTCCAGAGAAATTAGCATACTGCTATCATCGAATATTTTATCCTCAACATCCGGCGACATGTCAGGGATTTTCACTCCATGAATATCGACTGATGGATTGTTGAAGTACACTGTAAGTGCCGCCTCTAAATCATCATCAATTGCATGTTCTAAGCGACATGCTGTTACATGCTGATTGCCAGCAAATGGCAAGTGCTCAAGCAGCATTTCTGCAAGACGGTACCGTCGCTTCATCTTCCGGCCGTGAACCAACCCCTTTTCAGTGAGCGTCGAACCTTTGTAAGGAATGTATTCAAGATAACCCTTGGCCGCAAGCCTCTGAACCATTTCAGTGGTTGATGCAGGTGTGACTCTCAAAGCCTCAGCAAGGTCACCAGTGCGAACCTTGGCGTCAGGATTTTTTTCGTAAAACTCATATAAAGTTTTGAAATACATCTCTTCAAATTCTTTGATTGGGTCTGACATTAAATCTCCTCGATGTGTATCTCGACATTTCAGTTTGTTAAATAATTGTATATCCTAAATTCCGGCTGAACTAAAGACGGTTTTACACGCAGGACACCTAACAGAACCTTTGTATGAATTTGGGATACGCAAACTCTGGGAGCATTCGGGACAAGAAATTTCCATTTTACCATCATTAGATTCCATGACTTCCTCTTCTTCATGCGGTGTTTCTGGTTCTTGCCCGACATCAAAACTCTGGGCGCAATCTGGACACCTCACCGAACCTTCATAATTTTCTGGCACGCGTAACTGTCGCGAGCAAATTGGGCATGCAATCTCAATTTTTACGTCTGATAATTGCAATTGTTTGGATTTTGACACCTTGATTGATTCTCGCTTATTCTTTGGTTGGTCTGCATTATTACGAATCCTTAACACTAGTATAATCAGCGATGCAATGGCAAAACCTCCGAGGATACCTGACCACGGAACAGCAAACCCATCTTGCTGCTCTGAGGTTGTAATCGATGACAAAAATGTTTTGTCGATTAGTATTGACTCGGTGCCATAGTCCCATTTACAGTTCAGTTTGACTTCATCTCCTGATGGCCAAACAAAGTCGAATGCGATCGTCTCACTCCCGCCTGATACGAGTGGTTTAGTAGGCGATTCTGCTAATTTGTAGCCGTCCTTGTCGTAAAGGATTATTGTCCCAGAAGCACCGGAGATCGCACCGTCATTCTGCAGCACAACTGACACGCTAGCAGTTTGTCCATTGACCGGTCTATTAGGAGTAGATAGGGAGTTGAAAGTAATAGTATATTCGGGTCTCTCTTGCGGAATGGATTTTGTGAAGGAGGAAAAGGAAGATTCTGCAGTCCAATTGACCTCATCAGCTCTAATGATTACATAATCTGCAACAATGTGGCCAAAATTTATTTCACCATTGGTTGAACCAGCCGCTATTTCCATGTTTACATCATAGGAGAACTGGTCGTCACCATTACTACCGTAGCCTAATTTTAGGTTAATTTCCCGGTTTATGCCAGTCGATAAATTAACCAACCATGAAGCAGTTACACCATCTTCAACTGTCCACCCAACATCGTAAATTGACAACTCATAATTTTGTCTTGGCGCCACCGGTAAGGAAACCTGACCTGAAATATCCCCTGATACCTCCCCGTCTATAGTATACAAAGACCAATTGAAATTCTCGGTTACCGAATTTGACAATGACACTGTTACTGTTATTTCGCCCGCTTCATCAGAGCCCAATTGAATAGGAGTGCCGATATAGTCTCCAGATGTAGAAGTCATTCTGAGACTTACACTTCCTGTTTTGGTGCCAGTATTACGCACCAACAAAGAAAATGTAGACTCATCACCCACATGCCAGGGCCCGTCAGTGCTGATTGGAGTTGAACCGCCTGCATACTCAAATAAAGCAGATTCCACAGAAAATTCTGCGCTCGCAGTATATGTTGAAGATGAATCGAATCTTTGCCCTTCAATTGAGCAAACTAAGTAACCAGGCCTGACGGTGATAGTAAATTGGTTAACTGAACTCGAAAGAGACGCTAGTTCTATTGTCGAATTGAACAACTCTTCGTTATTGAATGCGCATGATACAGAACCACTGAAACCAACGCTACCGTTGTTAAAGCTGGTTAGTGATATTATCAATGAAGTGCCAGACTCTAAACTTTGATTATCATACGAGATCATGACATTCAAAACTGGAAGAGGCGGCGGTCCAACAAATACAGTAATATTACGATAATTATCAATTTCTAAACTATCAACTGCCCCATCTAGACTGACTGAGGCACTGAAACTACCTTCAAGCGCTTGAATTGTTGAATTAAAATAGACAATTGAGGTATTCATGCCACCAATTGTGATTTGATTAGTAGCCAAAAACTCTGTAGCATTACCGTTGTTTATGGTTACATTTACTTGGCCATTCCACGGGTAATCTCCGCTGTTGATTATCGGAATTTGTAGCTGGACAAAATCCCCGTCACTTAGTGTAGAATTTCCGGTTGGTTGTTTGTTAGAGTCGATTGATTCAACGATAATTGATGATGCGCTAGCAATGGAGACATTTAGGGGCTTCAATCGGTGGACAGTCCGCTGAAAACTGATTACATTATTTCCAGATTCAATACCCACATCCCCACTCAAACTGGCACTGATAGTGGTGTAGCCATAATTTAATCCTGATAGATTTGCTGTTATTGCTTGGCTCGCTCCCTCCGCCAAATCGAATGAATAACTAATATTGGTCAATAGTACTCCTTCAATCGAAAGGGTCTCGACGTAAACTTCTCCGATGTAATTATTTGAATTGCCATAATCATTAGATGTAAGATTGAACATCAATTCGACATATGAATCATCTGTGGTTTGGAAATCACTGATATTAATTGAGTCATCAGCAATCACCACACCATCGCCGCTTGCAGATACAAATGAACTAAGGGAAATCAAGCAAAATGTTACAATGATGGCAAAAGTGACACCGCCAATACTGCTGCCGCCATCCGCCATAATACCCTGAATTAGTTTAGGTTCTTGACCTTCACGCCAAACCAATCATCTGCGCCATCTTTTTCAACATTGAATTTTACCAGCCATACATGACACCTGAGGACTTACTGCGCGTTGAGCCAGAAGTCTTAGCAAAACTAATTTTACACAAGCGGGAGAAAATTGCTCTGTCACTTCCGGATACCATTGAAGCCATCGCTGAGCAAAAACACATGGCAGAGAAACTTGCTCGTCAATCTAGATCCAAAAAAGATGATTTAGAACCTAAAGTAAACAACTTACTGAAAGAAAGGCTGACAATCGTCAAGGAATTGACAGGAAAACTACCTTCTGACCATCCAAGCATTGATACAACTTCACCTGATGTTGATATTATTCAACAATTACTTACTAACAAAACCACTAGCCAAGAATTTGCTGAGCAACTGTCGACAATAATACAAACCTATCAACAACAAGGGGGGGACATTGAGGGACTAGTTCATTACAAATCCTCAGTAAAAGCTAATAATGCTCTAGCAGAACTGACTAACGACTTTGAATTAGCAAAGAACCAATGGAACGATAATGAGGTAAATCGCCGAAAACTTGAATCTAAATTCACTAAAATGTCGAGCAATCTAAAAGACTCGGATACATCTATACAATACTGGCAACAGAAGTTATCAACAAATCTTGATGACTTGTTAATAGATGCCAAGCGAGTTGCAGCCGGAGGCCTGTCAAGTAGACAAATTCTAAGAAACAACAAGCACAATAAACCAAAACGGGGGCGTTGAAATGCTGACTAGTTTTGAGGAGAATCTAAAAACGACTAAAAGAATGGGCAATTATCCATTTGTGTCAATGGTTGTGAACGGCGAATATGTCTTTGAAGGGTCCAAAACCAACAAAAATTATACCCAAAATCTAGATTCTCAACTTGAAAACTTTATCGCTAGTCAGAGAATTACTAAGCCACTGATACAGCGAAGAAATGGCATTGTCAAACACCTAAGAAAGATACTCACAAATAAGTTCAAAAGTGCTAAACTAACTTCATTCGGATCCTTTGAGTCAGGACTCAGTCTGGCAAATGGAGATATTGATCTCTGTTTGGAATTTAATGGAGAACCACCAAAAAAAGTGTTGAAAAAAATCGCTCGGATGCTAAATGAGGATGGGATGAAAGATGTCAAACTAATCTCAAGTGCAAAAGTGCCAATAGTTAAATTCACTGATACCCAATCTCTAATACCTGTTGATATATCAGTGAATAATAATTTATCAATCTATAATACGGAGTTGCAAAAGCGTTATTGTGAGGTCGACCAGAGGGTAAAACCATTCATTCTCGCAGTGAAGTATTGGGCTCGAAATCGCGGCATATGTGATCCAGCTTCTGGTACATTCTCGTCTTACGCCTGGACACTTATAGCGATAAATTCCTTACAATCTATGGAAGTACCAATACTACCTAATCTATCCAAGCAAGATGGAAGTGACATGGTCACCATCCAAGGGAAAAAATACGATGTATCGATGGACAACGCAAACTCGGTGGCACCTCTCAAGGCAGACCAAAGAACCGTTGCAGAATTACTAATTATGTTCTTCACCAAACTTACCAAGCATTGGCCGTGGAATAAATCAGTTGTATCAGTCAGAGAAGGAAAGCTGATATCACGTAACAAAAAAGGTTGGCAACACAAGAAGCCACACGCCGACGAGATACTCAAAGGCGGGGAAAACATTAGGCTAGGTAAGCACTCTTTACCAGTGGAAGACCCATTTGACCAGTTCCACGATTTGAGCATAGTATTAGACGCCGAAGGTGTTTATGAAATTAGAGATGAGGTTCTACGCGCCTTTTCATTGATCAATAAGTGTAGTGACTGGGAACTTATCTGCGAACCAAAATATCCAAATCTTGTCAATAACGCCCCACAACTAGATTTGTTTGAAGATTTAAGAAACAAACAAGACGCTGAAATTAAACTAGAACTTGAACAGTTCTATACCAATCTCGGGCTACTAGAAAAGCGAATTTCTGCGCGCGAAAGTGAACGAAATGAAGCGATTAGAATGTCAAAAGCGTTGAGAAAAAACGCTGAATTAGCCAAGGAGCAAACCACCCTGTCGACCGAGCTCAGGCCACGAAGAAACAAAATTAACGAATTACAAAGCAAACGAGATTCAACGAATAACAACTACATTCCAGTCCACTTTATCGAGGAAGAGTTGCGTAAGGTGTACACAAACCTCACTGATACTTCTGATACTGGCATTGAATTATCGTTCGAGAAAGAAAAAGCGTTATTTTCCTGGTTTTTTGAATTACAAAGCATGCACGCCCACGCCAAAGCAACTAGAAACTATCATCGTGAATTTTTACGCCTAGTGAATCAGCAAGAGAAGTCTATTGACCACATCAAAAATATTCGAAGAGAGATCATAAGTGTCAATAAATTGGGTCAGCATACAGATTTTGATGACTTAGCCAAACGCCTGCTTGTTGAATTAAATCCACTGAAGAAAGAACGACGTCAACTCCGTCGGGAAATTGGCAGATTAGAGGCATGGTTGAGAAACAAGCAAAGCGGTAACAAAAGAAGTAAACAATACAAAAAGCCGCGACCTAAGTCAGCAAAAAAGCACGGAAATATTGCTGCTGTGAAAAATAAAGTCGCTTCAGGTGACTCATTTTCGCTACAGGACCTTGATGTGTTGTTGAAAAACGGAGGCTTAACCGGAGTTAATAGCAAAGCTAACCAACCCAAGCCAACCAATAAGAAAGCGAAGAAAACCAAACCAGTACTCCAACCACATCGAGGGAAGCGGGGGAAATCCTCAAAGAATACTTGACGGAGGGATTTTATTACTGAATTTGAATGGATTTTAGGACCCAAACCAGAGAATTTGCCGGAAAATTGGCAGGCAAAGGTCACAGAATTATTCAAAATTGAGACTGGCGAAATATACAGTGACACAACATTTAGAATGCTTGGCATACCAGAATGGCATGGTAATAAATTACTCGTTGACACAAAATTGTATCCACAACCTGATTCATTAATGGGGGTTTTGTGGTCTAAACCAATATTCGACGATCGTATTCGCATTGTATCATTAGTGCTTGACGTACAGGCACAAAACCAAAATTACGGAACAGAGGTGTTGACCGAATTGAAGAGCAAGGCAAAATCAGATGGGAAGCATATGATACAATTAGAGGTTAGAAAGTCAAATGTAAAAGCGCAAAATTTTTATTCAAGACACGGATTGAAAATCGATAAAACAATCAATGGTTATTATTCGAATGAGGATGGATTATTGATGATTGGTGAGCTTTGAGTGCGGCTAAAGTTATACACCCAGTTTCGATGACGATTTATGGAAGAGTTCGTAGTATCTGATTTAGCAAAAATGGTTAATGTCAAGAATGCTGCAATGCTTGACGACAATGGTTTCATAATTGCGGCACAGCCGGATGACAAGAAAACAAAAAATATGTTGGCTAAGTTGGCTGAAATTCACTACATATCAAATGAATTCCAACAGACCTCAATTATTACAGAGACGTTAATTCTAATAGTTAACCGTCTAACTGGCGGCAACACATTGATTGTAGGCTGCGATTCTAATTCTAACCTTGGCCTGGTTAGACAGGAAATAGATAGTGCAGTGTCTCGTTTAGACAGTTATCTGCAATCAAAGCAACGATAGAGACCAAAATTTGGTTGTTTAGTATCCATATCAAGCATTAAATGGGGGATATAGTTCGCCATAACAGTGTAAGGTGGGAACTTTACACTCAAGGTGAGTATTGCAATGAGTGAAATAAATCAAGTTCTTGGACAAAAAAAGAATATGGTAAATGAAAAAGCAACAAAATTCCGCGAGACAAGAGACGAATGGAACAAGAAGTCAAAGACTCACTCTACTGCTAGAAATGAACTCAATGCCGAGGTCAAAGAACTAATTGTCCAAGTTCGTGAGCAGCGTGATATTCGCGAACAGATGAATGAAATTGTCCGTGATAAGAAAGTGCTCCGACAAGACGCTAATAAAAAAGTCAAAGATGTAAAATCGCGGATTGAAGTATCTAGAGGTCCTGTTGAACAAGATAATAATCGTGGTAAACGTGGACAAAGACCGGTAACATCTCACCAGTTAAGGCGGGAACTTGAGCGCCTTGAACGAGAATTTGAGCAAGGTAGACATACAGGGAAAAATGAGAAAAAAGTCATGAAGCGTATGAAGGAGATTAGCTCAAAGCTAAAACAAATGACTTCAACTGATGACAGTAACGAGGATATGAAGGGTCTTAGAGACGAACTCAAGGCCGCCCTGTTAGAACAAGAGGCAGCCCATGAAGAAGTTCAACAAGCCGCCAATGCCGCTCAGGAGGCCCACGAATTGATGCTGCAGTGGAATAAAGAGGTTGACAAGCAGAGAGAAAAAGCCGAATCCTGTCACAGAGAATTACGCAAATCCAAGAAAGAGGCAGATAAGGCGCATCATCTATACATTGTGTCACTACGATGCTTGCATTCCATACAAGACATGATTTCTGCAATGGAAGGTAATGACTCGGGCAAAGGAAAATCGGAAGCAAGAGTGGAAGTGCAAGATTTGATGACAAAATTGATGTCTGGCGACACCCTATCAACAGAAGAATTGATGCAACTACAGAAGTTCGATTAACATCAAAAATCAAATACTACATTTGTCAAAGCAAGCATGGGGTTCAGTTATGATAAACAAGGACGATATCGCAAAAATCGTCGAGGATTACGATCGGATGAAACTGCGCATAGGTATGACTGCATCCCACTCAGCGTTAGATATCTGCGACGGAGCGATTGAGGAAGGTTTTCCTACAGTCGCTTACTGTAAAGAAGGTAGACACAAAACCTATGCTAACTATTTCAAGACCCACAGAACTAATTCGGGGAGAGTCAAGCGAGGTATGGTCGATAAAGCCATTATTATGCCATCCTTCAATGATGTCATGGATGACTCAATGCAAAAGGAAATGCGCAAGCGAAATGTCGTATACATACCTAATCGCTCATTCACTTCGTATTCCACTATTGATGATGTAGAGAATAATTTCCATGTTCCATTATTTGGTTCCAGAAATATGCTAAGAATGGAAGAAAGAACTGAGGAGCAGGATTATTACTGGATTTTAGAAAAAGCCGGACTACCATTTCCCGAAGCGATAGATGACCCTGAAGACATTGATTGTCTAGTTATTGTAAAACTTCACCACGCCCAAAAGAAACTCGAGCGGGGATTCTTTACTTGCGCATCTTTCGAAGAGTATAACGAAAAATCTGCTGCATTACTAAATAACGGGGTAATAGATCAAGACTCGCTCGATGGGGCGAGAATAGAACGTTATGTAATCGGTCCTGTATTTAATCTAAATTTCTTTTACAGCCCGCTAGCGGATGAAGGAGAAAAATTGGAATTATTAGGTGTTGATTGGCGGTTTGAGTCCTCGCTTGATGGTCATGTGAGATTACCTGCACCACAACAAATGACCATGCCGTTACACCAACAAATTCCAGAGATGACTGTTGTAGGACACAACACAGCAACGATTAGAGAATCGCTACTTGAGAAAGCATTCGAGCTTGGTGAAAAATTCATCAAGGCCAGTAAAGAGCATTACGATCCTGGAATAATTGGACCATTCTGTTTACAGACCTGCATTGACAAGGATATGAATTACTACATCTATGACGTCGCTCCAAGGCTAGGTGGTGGAACAAACGTTCACGTCAACGTGGGCCATCCATACGGCAACGCAACATGGAGAATGCCAATGTCAAGTGGCCGCAGAATTGCTATGGAATTGCGTATGGCCGCCGAACAGGATAGATTGTTAGAA
>MDTG01040253.1_pt1 | contig 15094 bp, 16 predicted proteins | sample 811421 | NCBI WGS metagenome assembly MDTG01 (sample SAMN05326645, study PRJNA326480) | marine metagenome | isolation source: seawater | place: Pacific Ocean: South East | collected 2011
TATCATTTGTATTATTTGGGGCTGTGGCGGAATTGGTAGACGCAGGGGATTCAAAATCCCCCGGAGAAATCCTTGAGAGTTCAAGTCTCTCCAGCCCTACCATTTGGTAGGAGTAACGATTATGAGTGTTTTAGATGAGAGTCAAAAGTTAAAATATTCTAAAAAAAATATATCAAAAGATTATTTTATTATTGAAAAAAATTTATTATTTGCTGGAACACATATTATTATAGATTTGTGGGAGTGCAAGTTTATCAATAAAATAGTACCACTTAGAAAGATGATTAAGGAGGCCATTAGATTATCAAAAGCCAATATTTTGCATTTACATATGCATAGGTTTGGAAAAGAACAGGGCATTTCTGGAGTAGCAGTTTTAGCTGAGTCTCATATAAGTGTTCATACTTGGCCAGAAAGAAAATATATAGCATTTGATATTTTTATGTGTGGTGATACCTATCCTGAATTAGCAAGTAAATATTTGATTACAACTCTAAAACCAAAAAGAAAAAAAGTAGAAATTATAAAAAGAGGGATAACTAAAATTGACAAAAAAGTGTATAAATTGGTTAAATAATAATATGGGGGACTCCCCAAAGTTAGTTTATGATTTAGAAGAAGTTAAAAAAAACTTTTTAACATTTACTAAGTTATTTAAAGGTATTAAACCTTATTATGCTGTTAAAGCTAATCCAAATGAAAAAATAATATTATTATTAAGAAAATTAGACTCTAATTTTGATTGTGCTAGTTTTAATGAAATAAAAAAATGTATTAACTTAAACGTTGATCCTACAAAAATTTTATTTGGAAATACTGTAAAAAAATCAGATGAAATTAAAAAGGCATTTAAATGTGGAGTTAATTTATTCGCCTTTGATTGTGAAGAAGAGTTATTAAAAATTGCAAAATATGCTCCTAGAGCAGATGTTTACTGTAGGCTGCAAGTATCTAATGGTGGGGCTGAATGGCCTCTTTCTAAGAAGTTCGGATGTTCTTCAAAAGAACTAGAATTTTTATTAATTAAAGCAAAAAATTTGTTTCTGAATCCTTTAGGATTGTCTTTTCATGTTGGATCTCAACAACTTTCAAAAAAAACCTGGGCAAGGGCTATTTATACTTCATCAAGAATATATAAAAAATTTAATAAAAAATATTTTAAATTAAACTTTTTAAATATAGGGGGAGGAATACCTGTCGATTATAGTAATAATAAAATAAATTTAAAAGATTACAGTCAAAATATTATTAATGACATAAAAAAAAATTATGGGGAAGACCTACCAAAGAACATAATTGCTGAGCCAGGAAGGTTTTTTGTTGCAAGTGCTGGTATTTTAGAGAGTGAGATAGTTTTGGTTAAACAAACAGTTAAATCAAATGTAAAATGGCTATATCTTGATGTTGGTAGATATAGTGGTTTGGCTGAAACTGAAGGTGAAGCAATTAAATATAGAATAGAGTTTGCTAGTAGTAAAAAAGAAAAAAAAGTAAAATATATAATAGCTGGTCCGTCATGTGATAGTCATGATATTTTATACCAAAAAAAATTATACAGTTTATCTAAAAATATAAAAATAGGCGATAGGGTAAGAATATATTCTGCAGGAGCTTATATTATATCTTATCAATCAAACTTTAATGGTATAAAAAAAATAAAAGAGATTTTTTTAGAATAAAGTAATTTACTCTTTTATAAAATTAGGTATAGCAAAAGAGGATTGAAGAATATCTTTATTAAAGTATGTTGTTTTGATTTTTGAGTTAATTGAGTTTTTTTTTGTTTTTAACAAATTATTATTATTAGATGCCCATACTAATGCCATATAGCCTCCAATATAAGAAGGAACTACCGTAAGAAAAAAACCTGAATATTTAAAATATTTTTTTATATCTCTTGTGACTTCTTTTAATTCTTTTTTTTGTAAAAAAGGTACTCCACTTTGAAATATTGCTATACTATTTTTTGACATAATATTTTTAATTTTTTTATAAAAAATAGATTTATATAAACTTTTTGCAGCTCCTATAGGGTCTGGCCTATCAGCTATAATTAAATCATATAAATTTTCAGTATTATTTATAAAGTTAAAAGCATCTTCATAAAATAAGTTTAATTTTTTATTATTAAGTGCACCATTGTTAATTTTTTTAAAATATTTTTTACTTAACTCTACTACGTCTCTATCAATATCTACTAGGTCTATATTATTTATGTAATTATACTTTAAAACTTCTTCAGCTACTGCACCATCTCCTCCACCAACTATTAAGATTTTTTTAGCCTTTTTTGATAAAGATTGCATAGCAGGGTGTACTAACATCTCTGAATAAGCAAACTCATCTTTTTCTGTTATTTGAACAATGCCATCTAAAGCCAAAACTCTTCCATAAGTAAAAGTATCAAAAATATCTATTTTTTGATATTTTGATCTTTGACTTACTATTATTTTTTTTATTTTAATTTCTTGGCAAAGCCCTTTGTAAAGGCTTTCTTTAAAAGCATTATTCATTTATACCTCTAGAGTTGTTTATATAATCCCATTTAATCCAACGTTTATTATTTTTCCACGTAAACATAGGAAATTTTTTTTTATGAGATATGCCAGAATAATTTTTCTTTAATTTAATAATTTCATCTATTATAAATTCTGTAACATCTGCAATTTTTTTTCTTTTTGCTTCTTTTAAAGAAAGCCAGCCTATATTATCTAATTCACCGTTAGTTTTAATTTGTCCTAAAAAATCATTATAAAAGGCTAAAAAAAATCTCGCATGAAATCTTATTTTTAATGTTGATGGCGTAATAGCCCTTCCAAAAAAAAATAATTTATTGGTGCTTGGAATATAAGATTTTTCTGTAAAATCATTCCAGGTGCTATTACTGTTAACAAATGATTTAATAGGGTTATTGTTTTTCTTAGCTAAATAAAGTCCGGTTTCTTCTGCAGTTTCTCTTATTGCGGTAAGCAATAATGATTGACAATGTATATTAGAATAAGATTTCAGTGCTTTTGGACTTATATCTTTATTAGGTTTTAATTTAAAAAATTTAAAGGCTATTGGATCATCCTTTTCTCTTACTCCTCCTGGAAAAACAAAAACGCCGGGCATAAATTTGGATTTCATTGATCTTTGTCCCATCAGGACATAAGTTTTTTTTATATCATTTTTAATAATGATTAAACTAGAGGCATCTTTTGGCTTAGATGGTATAAATTTTATTTTTTCCATAAAACTATAGTAATATTATTTAAATTAAAGTAATTAATAAATATAAAAAATTTCATACATAACATATTTTTAAGAAGTGAAAAACTATTATAATAAAAAATTTAAGGCAAATTATGATGCCGTAGAAAACATAGATAAGAACGTTAAAAGATTGTTAGCTAAAAATCCTAGTCCTTTTACATTTTATGGGACAGGAACATATATTGTAGGTAGCGATGAATTAGCTATTATAGATCCTGGTCCTCTAGTTAAAAATCATATTGAACAATTATTAAAAATAATACATAAAGCTAGTAAAGTTAAAATTTTTATTACGCATACGCATGCTGATCATTCACCAGCTGCAAAGGTTCTAAAGGAAAATATAAAGTGTACGACATATGGTTACGGGCCATATAAAAGAAAAAAAATTGATACTAACTTTGAAGAAGGGCATGATTTAACCTTTGAGCCCGATATTTATTTAAATGATAGAGATATAGTCAAAGGAAAAGGTTGGACTATAAGAGCGATTCATACACCAGGTCATACATCAAATCATATGTGTTATGGCTTAGAAGAAAATAAAATTTTGTTTACAGGAGATCATGTAATGGGGTGGTCGACAACTGTAATAGTTCCTCCGGATGGAAATATGACATCTTATTTAGAAAGTCTTAAAAAAATTTTACATTATGATTATAAAGTCTTTTATCCTACGCACGGTGGTCCAATTATTAAACCAAAGCAATTCGTTAAAGCTCTAATTGCTCATAGGTTAATGAGGCAAACTCAAATTACAAATGAACTATCTAAAAACGAATTAACAATAAAAGAGATGGTAAGTAAATTTTATAAAACAACTGATAAAAAGCTTTGGCCAGCTGCAGAAAAATCTATACTAGCAAATTTATTAAGTTTGAAGGATAAAGGAGTAGTTATTGACGAAAATAATAAACAAGTAAAATGGAAGTTAGTATAAAATATATTATTTTATTAAAGTATTAAGGATGATTATTAAAAGAAATAATTTTGAAGATATTAAAAAGTATAATTACAGTATTGCTGTAGGTAATTTTGATGGTATTCATCAAGGACATAAATATTTATTAGAATCATTAATAAAATATAAAAATTTGCATAACTCTAAGATAGCAGTTTTGTCTTTTATACCTCACCCGGTAAAAGTCATAGCTCCAAAAAAATGGAAAAAAAATTTAGTAAAATTTAGGACTAAATATGAAAAGTTAAAATTGTTAGGTATAGACGCATTATTATTAATTAGTTTTTCCAAAAATTTTAGTCAAATTACTGCTGAAGAGTTTATAATAAATTTTTTAATAAAAAAGATAAATGTTAATAATATTGTTGTTGGAGATGATTTTAGATTTGGATATAAGAGAGAAGGAAATATAAACCTATTGAAAAAATTTGAAATACAAAAAAAATTTAGAGTTTTAGCTTTAAAAAAAAAAGCAGACTTTAAAAATAATATATATTCATCTTCATTAGTTAGAGATTTAATAGAAAACGGAAATATTAGAAAGGCTAATAATATTCTTGGTTATAATTGGGAAGTTCAAGGTAAAGTGATTAGGGGAAAAGCTCTTGGTAGAACATTAGGATTTCCTACAGCTAATCTTAAATATTTATATCAAATTTCTCCACAAAAGGGTATATATGCATGCTGGGTTCACATTCAAGGAGAAAAAAAATTGAGAATGAGTGCAATATCTAGTGGTATAAGACCACATTATAATGAGAAGGAAGAAATTTTAGAAGTATATATATTTAATTACTCTGGTAATTTATATCAAAAAAGAATTAAAGTATTATTTGTGGAAAAAATTAGAAATGAGGAAAAGTTTAATAGCGACAAAGATTTAATTAATAGGATGAAAAAGGATTGTGAAGAAATAAAGAAAATACTAAGTAAGGAAACAGCTTATTATAAAAATTAGGAATAAAAATGAGTGAGAATAATAAATATAATGAATCTATGTTGCTACCAAAAACAGACTTTGGTATGAGAGGAAAGCTGCCTACCGAAGAGCTAAAAATGCTGGAATATTGGAATAATATAGGCTTATGGAGTCAACTAAGAGAAAATTCAAAAAATAAGGAGAAATTTATTTTACACGATGGCCCTCCATATGCAAATGGTCCTATTCATATAGGAACTGCAGCCAATAAAATTTTAAAAGATATTATAAATAGAACTATGCAGTTTGAAGGTTATAATGCTTTATATATTCCCGGATGGGATTGTCATGGACTGCCTATAGAATGGCAAATAGAAAAGCAATATAGGAAAAAAGGAAAAAAGAAAGAAGATATTGATATAAAAGATTTTAGAGATGAGTGTAGAGAATTTGCAAATAAATGGATTGAAGAACAAAAAAGATCTTTTATTAGATTATTTGTTTTAGCGGATTGGGACAAACCATATACTACTATGGAATTTGAGTCTGAGGCAATTATTCTAGAAGAGTTTAGTAAGTTTTTTTTTAATGGATCATTGTATCAGGGTTCAAAACCAGTTATGTGGTCACCAATTGAAAAAACAGCTTTAGCAGAAGCTGAAATTGAATACCAAGATATCAGTTCAACCTCAATTTACGTGTCCTTTAGTATTAAAAAAAGCTCCCATGATTTTTTAGAAAACACGTCTATAGTCATATGGACTACTACACCATGGACAATTCCGGGTAATAGGGCAATAGCATTTGGTCATGCCATAAATTATTGTGTATTTGAAGTACTTGAAAGCGAAAGCACAACAATCATAAATAAAAAATATATAGTTGCTGAATCTTTGTTAAAAAAAGTTTGTGAAAGCTGTAATATTAAAAAATTTAATATTCTGAAAATAATAAAGGGAGAAGATCTGAGTAATATTACCTGTTATCATCCTTTTTCAGGAAAAGGCTATGATTATGATGTACCATTATTAGCAGGAGACTTTGTAGAAGAAAATGAAGGAACAGGTTTTGTGCATATTGCTCCATGTTATGGAGAGGATGATTATTATCTAGCACTAGATAACAATATTATAATAAAAGATATAGTAAGAGATGATGGGTGTTATAAAGAAGACACTCCTCTATTTTCAGGTATTCATGTTTTTAAAGCACATTTAATAGTGATAGAAAAGTTAAAAGAGATGAATAATTTTTTAGGAGTTAGAGAATATTCCCACTCTTACCCTCATTCATGGAGGTCAAAAAAACCAATCATTTTTAGAACTACTCCACAATGGTTTATTAGTATGAATAAAAATAGTTTAAAAGATAAAGCTATGCAAAGTATTGAAAATACAAATTGGATACCTAATTCTTCAAAAAATAGAATATATAGTATGGTTGAAAATAGACCGGACTGGTGTGTCTCTAGACAAAGAGCATGGGGAGTTCCCCTTACAATATTTGTTAATAAAAAAACAGGGGAACCCTTAAAAGATAAAAAAGTAATGGAGAGAATTATAGAAGATGTTAAAAAAAGAGGTTCTGATGTTTGGTTATCAGAGGATCCTTATAAATATTTAGGTAATGATTACAATCCTGATGATTATCAGGCAGTAAAAGATATACTAGATGTGTGGTTTGACTCAGGATCATCTCATGCATTTGTATTAGAGAAAAATAATCTTAACTGGCCTGCTGATTTATATTTGGAAGGGACAGACCAACATAGAGGTTTTTTTCAATCTTCCTTATTAGCTGCTTGCGGTACAAGAGGAAGAGCACCTTATAAAAGCGTTATTACTCATGGTTTTGTTTTAGATGGAAAAGGGAGAAAAATGTCTAAAAGTTTAGGTAATGTAATAAACCCAGAAGATATAATAAAAAAGTCTGGGTCAGATGTTTTAAGGTTATGGGTAGCTACTACTGACTACTCTGATGACATGAAAATAGGCGAAGAGGTTTTATCTAATTTAAATGATAATTATAGAAGAATAAGAAATACATTTAGATTTTTATTAGGAAATATTGATAGTACAAATATTGATAGTACATTTCAATATTCCGAATTAGAAGAGATAGATAAGTTTATACTTTCAAGGTTATATCAAATTGAAATTATTAGAAAAAAATCTTTAAAGGATTATGTTTTTCATATTTTTTATAAAGCATTATTTGAATTTTGTTCAGTAGATTTATCATCATTTTATTTTGATATAAGTAAAGATGTGTTGTATTGCAATCATATTGAAGAAAGAACAAGAAATAATAAAATAAAAATTTTATTCAAAATATTAGATAAATTAACCGGTTGGTATGCACCTGTCCTGTGCCATACTATGGAGGAAGTATGGCAAAAATGTAAAACTGAGAATATAGAAAGTATACATTTAAAAGAATATAAAGAAATTGATAAAGTTTGGGAAAATAAAGATATTTTAGAAAAATGGGAAAAAGTTAAAAAGCTAAGAAAAACTGTAAATACAGCAATAGAAATTGCTAGAAATAATAAAAAACTAGGATCAAGCCTAGAAGCAAATGTGATATTAGTTACAAAGGAAAAAAATATATTAGAATTAATTAATGACATAAGAATGGATAATATTTGTATTATTTCATCTTTCAAAGTAGTAAACTCTAATGAAAATATTGATAATGATTTTGTTTCTTCATTTGCTAATAAGGATCAAAGTATGCAAATTTTTGTATATAAAACTAAATACGAGAAGTGCCAAAGATGTTGGCAGTTTAAGGAAGAAGTAAAATATAACGAAGGTTTATGTGATAGATGTAGATTAGTGTTGAGAAAAAATGATAATTAAATCATTTAGTACAACTCGTTACTTCGAAATAATTTTAGCAATTATACTTATGGTTTTATTTGATCAATGCACAAAGGTCTTTATTACAAAAGTAATGTTAAATAATAACTTTAATGATATTCAGTTGTTGCCTATTCTAAATATAGTATTTGTAAGAAACACAGGCGTTAGCTTTGGCATGTTCAGTGAAGGGGGTGTGTTAGGTAGATATTTTTTTTCCACCTTTTCTATATTAGTTGGAAGTTTTTTGATATTTTTAGCACTTTTTTCAGAAAAAAAAATATTATGTATTAGTTTATGTTTAATAGCTGCTGGAGCATTCGGAAACGCTATAGATAGAATTTATTTTGGAGGAGTAATAGACTTTATCGATTTTTTTATATATAATTCTCATTGGCCAGCTTTTAACTTTGCTGATATTTTCATTACTTTAGGGGTGATAGTCTTGTTGTTTGATAACTTTTTCTATAAAAAAAATGAAATTTAATTTTTTATATTATTTTTTACATTTTTCTATTTTTTTATTTGTAGTTTCGTGTTCTAACCAAAGATTAGAGCAGATGGGTGTTACTAAAAAAAAACCAAATCAGTTTTCAGTTTCAAGAAAAGCTCCTTTAGCTATGCCTCCTGATATGCTTTTAAGACCTCCAAAATTAGAAAATAATGAAATTAAAAGTAATATAGATTTAGATGATCAGGAAATAAGCCTTGATGATATTTTGAAAGATAAAATAATACCTGAAGAAAAACAAAGTAAATATAAAAATAAAAAAAGTTTGAAAGATAAAATAATTTTAAAAAAAATATTGAATACTGAGGCTACAAATTTAAAATAGTAGTCATTACTAACTTATGTTTATTGAATCAAATGGATGGAAAAGATTAGAAGGTAGTAAACATCTAAGAGACTATCATAAAAGATTAGCGCGGATAAAAAGAAATATTTATAAAAATCCTGAAGAATTAAGCTTTCTAAAATTTTCTAATAATAAAGAAGTATTTTATAATTTAAAAAAGTTCAAAAAAAAATTTAAAAATATTAATAAATTTTTATTAATAGGGACAGGAGGTTCTAGTTTAGGCACTAAGGCATTAATTACTATATATGATAAACATAACATAGAATTTTTAGAAAACCTGGATCCTAATACTATTAACAAGTATTTTGAGAATAAAAAAAAATACCCTTTGGAATTTTAGTAGTAAGTAAATCAGGTGAAACATTAGAAGTTTTAAGTTTATTTGATATAATATTAAATAAATTTAAAAAAAGATTAAACATAATTAACAGGACTGTAGTTTTAACTGATAAAGAAGAATCAACTTTACGAAAAATTGCTAGTAAGAACAATATTGAAGTCTTGGATCATGATGAAACTATTGGAGGAAGGTTTTCATGCTTTTCTTTAACTAGTTTATTGCCTTTATATTTATCAGGAGTTAATAGTATTAAGCTTAAAAAATTAGCAGATCAAAGTTTTAGGAAAAATTTAGAAGCAAACAATATTTCTAGTAATGCATCTATATCTTTATTGGCAAGTATAATTAAAGAAAGAAAATATGTAGGGCATATATTTTTAGTATATATAGATAGTTTTGCAAACATAGGGCAGTGGTACAAGCAATTATGGATGGAATCATTAGGGAAAAATGGAGCAGCTTTACACCTTATCTCTGCGCTAGGGGCAATAGATCAACATAGTCAATTACAAATGTGGTTAGACGGCCCAAAGAATTTAATTTTTACAATAGTAATTCCAAAAAAAAGACATAAAGATATTCAAATTAAAAATAAAAATAAATTATTACCTGATTATTTAAAGGGTAAAAAGATAGGAGAGTTACTTAATATAATGGCAGAAGCAACTGCTTTTGAACTAAAAAAATCTGGTATTCCAGTTAGAATTATTTATTTAGAAAATGATAGAATTGAATCAGCTGTAAAGCTTATGACAACTTTACTATTAGAAGTATCATTAGTAGGTAGGTTAATAGGGATTAATCCTTTTAATCAGCCAGCAGTAGAAAAGGTTAAGTTGCGAATTAAAAAAATATTAAATAAACAATGAATAGAATAAAACTTTTGCCTGCAAATATAATAAATGAGATAGCAGCTGGAGAAGTAATTGAAAGACCTGTTGCAGTAGTTAAAGAGCTGATTGAAAATTCTATTGATTCTAAGGCAAGTAATATTAGCATTAATATTTTATCAGGAGGTTTATCTAAAATTATAGTTTCAGATAATGGTAATGGAATTGATAAAAAATATTTAGAAATATCTGTTGATAAGCATACTACCTCAAAGTTAAGCAATGAATCTCTAAGTAATATTCAGACATTAGGTTTTAGAGGGGAAGCATTAAATTCAATTAGTCATGCTTCAGAATTTACAATTATTAGTAGAAATGATACCTCAACGGAAGCATACATGTTGAAAGTTTCATATGGAATAAAAGCTAGATTAATGCCATCAAAAGGTAATATAGGAACAACTGTTAAAGTAGAAAGTTTATTTAAAAACCTTCCTGTTAGAAAAAAATTTTTAAAATCAGAAAAATCTGAAAATATAGCTATTAAAAATCTTATTAAAAAGGTTTCCTTAACGCACCCTAAAATAACATTTATTTTTTTAGAAGGAGATAAGATTAGATTTAAGCTATTAGGCAGGAAGGAAATTAATGGACTAGATAAAAGAGTTTTAGAGATATTTGGTGAAAGCTTTATAAAAAGCTCTTTTTACGCTGAAAAAATATATACTAATTTTCAAATTAAAATTTTTGCTAGCATACCAACATTTAATAAGTCAAATTGGAGTCTTACAACTATTATTATTAATGGTAGAATAATAAAGGACAAATTACTGTTAGGAGTAATTAAAGCGGCTTACGCTGGATTATTAGCTGGGAATAGATTTCCAGTGGTTATATTGTATTTAAATATCAACACTAGCCATTTAGATATTAACGTTCACCCTACGAAAGCAGAAGTCAGAATATTGAACAGAAATATTATAAACTCTTCAATAATAAAAATAATAAGAAATAAACTTGAAGAAACAGGCTTAAGGTTTTCCATAGATGCAGAAAAATATTTAATAAATAAAATAAAAAAAAATGTTCAGATAGGTTTTAGAACAGACTTAGACAATAATAGTGAAAATAAATTTCAACCAGGCATAGAAAATACAAATAAACAATTTTTAGAAAAAAAAGTAAATGAAATAAATAATTTTGAGCATCAGCTTGGATATGCTAAAGCACAAATTAACAATATGTTTATTGTGGCGCAAACACAAGATAGCCTTATATTAGTTGATCAACATGCTGCCCATGAAAGAATAGTTCTAGAGGATTTAAAAAAAAATTATCAAAAAAGAAAAATTTCGAGGCAAGTACTACTTATCCCTGAAATAATCTATTTAGATCAAGGTAAAAAACTTATGCTAAAAAATAGGAAAGCAATAAATGAATTAGGTTTTGAATTTGATGACTACGGTGATAATGCTATAATAGTTAGAGAGATTCCAGCTATTTTAGGAAAAATTAATATAAAAAATCTCTTTCAAGACTTACAGGAGCAAATAAATAATTTAGGTCAAATTAACCCTAAAGATTCAGGTGTTGAAAAAATTTTATCAAGTATAGCCTGTCATAATAGTGTTAGAGCGGGAAGAAAATTAAATATTGAAGAAATGAATTCAATTTTAAGGTTAATGGAAAGAACACCTAATTCTTCTCAATGTAATCATGGAAGGCCTACGTTTGTTGAACTGAAATTAAGAGATGTTGAAAAATTATTTGGAAGAATCTAGTCGAATTTAAAAAAAGAAATACTTGTATTTCCATATTTTTTAGTAATTTCAATATATTTACATAAATCATTAGTGTATTCATGATTTTTTTTTGTTTCGCTAATAAGTATGGCATTTTTTTTTAAAGAATTTTCATCTAAAATTTTTTCCATTGCTAAATTAGTATAATTTTTGAAATATGGGGGGTCTAAATAAACTATAGAATAATTGTTTTTAGAAAGTTTTACATTAAAAAAATCAGAATTAATTAATTTTACATTTTGCATTAGATTGAATTTTTTTATATTCTCTTCAAGATTTTTAAATATCAGATTATCTGATTCGATTAAAGTAGCTTTATTAATATTTCTTGAAAATCCCTCTAAAGCCATTATACCAGTTCCAGAGAAAGCGTCTAACAAATGGCTGTTTTTTGCCCATTTTATAAGTTGAAATCTATTGATTAATATATTAAATACAGCATTTCTTATTTTATTAGAGGTAGGTCTAAGTTTATCATTATTGATAGTTTTAATTTCTTTAAATTTATATTTGCCTGTTGTTATTTTCATAGGTTTATTAAATTTAATTTAAAAGGACTAATAAATTTTATATTACCAGATTTAAGTGAAGATAATTTTACCGGTCCGTATTGTATTCTTATTAATTTGTTTACGCTAAATCCTAATTTTTTAAAAACTCTTCGTATATGATTATTTTTACCTTCTGAAAGTTTTATTAGAACCCATGAATAAGATTTAGTTGCACTGATAATTTTAATAGTTTTTACTTTATATTTAATATTATTAATAATTACACCTTTGTGAATTTTTTGAACAGTTTTAGTATCAATAATACCTTGAATTTTAACTTTATAAATTCTAATTATTTTATTAGAAGGTGATTCCAGATAACTTTTTATTTTACTATTATTAGTAAGCAATAATAAACCTTGAGAATTATAGTCAAGCCTACCCACAGAATGAATTTTACCATTAATAGTTTTTAAAGTTTTTTTTGGAATGAGATCAATAGCTTTTTTTCTATTGTACTCATCTTTATGAGTACAAATAAATCCTTTAGGTTTATTCAGAGCAATAAGAATTACTTTATCTTTTAACATTTCTTCTTGATTTAGAAATAAATTCTTTGTAAATTTTCTTATCACTATTTTCTATAAGAAACTCGGGGTGCCACTGCAAACCCATGCAGAAATTAAGACTAGGATCCTCTATTCCTTCTATTATATCATCTTCTGCTAGTGCATTAACTTTTAAGCCTGCCCCTGTATTTTTAACAGCTTGATGATGAGCACTGTTTACTTTGATTATATTTTTAGAAATTATATTATTTAAATAAGAATTTTCTATAATTCTAACTGTATGACTAGTTTGGTTTCTTGGGTTTATTTGTTCATGCTTTATTTTAGTATTAATTTCCTTTTCAATATCCTGAATAAGACTACCACCATATATAACATTTATTAGTTGCTGCCCTCCACATATACCTAGTAATGGTAGATTTTTTTTTAATACTTTATTGCATAGTTTTATTTCATAATCTGTCCTTGTGTTTTTAGTTATAACATTATTAAATCTTTTCTTTTCAGAAAAGTAAGAAGGATTTATATCAAAGGCTCCACCTGTAATTATAAATCCATCTAGTTTTTCAACCATTGTGTTTATGGAGTTTATATCATACACTAAAGGTATGGGGACACCTCCCATTTTGGAGATTGTACTGCAGTAATTTTGGCGAATAGCATACCAAGGAAATTTTGAATATGTTTTGCTATTTTCTAAATCAAGTGTTAATCCAATTAAAGGTTTTTTATTCATAAACATAAATATTAATAATTATTTATATTGAAAATAGCACAAATAACAAAAGTAGCATACCAGGAGTCAATAAAAGCCTTAAATAAAAACGAGGTCCCAGTAGGTGCTGTAGTTTTTGACGATAAGAAAATTATTTCAAGAGCACACAATTTAGTAATACAAAATAATGACCCTTTAGCTCACGCAGAAATATTAGCAATAAAAAAAGCAGCAAAAAAATTAAACACTAATAATCTAAGAGGTCTTAGGATTTACTCTAGCCTTGAGCCATGCATATTCTGTAGTTACGCAATATCTAAATATTTTATTAGTTCAATTTACTTCGGTTTATATGATAATAATAATTTAGGAGTTAAAAATGGAATTAAAATATTTTACGAAAATTTTAAAGGTTTTAAACCGGATATATACGGAGGAATTGGAGAGGAAAAGTTTTCAGAGTTATTTAGATGTTTTTTTGAGAATTTAAGAAAAAAAAATTAATCACCTATATCGTGCCTGTAAAAAAGATTATTGCATTTAATTTTTTTTACCAATTTATAAGCAGTTGATTTTGCTTCTTGTAAATTTTTTTGACTTGATACTATATTAAGTACTCTTCCACCACTGGTTACAAAGTTCTTATTTCGATCTATTTTAGTTCCTGCATGATAGATCATTGTATTATTATTATTTGGTTTATCTATTCCTTTAATAACATAACCTGATTTATAATTTTCAGGGTATCCTTTACTTGCCATTACGATACAAATGCTCTTTTTCTTATCAAGGTTAATTTTAATATTTTTAAGTCTATTTTTTTCAGTGGCAATACATATATCTAAAAAGTTACTTTTTAGACGAGCTATAAGTGCCTGGCATTCTGGATCTCCTAATCTTATATTATATTCTATTAAAAAAATATCAGAATTAGTAAACATTAGACCAGCATAGAGTATTCCTTTAAAAGGGTAACCTAGATAATTCATTGCTTTAATTGTAGGTTTAATAAAATTTTTATTTATTAATTCAATATTTTTTTTATTTTCAAACGGGGAAGGAGAAATGCAACCCATACCGCCTGTGTTAAGACCAGTATTACCATCTCCTACTCTTTTGTAGTCTTGAGCACTTCCAATAAATCTAGACGTATTACCATCAACTACATAAAAAAAACTAGCTTCTTTGCCTACTAACTTTTTTTCTATAATAACTTTAGAATCTTTATCTCCTATTTTACCTTGTGCTACTTTATTAAGAAAATCATTGGCTTCTTTGTAACTATCTGCAACTAAAACGCCTTTACCAGCAGCTAATCTATCTAACTTTATAACTAATGGAAATTTTGATGATTTAATTTCTTTTAATGCCTCTGTATAGTTATTTGATAGTTTCCATTTAGCAGTATTAATATTTCCTAATTTACAAATTAGCTTTGTAAAAATTTTTGATGACTCTAGAAGAGAACTTTTTTTTGAAGGACCAAAAACA
>MDTG01369388.1_pt1 | contig 15094 bp, 13 predicted proteins | sample 811421 | NCBI WGS metagenome assembly MDTG01 (sample SAMN05326645, study PRJNA326480) | marine metagenome | isolation source: seawater | place: Pacific Ocean: South East | collected 2011
GCCGCCGCTCATCATCACCGATCTTCCCGGCGCGACGCCGCACAACCTGGCGATCAAGGCGGTCGCCGTCGTCCTGAACGGCGCGCCGGTGCTGACCGGTCTCAACCTGCCCATGCTGCTGCGCGCGCTCAATCACAGGCAGCAGCCGGCCGCGGCGCTCGCCGAGCTTGCCGCGCAGGGCGCGCACGCGGCCACCTTCGTCGGAGACCATCTTGAAGACTGAGCGCGTGACGCTGTGCAATCGCCTGGGCCTGCATGCGCGCGCGGCCAGCAAGCTGGTGAGCACCGCGGCCGAATTCCAGAGCAGCGTCAATGTCGTGCGCGACGACCGGCGGGTCAACGCCAAGTCGATCATGGGCGTGCTGATGCTGGCCGCGCCGGTCGGCACCGAGCTTGAAATCGAGTGCGAGGGACCGGACGAGGACGAGGCGCTGGCGGCCCTCGTGGCACTGGTAAACGACCGCTTCGGGGAGGGCGAATGATCTTCTCGCTCAGCGGAACCGGCGTATCCGACGGCATCGCGATCGGCCAGGCGCACCTGTTCTCCAGCGGCGAACTCGACCTGCCCGAGTACGACCTGGAAGCCGGCGACGTCGGCGCCGAGATCGACCGGCTGCAGCAGGCCGCTCAGCGCTGCCAGGACGAACTTTCGCGCATGGAAAGGGAGCTGGGCAGCGACCGTCGCGGGTCGGCGGCAGAGCTGCTCCAGGCGCATCGGATGATGGCTCGAGACGACATGCTGCTGGGCGAGGCTTCGCGCCGGATCCGCGACGAGAGGATCAACGCCGAGTGGGCGCTGGATCTTCAGGCGGCCGCGCTGCGGCGAGAATTCCGGCGTATCGAGGACGACTACCTGGCGCTGCGGGTCGAGGATCTCGATCAGGTTGTTCGACTGCTGCAACGACAGCTGGCCGAGCAGCCGGCCAGCGTGCTCGACGACCGCGTCCCCCACCAGCTCGACGAGACCGTGGTGCTGGCCGACGCGCTGAGCCCGGCCGAGCTCGCCGCGCTGCACCAGCGCCGTGTCGCGGGGCTGGTGACCGAGCACGGCAGCATCTGGTCGCACGCCGCGATCGTCGCGCGCGGGCTGGGTATACCGATGGTGGTTGCCGTGCATCGCTCGCAGCGGCTGTTGCGCGAGGGCGAACCGGTGATCCTGGACAGCCATTACGGCATCCTGCTGGCCACTCGCGACGAGCGACTGCACGGCCATTACGCCGAGAAAATGGCGTTGTTCCGGCGCAATCGGCGCAATCTCGAGCGCGTGCTGGCCGAGCCGGACAGGACCGCCGACGGCGAACGCTTCCGGTTGTTCGGCAATGCCGAGCAGCCGGCGGAACTGGAGCGCTGCCGCGAAAGCGGCGCGGTCGGCGTCGGGCTGATGCGTTCGGAGTTCATTTTCGCCAGCGCCGACAAGGCCGATGAAGAGACACAGTTCGAGGTCTACCGAAATGCCGTGGAGACGCTCCAGGGCAAGCCGCTGACCATTCGCACGCTGGACGCCGGCGGCGACAAGCTGCCCGACGAACTCAAGCACCTGAGTGGGCCCAATCCGGCGCTGGGACTTCGCGGCATCCGGATGTCGCTGGCCATGCAGGAGAATTTTCAGACCCAGATCCGCGCCATCATGCGCGCTTCCGCCTACGGACCGGTCCGCATTCTGCTGCCGATGCTCAGCCGGGTCGAAGAGGTGGCGCAGGCGCGCGAACTTATCGCCCAAAGCCGCGAGCAGCTGCAGCAGCGCGGCATCCGTCCCGATCCCGAGATCGAAGTCGGCGGCATGATCGAGACCCCGGCGGCGGCGCTCCTGACCCGCCAGCTGGCCAACGTGCTGGATTTCGTCTCCATAGGCACCAACGACCTGATTCAGTACGTGCTGGCGGTGGATCGCCAGGACGAGCTGGTCAGCCACCTGTTCGATCCGTCCAGCCGGGCGGTCATCGAGATGCTCGCAACCATCGTGCGCGGTGCGCGCGCGGCCGGCCGTTCGGCCCAGATCTGCGGCGAACTGGCCGGCGATCCCGATTATGCCGGCTTGCTGCTTGGGCTGGGCATCACGGAATTCAGTCTGCCGCCGGGGCAGTTGGCCGCGGTCAAGGCCGCGCTGGTCAGGATCGACGCGGGCAAGTGCCGTGAACGCGTCGCCGCTTTCCTGGCCGATCCCGACAGCATCGACGGACGAGCGCTGCTGTCGGACCTCGCACGTTTCAGGCGCTGAAGCCGACCCGACCGGTCTTCCGGCCGATTCGTCTCTCCCAGAAGATTTCATGGAAGAAGTAGGCCAGCGTGTTGCAGGCAGGCTCCACCAGCGCCACCGCGCCGCCCAGGACAAGCGATCCGGTCATCAGGTACACGACGGTGAAGGCGATCGTCATGTGGACCAGGGCGAAGCTCATTGTCTTGTATTTGGTCATCCCGATGTCCTTTCGGGTTTGCTTGCATGAGGATGATAATGATTCTCGTCAATAAATCAAATTGATTGTTCGGATTGAATTGATAGGTTATTTGAATTTCGGCTGATGAAGGCAATGTGGTGCTGCGGCTTTTCATTCAACTGCAACTGCAACTGCGTGTCGCCACGCGAAGCGCGTGGCGAAACGGGTTTGAAGTTGAATTCAAAAGGCCGCCCGCACCCGGCCGTGGTGCACTCATCAACGCGCGGCGAAACGCAGTTGAAGTTGAAGTGAAAGTTGAAATTGAAAGACTGCCGCGCCCGGCAAGGGTGCCCCAAAGTGCAAGTGACGCGCAAACCGGTGATTGGTTAAGCTTTGCGCAGGAACTCTCAACCAAATGCGAAACGAAATGACCGAACCCCTCTGGCAACCGAGCCCCCAGCGCGCGCAGGCCACGCACATGGCCCGTTTCATCCAGTTCGTCGGCAGCGGGCTGGCGCCCGAGGTCTCGGATTACGAGAGTCTTTATCGTTTCTCCGTCGACCGGCCGGAGGCTTTCTGGCGGGCGGTCTGGGAGTTCGGCGAGGTGCGCGCCTCGGTGCGCGGCGATCGGGTCGTCGAGAACTGGCCGGCGATGCCGGGGACGCGATGGTTCCCCGATGCCCGGTTGAACTTCGCCGAGAACCTGCTCAGACGCAACGATGACGGCACGGCGCTGGCGTTCGCCGGCGAGGGCGGGGCGCGGCGCAGCATGTCATGGCGAGAGCTCAACGACGAAGTCGCGCGAGTCGCCGCCGGCCTGAAGGCCATGGACATCCGGCCCGGTGACCGGGTGGCCGGCTACTTGCCCAACTTGCCCGAGACCGTGATCGCGATGCTGGCGACGACGTCGCTGGGTGCGATCTGGTCGTCCTGCTCGCCGGATTTCGGCGTCCGCGGGGTGCTCGACCGATTCGGCCAGATCGAGGCCCGGGTGCTGTTTGCCGCGGCCGCCTATCGCTACAACGGCAAGACCCACGATTGTCTCGGGCGTATCGCCGAAATGCTGCCGGAACTGCCCACGGTGGAGAAAGTCGTGGTCACCCCTTATGCCGCCGACTCGATGGATCTCGATGCACTGGGCGACCGGGCCGTGGCCTGGGACGATTTTGCGGTCGACGACCCGGGTCCGCTGGCGTTCGAGCAGCTGCCGTTCGACCATCCGGTCTACATTCTTTATTCGTCGGGGACTACCGGTGTGCCCAAGTGCATCGTGCACGGCGCCGGGGGAACGCTGCTGCAGCACCTCAAGGAACTGCTGCTGCACACCGACGTGCGTCGCGACGACCGGTTCTTCTATTTCACGACCTGCGGCTGGATGATGTGGAACTGGCTGGTGTCGGGACTGGCGGTCGGCGCTACCCCGGTGCTCTACGACGGGTCGCCGTTTCACCCCGACGGCGAAGCCCTGTGGGACCTGGCCGACGAGTTGGACATTGCGATCTTCGGCACCAGCGCGAAGTGGATCGCGGCCTGCGACAAGGCCGGCGTCAAGCCGCGCGAGTCGCATCGCCTCGAGCACCTTCGCGCAATCCTGTCGACCGGTTCGCCGCTGCTGCCGGAGTCATTCGATTATGTCTATCGCGACGTGAAGGCCGACGTCCAGCTCAGTTCCATCTCCGGCGGCACCGACATCGTGTCCTGCTTCGCACTCGGCAACCCGGTGCTGCCCGTTTACAAGGGCGAACTGCAATGCCGCGGACTCGGGATGGCCGTCGAGATCCGCAACGACGACGGCGAAGTGGTGGTCGACGAGACCGGCGAACTGACCTGTTCCCGGCCGTTTCCCTGCATGCCGGTGCGGTTCTGGAACGACCCCGACGGCAGCCGTTATCGCAGCGCCTATTTCGAGAAATTCCCAGGCATCTGGAGCCACGGCGACTACGCGCGGCTGACACCGACCGGCGGTGTCGTGATCTACGGTCGATCGGACGCCACGCTCAATCCCGGCGGCGTGCGCATAGGCACCGCCGAGATTTATCGCCAGGTCGAGAAGCTCGACGAAATACTCGAATCTCTGTGCGTCGGGCAGGAATGGCAAGGCGACGTGCGCGTGGTGCTGTTCGTGCGTCTGCGCGACGGGGTCGAACTCGACGAAGACCTGGTCAAGCGAATCCGCGCGACCATCCGGGAGAATGCGACACCCCGCCACGTGCCGGCCCGCGTGGTTGCCGTGCCCGATCTGCCGCGCACCGTATCGGGCAAGATCACCGAGCTTGCAGTGCGCGACGTGATCCACGGGCGCACGGTCAAGAACACCTCGGCGCTGGCCAACCCCGAGGCGCTGGAGCATTTCAGAGACCTGCCCGTGCTGCAGGACTGAGGCCCGGAAACCGAGACTTTGCGCACAATCCGGAACAGGCTATAATCGGGCGCGTAACAGGAACTGGAAGAACAGCCACCCGGTGCGGGTTCGCGGCGCCGGAAACAGGGGAGGTCCATTTGGCCGACATTCCGGACATCGGCAGGGAACTGCTGTGGGAAAACGAGGTTCTTATCGAACCGGCCCACTTGCAGTTCGGTCATTTCGTCTCGCGAATGGATCGGGCCTGGATAGGTACGCCGTTTTCCCTAGAGGGGGTGTTGCTCGGCAAACAGAAGCAGCTCGACTGGTTTCGGCAGCACTGCGACTGGGTGATCGTGGACCTGCTTCGCAGCGAGAACAGGTTCCGCCCGCCGCGCCGGAGGCATCGCTCGGGATCGGGCCTGCAGCGCGAGTGGAGCGGTTACCTCAGCGACGAGCAGGCGGCCATCAACGTCCTGAGGCGTGCAAAGCTGGACCAGGAGATCGTCTCGGATTCGATGGAGATGCACCAGCTCCTGAGAAGCCAGGCCGACTCGCTCATCCAGAACATTTCACACAGCGGACGCATTGATTCGAGCCAGGCCCGGCACAGCGTTTCATGCATCGCCGATTCGCTGGAAAAGAACATTGCCGCCATGGTCTGGCTGACCCGCATCAAGCGCGCCGACGAATACACCGCGCAGCACTGCGTCAACGTCGCCATTCTTTCCATGGGGCTGGCCCAGGCGCTGGAATGGCAGCAGGACCAGGTCGAACTGGCCGGCCTGGCCGGCATGCTCCACGACCTCGGAAAGACGAAGCTCGACAAGACCATCCTCAACAAGCCCGGCCGGCTCAGCGAGAAGGAGTATGCTCATGTCAAGCAGCACGCCCGCTTCGGCTATCTGATGCTGCGCGAGGACAAGGAGGTGCATCCGGCCGTGGCGCAGGCGGTTCTGGAACACCACGAACGCCCCGACGGCGGCGGCTACCCCAACGGGCGCGACCGGGCCACGCTGCAGCCGATGTCGGCGCTGATCAGCGTTGTCGACGCCTACGACGCGATTACCTCGAAGCGACCCTACAGCGCGGCGCGCTCACACCACGAGGCGCTGGGCATCCTGTGGAAGCAGCGCAACAAGCAGTTCGACGCCGGGATGGTGGAAGCGCTCATCCAGTTCCTGGGCTGGATCACGCCCGGAACGGTCGTGCGCCTGACGACCGGGCAGCACGCGATCGTTCTGCGCGCCAGCCACGAGCATCGGCTGTGGCCGCTGGTGCGGCTGCTGGAGCCGGTAGGCAATGCCCACCGGGTCACGCAGCGAATCGACCTTGCCGAGCATAATGCCGGCCATCCCGAAGACACCATACGGGTCGCCGAGGTGCTGCCCGACGACGCACTCGAGATCGAACTCGGCCAGGCCCTCAGGGACGAGGCTGCGGCGGTTGGCTGATGACCGTCTCCGGATGCGACAATGGGTGTCAGGCAAACCAGGGAAGATGTCATGGATAGAAACGAACTCGAGCAAGAACGCGACCGCCTGCGCGATCGCCTGGCCGCCATCAGGCGCGATCTGGACAGCGGTCTTGACCGGGACCTGGAAGACCAGGCGCAGCAACTCGAAAACCGGGATACGCTGCTGGAAATCGCGCGGGTCACCGAGCAGGAGCTGCGCGACGTCGAGGTCCGGCTCGACGAGTTGAAGGACCGCTAGCGGGCGCCGGGCGCCTGTCCCGGTGCCGCGCACCCGGTGAAACATTGGAAGGGGGATGGAAATGGGCAGAGCTGAATGTCTGAATACGGCAGTAGCATCGACCATAACGAGCTTTTCGAGAGCGAATGCCTGGTCGACCCGGCAGAACTCCAGGTAGGCCATTTCGTATCACGGCTCGATCGGCCCTGGCGGGACAGTCCGTTTCCGCTCGAGGGCGTGATGATCCTGTCCGAGGACACGAAATCCTGGTTTGCGGAGAACTGCGGCTGGGTCGTCATCGACCTGTTGCGCAGTCGTAACGGCTACCGTCCGCCGTCGGCCCGGACGTATCGCCCCAGGAGCCATGCGCCCGAACCGCACGACTCGGATCCGAACGCGCCGGTCAACATGCTCCGGCGGGCCCGGTTGACCGAGCAGAGCGTCTCGGAGGCAGTCGATTGCCACGATCTGCTCTACCGTCAGGCAGCGGTGCTGATCGACTCGCTGAAGAAATCCGGGCGCGTGGATGCAGAGCAGGCCCGGCTGGGACTGCGCAAGATCGCAGGTTCGCTGGAGTCCAACATCGCGGCGATGGTCTGGCTGACCCGAATCAAGCACGCCGACGAGCAGACCGCAGAGCACAGCGTCAACGTCGCCATTCTCGCCATGGGTCTTGCGCGCTCGCTGGAATGGAGCGACGAAGACGTCGAACGGGCGGGCCTGGCCGGCCTGCTGCACGACCTGGGCAAGCTGAGGCTGGACCACGAAATCGTCAACAAGCCCGGTGAGCTCACGGAACAGGAAATGGAGCACGTCCGCACCCACTCGCGGGTCGGTTACGAACTGCTGCGCGATGACGACCGAATCCATCCCGAGGTCGCGCGCGCCGTGCTCGAACATCACGAACGCCCCGACGGCAAGGGTTATCCCGACGGCAAATTCGCCGGCGCGATCCTGCCGCTGGCCGCGCTTGTCTCGGTGGTCAACGCCTACGACGCCATGACCTCGCACTGGCCTTCGCAAGCGGCCGTTTCCCACCACGAGGCGCTGGGCGTTCTGTGGCGCGAGCGCGGGCGTCAGTTCGACGCCGGCATGGTCGAGAAACTCATCCAGTTTCTCGGATGGGTGACGCCGGGCATCCTGGTAAGGCTGTCCAGCGGCGACTTCGCCGTTGTCCTCCAGGCCAGCCACGAACACAGGCTCTGGCCGGTGGTTCGCGTGCTCCGACGGGAGAACGACAGCTACGTCGGCGCCGAACGGGTCGACCTGGCGCGCCAATCGAAGCCGGACGGAAAGCCCTCGCTCAAGATCGAAGAAGTGCTGCCCGACGGCGCGGTGGAGGCCGACCTCAATGCGATTCTCCTGGCAGAAGCGGTCGCCGCCGACGACGACTGAGCGCCGGGAAGCATGCCTCCGTCAGCCGCCGCTTCGCCGGCGCACCCGCCTGTCGAAGCGTGAGGGATCCAGGACCGACGCCATCGCGGCATCGACGCAGCCCGGCATGGCCGAAACCAGGTCGGCGACCAGGTCGGCGGCCAGCGGTGTCCCGCCGATCCCGCGGCTGCCGTGCGCCAGGTTGAGCAGCAGCGGTACTTCCGACCGGTTTTTCGCGCCGGGAGACAGGCCGACGACCGGCAGGTAGTCGTTGGCCTGGCATCGGAAGGCCACGCGCCGCTCGACCACTTCTATCCCGTCCCCGCCCAGCTGCGCCCAACGCCCGGGGAGGTTGCTTTTAAGCTGTTCGAGGTTGGCCCGGTCGTCGCTGTCGCGCGGCAGCGGTTCCGGGTCGCGCAGGTTGAACGTCGCGCCGACGCAGTGGATCCCGTCGATCGCCGGCGTCAGGTAGCCGTTGTGGCAATGGGCCCGGCGCCATCGGCGGCTTGCAGCCGTGGCGCGGCATTCGCTGACCTGGCCGCGGATCAGGCGCAGCGGGAGCGCCGGCACGTTTTCCATGCCCAGCGCCGCAGCGGCGATGCAGAGCACCACTGCATCGGCCTGGATGGCCTCGCCCGACGCCAGCACCGGCAATCCACGCGCATCGATTCTTTTCACCGAGGCCGATTCGACGGCAATCGCCGGGTGATCCAGCAGCAGTCGGCACCAGGCGGCCGGCTGCAGGTAGCCGCCGTCGACGAGCAGAACCGAGTCTTCATCGAGCTGGCGAAGCTGCGCTTCCGGCCAGTGTCCGCTGGTCGACGCCGCCTCGAGCCTTGCGCGCTGGCGATCGTCGGTGACGTGTTGGACCACGCCGTCGAACGCGCCTATGCCCGCCTGCTCGGCCAGGTGGCGGCGAAGCCAGCCGGCGGCATGCAGGTAGCTGGCCTGATAGAACCGGTTCTGGGGCGTTGCGATGCCGCTGGGGGTGGTGTACACGACGCCGGCGCGGTTGCCCGAGGCGCCCGCGGCAATCCCTGCCGGGTCGAGGACGCGCACCTGCCAGCCGCGCTCTGCAAGCGCGCGGGCGGTCGTGGCGCCGGCCAGGCCCGCGCCGGCAACGACCGCCCTGCCGGTCTTGTAACGCTGGGCGGCCATGGCCCCGGCAAGCTTGCCCTCGAGGCGCTGCCGCTTGCGACCGAAGCCGGGAAGACGGCGAACCTCGAACCCGGCCTCGTCGAGGGCGCGGCGGACCGCGCCGGCTACCGTGAATGTTGCCAGCGTGGCGCCCGGTCTCGAGTGTCGGGCCAGCGTGTCCAGCAGGCCGGTTTGCCACAGTTCGGGGTTCCGGTCCGGCGCAAAGCCGTCGAGGAACCAGGCATCGACCGTCGCGTCGGATTGTTGCCACATGGTTTCGGCGTCGCCGAACATCAGGGTCAGGTCGATGCCGTCGGCCAGCCGAATGCGGTGGAAGCCCGGGGTCAAGGGTGGATATTCGGCCTTCAGACGTTCGGCGAGCGGGGCCAGTTCGGGCCATGCGCGCAATGCCCGCGCCAGGTCGCGGGCGTGCAACGGATGGCGCTCGGCCGAGATCAGCGAAAGCCTGGCGCCGGCCGGCGCGACCCGGGCGAACAGCGCTGCGGCCAGCAGCATGTTGAGACCGGTGCCGAACCCGGTCTCGCCGATGACGAAAAGGTCGCCCGGCGCAAGTCGCGCGAGTCGCGCGGGCAGGTCGTTGCCCTCGATGAACACCGCAAGGGATTCGCCGGGCCCGTCTTCGCGCGAGAAGTAGCCGTCGCCGAAACGCCGAGAAAACGGAGTCTCGCCCTGCCAGTCGACGACCGCCGGCGATATGGCGTCGAAATCCGGTTGCATGCGGCAATTCTGGCAGGTTTGGCGATGCGGCGTTTCGTGCATGCAACATGGCTGCAGGGCCTCGCGGCTGGTAAGCTTGCCCATGTCATCGAAAAGAGTCGGCAGTCAATGAATACTCCCACCCGCAACCTCGCGTTGTTCTGTGATTTCGAGAACATTGCCCTGGGCGTTCGCGACGCGCGTTATTCGGCGTTCGACATCAAGAAGGTCCTCGAAAGGCTCTTGTTGAAGGGCAATATCGTGGTCAAGAAAGCCTACTGTGACTGGCAGCGTTACAAGGAATTCAAGCCGGCCATGCACGAGGCGGCGTTCGAGCTCATCGAAATCCCGCACCTGAGAATGTCGGGCAAGAATTCCGCCGACATCCGGATGGTGGTCGACGCGCTCGACCTTTGCTACACCAAGGCCCACGTCGACACATTCGTCGTGATTTCCGGCGACTCGGATTTTTCGCCGCTGGTGTCGAAGCTGCGCGAGAACAACAAGCTGGTCATCGGCGTCGGCGTCAAGAGTTCCACCTCTGATCTGCTGACCGCCAATTGCGACGAGTTCATCTTCTACGACGACCTGGTCCGCGACAGCGAGAAGAAGACCGAACGCAAGCAGCGCGCGGCCAAGAAGAAGACCGCGAAGAAGTCGAAAACCAAGGCCGCCAAGACCGCGCCGAAGTCGAACGGAGACTCACCGGCAGGCGCGCCGGTCGAAGCCGGCGCCAAGGCGGCCGGCGATACCCCGAGCGAAGAAGAGCGCCGCCAGGAGGCCTTCGACCTGGTGCTGGAAACCATAGAGGCGCTGTTCCGCGACCGAGACGAGTCGGAAAAGGTCTGGGGCTCCATGGTCAAGCAGACGCTCAAGCGCCGCCGCCCCGGATTTTCCGAGAGCTATCACGGCTTCAAGTCCTTCGGCCAGCTGCTCGAGCAGATGCAGTCGAACGGAATCGTCAAGCTGCGCCACGACGAGAAATCCGGCGGCTACATCATCGAGAGCTACGCCTCCGACGACTGAGTCCCGGAGCAGGCAGGTGTCCGACCGTCTGATCATCCTCACGTGGCACTCGATCAACGTGCTGGACAACACCCACGCCGGCAACGACCTGGTTGCGTTCGGCGAAGACCTGGAATTGCTCGACCGGCTCGGCTGGACCATCCTGCCGCTGGCCGAGGCGCTGGCGCGACGCGCGGCCGGGACGCTGCCGGAACGGGTGGCGGTGCTGACGATGGACGACGGCTCGATCATGGACTTTCACGACTTCGAGCACCCCACCTGCGGACGCCAGGCCAGCGTGTTCAAGCGGATTTCGCAGTTCGCCGCGAAGCTGCCCGCCGACTCGCCGCATGAACCGCACGTGACCTCGTTCGTGATCGCCTCGCCCGAGGCGCGCGACGAGCTCGACCGGGTCGACTACATGAGCCTGGGCGTATGGCCGGACGACTGGTGGGCTCGTGCCAACGCATCGGGCTTGATGAGCGTCGAAAGCCACAGCTGGGACCACAACCACGGCTCGCTTTCATCTACCGTGCAGCGCAACAACCGGCGAGGAGACTTCCGCCATATCGAGACCGAAGCCGAATGCCGGGCCGAGGTCGACCAGGCCAGCGATTACATCGAGCGCAGGTCCGGCCGTCGCCCCCGGTTCTTCGCCTACCCCTACGGCCAGGCCAGCGACTACCTGCGGGGTGAGTACCTGCCGCGATACGGGGCCTCGCTGGGTCTCGAAGCGGCGCTGGGATGCGCGCCCGAGCCGGTCGGCCCGAGCAGCGACCGGTGGTGCCTGCCGCGCTATATCTGCGGCCGCGACTGGAAATCGACGCGCGACCTCGAAGTCCTGCTCACCGACGCCGCCTGACGGTGCCGCAGTAGAACGGGTGGTGAATAAGGCGGGCTCTAGAACGGCCCCAGCGCGAAAACGTCGTCGAGCAGTTCGTCGCGCCGCGCCGCGTCCAGCGGACGGTGATAGTTGGCCAGCAGCTTCGGGTGGCGGGTGTGGCGGAAGCCGGCCTGCAGGTCCACTTCCTCGGCCCGCGCGTCGCCGCAGTAGCCGAAGAACGCCTCGAAGTCGTCGGCCATCTCGGTGAAGGCATACCTGAGCAGCCCGAAAAGCACGCCGCCGGCCTGGCGAATGTCCCGGCAGGCCGATTCGGGAATATCGGCGAATGCCCGGCCGTCGACGCTGCCGCCGCCGACCAGCGCAACCGAACCGTGCCGCAGGATGTTCAGGTAGCCCAGCGGCGTGAAGCGCAGCGGGTCGTGGCGGTACATGGCCACCAGGTGTCTTCCGTAGTCGGGCAGGGTGCCGCCGAGCTTGCGCCGGAATATCTCGCCGGCAAAGTAGCGGCCGTCGGAAACCTCGACGACGCGGAACGGCGTATCGGAGTCATCGTTCATGTGGGGATTCTCTTGATTTCACGGGTATTGTCGGTGATCGGACGGGGGTTGGGACATCAACCGTCGCCCGCCACGTCGAGCACGAACGCGCCGCGGAAATCCCCGAAGCGGATTCTCGTCAGCGCCGCGTTGGCGCGTTCCAGCGGCAGGACCTGGACCTCCGGCGTCAATTCGTGTTCGGCCGCGATTTCGAGATAGTCCGCAATATCCCGACGCGTGACGTTGGCCACCGACTTGATCTCTTTCTCGCGCCACAGTTGCCGCTCGTAATCGAGTTCGGCCAGCCGGTCGCGATCCCCGGTTTCCTTGGAAATGGCGTTGATCACCAGCCGTCCGCCCGGGGCCAGCTTGTCCAGCGCGGCAAGCACCGTGGTCCAGACCGGGGTTGTATCGATGACCGCATCCGGCGCTTCCGGCGGCGATTCGCCGGTATCGCCCGCCCATTCGGCCCCCAGCGCCATCGCCTGTTCGCGCTGGCCTGGATCGCGCGCCCAGACCATCACCGGGCTTTCCGGGTAGAGAATGCCGGCCAGCGAGAGCACGAGATGATTCGAGGCGCCGAAACCGGTCAGCCCGAGCACCTGGCCGTCGCGCAATTCGGTCAGCCGAAGGCTTCTCAGGCCGATCGCGCCGGCGCACAGCATAGGCGCGGCCTGCGCGTCGGAGAGCCGGTCGGGGATCGGATGCACGAAACCGGCCGGAACGCGCATGAACTCGGCATAGCCGCCATCGATGTCGCGGCCGGTGGCCCTGAAATCGGGGCACAGGTTTTCGTCGCCCCGTCGGCACCACTTGCATTCGCCGCAGGCCGAGCCGATCCAGCCGACGCCGACCCGACGACCCTGTTCGAAATTTCGCGCATCGACGCCGCACTCGATGACGGTGCCGACCACTTCGTGGCCGAGTATTCGCGGCAGGGAGGTTTCGACCCGGCCCTCGATCTGGTCCAGCTCGGTGTGGCACACCGCGCACGCGTGCACCCGAAGGAGCACTTCGTCCTTGTCCGGCTTCGGCCTGGCGACGTCGCGCCGCTTCAGCGGTTCGCCGTCGGGTTCGATCCTGCCGGTCTGTTCGAGCACCATCGCGCGCATGCGGACCAGTTTACTGATACAAGCGGAAGTATTGCCACATTCAGGGCTTCGGGCGGATTCGCGTCAAATATACTTTCCGGATGGCGCCGCTCTCATATCGCATCAAGACCCACCCGCGCGCGCGTCGCATCAGGCTCAAGGTCCTCAGGGATGCATCGCTGGAGGTGGTGACGCCGCCGGGCGCGGACGCGCGCGCCATCCGCGAATTCGTCGAGGCCAACCGCGGGTGGGTCGAGCGAACCCGCGCGCGCGTCGGCGCCGGCCGCCCCAGCGGGCCGGAGTCCGGGCCGTTTCCGGTCGAGCTTGCGCTGCGATCGCTGGGGCGGGTCGCGCGGGTGGACTATTTCGATGCGGACAGGCCGTCGTTCCGATGGGGCGTCGATGACCTGGCGGTCGACCTGCCGGAACGAGAACCGCCGGTCGCCCGGTCGACACTGGTCGCCGCGCTCAAGCAGCGCGCGAGCGAACGGCTGGCGCCGCGGTTCCGCATGCTGGCCTGGCAACATGGCCTGGCGCCCGGCCGACTGACCTGGCGCAACCAGAAATCCCGCTGGGGCAGCTGTTCGGCCAACGGGAATATCTCGCTGAACGTTCGCCTCATGTTCCTGCCGCCCGATCTCGTCGATTACGTGTTCGTCCACGAGCTGGCCCACCTGGAATACCCCGACCACTCGCGCCGTTTCTGGAACGCCGTCGAGAGGATGTTGCCGGGCGCCATGCGATGCCGCAGGCAACTCAGGCATGTCGACGGGCTGCTGCCCGAATGGATACTTCGGGAAGGAAGATGATCCGCCGGATCAGGAAGCGGCGTCGGCCAGCAGCTTGTTCAACTCCTCGGCCAGCCTGTGCCGGGCTTCGGCGTTGGCGTCGTCGCCGCGATTGAGCGTGGACAAGCCCGGCTCCAGCCGCGCCTTGAGCAGCGGCCTGGGCAGGCCTCGATCCGGCCAGGGCTGCGGCAGCTTGCGTGCGATCTCGATCGGGTCCTGCGCAGCGTGGCCGCGCTGGCCGAGAGCGTCGAGCAGCGCATAGGCGCGCGCCGCCAGCGTCGTGAGCACGGCATCGTCGGCCATCACGCCGATTCGGCCTCGCAACCGGTCGCCGATGTCTCTGCGAAGCTGCCAGGCGCCGGTGGCGCCGCCGGCCGCCAAGGCGCCGATCACGGTGCCCGCGCCCAGTGAAAGTCCGCCGGTGGCAACGTCGACCGCCGCGCCCGCTGCCGCACCCGCCGCCATTCCTCCCCCGGCCCGTCTTCCGACGACCGCCAGCGTCGCCGAATCGAACAGGTCGGTCGCCCATCGGCCGCGATCTATGGGCAGCGCAACGTGGCGGTAATCGTCACGATGATCGTCACGATGATCGTCACGATGATCGTCACGATGATCGTCACGATAATCGGCTTCCGTGAACCGATAGAGTTCCAGCAGCTGCTCGACGAAGCGCTGTTCGCGACCGGCGATGGACTCCCGCAACGACCGGTTGGCGTTTTCCAGCGCAGCCCGGTCGCCGCGCTCGGCCGTTCTTCGGGCCGCGGCCGCATCGACCAGCAGCTCGGCGATCATCGCCTTTCCCGACGAGCGTTGCCAGTCCGCCTGGGATTGACGATCCGCGATCAGTTGATCGAGGGCCGGGGCGTGCGTATCGACCAGCGTGGCCAGTCGTCGCCAAAGGCGTGCCTCAGCGTCGGAGGAGAAGACCACGGTGTCGAATTCGGCCACGGCGTGAAGGCCGACACGAGACAGGGCCTCGCGCCAGGCTTCCACCCGGCTGTGTCGGTTGGCGACGAAATTCAGGATCGGCAGGATCGGTCGTGCGCAAAGCGAAAGAATGGCCAGTTCGTCCTGGTACTTGCCCAGTACCGGCTCTCGCGCGTCGATCACGTACAGCGCCGCATCGCTGTCCAGCATCTGCGCCAACACGCGCGCTTCCTGCTCGAAGCGGTCGGCAGCATGCTCGGAGGCC
>MDTG01001711.1_pt1 | contig 15092 bp, 5 predicted proteins | sample 811421 | NCBI WGS metagenome assembly MDTG01 (sample SAMN05326645, study PRJNA326480) | marine metagenome | isolation source: seawater | place: Pacific Ocean: South East | collected 2011
AAAAAGTATAAACTCACAAGGGACTGCAAATTTATTTCAATCACAGTTCACAAAAACCTTTAGCAATCACAAAGATATTATAAAAGCATTTAACGAATTTGCACCAAATGGTACATTTGGTCCGGTTAAAACAAATACCGCAGACTTGGCCTGCGAAAGAGCAATGCTAGATGTGGAGGCCCTGCCAAATCAAACAATGGTACTTAAGGCCGGGGCATTGGCGGTTAAAATGGGTGCTGACGCCGCTGCATTCGGGCTATCCATAGGCCAAATAGATGAAGCAATAACTAAACTTAATAAACTTATCACTGAAATAGAAAACGCTGTTGAAGGGCAAATTCCTGAAAATCCATTTGCTGATTTAAAACAAAACCCTTGTCTTTTAGATCCAACAATTGAGGGTTGCTTTGAAGCGGGAGTGGGAACAAACTTTGGCGCTGGTGCAGGTAATGTAAATATTGATGGCCCAGAATTTGGACTTAGTGGTGCTGAATCTGTAAACGAAAAAAAGCTTGATGAAAATAACGCCACTGGTGATAAAGCAGGATCAAAAGGCGATATTAACAAGGCCAAGGTGGCCGGTGTCCTAAATAACACAAGCCGGGCAAAAGGTGTTCAGGATCGTGTTGGTGCCGCAAGAATTAAAACCAATCCAGGCGCCGGTGGCGGCGGCGGTGGCGGTGGCGGCGGAGCAAGCGCACCTGGTGTAGGTGGTGGCGGCGGAGGCCGTGGACGCGGCGGTGGCGGCGGTGGATCAAACTACCAAAGAAAAGACTACAAGTTACGTACAGGTGGAAAAGGAAGTACTAGAGCGATCTTTTCCGGAGGACAAGGTATTGGCGGCCCTGGCGGAAAAAAAGCGCGAAGAGATAAAAACCCCTTTGCAAAACTAGCAAAAGGAAAAAGTGTCGATAAATTTAGAAACCCAGCTGCTATTGGAAAAAAAGGAAATAGCATTTGGGACACTATCACTAATAGATACACAGACATCGACAAAAAAGGACGCTTAGAAAAATACGAATCCCGTTAACATGTGCCATGCACTTTTTGTTTCGCAGTTGCTAAAACCACAAATGAAACACTGAGGAAAATATAAAAAAATCGGTTTTTTACTTATTACTTCTCTCTACTTTCCTACTCTCCTGTGAAGAGGATGCAGTAAGAAGTAGTATATCAACTGGGGATGCGACATTTGTTTGTGTTGAAGAAGAAAGAACACTTGAGTACACAAGGGATCAAGACCCTGGAGAAGCATACGACCCTGTAGATAAAACTTTATCTTACGGCACATGTGAAGAATATAGAAATCAAGATAAAAATACCTTCGACGCCTTTAGAACAGGGCTTTGTTCCGCCGGAGTTGCTTATTCTGATACTAATTGTGAAACTGAGTTTCAAAAAACAACCCTCGATTATGCCTTCGATTGCGAGCTAAAAAATAGCACACGCATGTATGGTGTTGCCGAAGGAACAAGTACTACAAAAAGGAATGTCTTAGTACTTTGGGGCGAATCTTATTGTTTTTCAATTAACGTGTTTGCCGATCCAGATAATGCGGTCCAGTTTGATTAGGGCAAATTGCTTTTTATGAGTAGATTAATTATAAAAAAAATATTGAATACCAACTATACATTACTTGCCTTTATCTATATAAATTTTCTGGTATTAATTCCATATGGAAATTTGTTTGCAAATGATAAAAAGTCTAAAATTTCCAATTTGAATAAGTTCCATTGTTCAGGTAATTCAAATTTTAAAGTAGATCTCAGAAATGATAAGCATGGATCCTTAAGGAATTTTAAAACACAGGACCAAGCACAGCTAGGCACATGTTATGCGAATCAAGGAAGTATATTACTTGAAAGCCAAACCGGAAGATCATTATCTTTCTTTCAACTTGCCTTAGTACAAAGAGTATATAACGAGAGCCTGGAAAAAACCCACATCAACGGCGAAACACCAAGCGAAAGTAAATTCGTAACATCATCTGGAAACACATGCGAAATTATTAACAAGGCAGCAAAGTTACAGATCCCTCTGTGTGACTCTAAATACGTACCTTTAGTAAATCTTTCAGAGGAGAACTCTTCGTCAAAGAATTTAATTATGGAACTTGGTAAACTATATGATCGTTATAAAGTAATGACACCAAAAGTTCAGAAATTTTTTAGAAAAAAATTAAAGGCAACACGCGCCAAGGCAAATTCAATGAATTTCAATGATTGCAAAAACCAAGGGATATTCAGAGAAAAAATATTTAAAAATTTAAAACAGAAAATCGCAGGCAGCTTATACTCATTAAAATTTAAATGCCAAGATGAAAACACTAGCAAAAAATCTTGTGATAACTTCTTTGGTTCTTTCGGCAAGTGGCAAGGGGTCAATTTAAAAGGCAAAGGCAAAGGCAAAGGCAAAGGCAAAGGCAAAGGCAAAGGCAAAGGCAGTTCGAGTGAGCAGCAATATAACCTAGACCCAAAACTCAAAGGATATTTAAATAAATTCGTTGAAGGGTTAAAAACAACGAGCTTTAGGTCTTCAAGAAGTAAAGACAGATTATTCAAAAATATGTTCAACCAAGTAATAGAAACATTTGCTATTGAAAATAATATGACGACCTCAGGGCCTTTATCAACTAACAGGAATTTTAGAAGATCATTTTATACCAACCTAGGGAAAGATTATTTCATATCAAATGACTTAGCTCGCATGATTGCATCTTACCAAGATGAAGATAAGTGTAAGGCTTATGCAAAATTAAAATTTTATGACGAAAACCTGTATAAAATTTGCGATGGAAACACAATTTTATATAAAACTTTTAAACAAATAAGTGATCTTAGTGATCATTTTTTTGGTGACCCAAGCTATATTGATGTCCTATTGGAAAAACTTGATGGGCGAGGTAGTGTTGAAGAATTTCTAACTGATATGCTAGGGCCAGATTGTAGAAAAAATGGAACCTCCATACCAAAGACAACAAAATGTAAAAGCATGTACTTTCCAAGATTTATATTACCAGATGATAAATCACAAAAAATAAGTGATTTTAATGGAGAGAACGAATTAGATATAAAATGCACTACAGAGGAAGAGTGTGATTCTGCGCAAAAGGCATACTCGACAGCTGTATTTAGAAATACAATGTTTGAAAATCTTAATAAGATGACCCCTACAGGAAAAATTGGTATCCCTGTTGGAATTGATATTTGCACAAAATTCATGAACAATGAAGGTAGCAGTGTTGCATGGGATGGCCCTCCTAAAGAGTTCCCAAAGAGAATGCAAAACTGCATGGATTCTGGAGAGCATGGTATACATGCCGTCACTGTCATAGGAATGAGGTGCAAAAATGGAAAAGTCCAATATAAGGTCCAAAACTCTTGGGGTAATAACACATCATATGACAATCCAAGCATTGAAAGTGTAGAAAAAGAAGGAAGTTTTTGGACAAATGAAGAGGACCTTGTCGGGAACACCTATGGAATAAATAGGATAATAAAATAAGATGGAAAATTTTAAATTTCAAATCATAAACCTTTGTCTTTTTTATATGGTTTTGGCCTACTCAGATGATCATAATGAAATCTATAGAATAAACGGAAAACATTATGGTTTCTATAAATATAAAAATTCACTTCTTTCAATCAATTGCAGAGACAGAGTAATAGAATGCTCGGCAAAGAAAACACTGAACTCAAATCTTAGAATTAAATTAAAAAAAGGCGCTCTTAATGGCGGAAAAAATCCCGGTGCTGTTGCCTGCAAACAACTTCAGGATGCGCATATTGTTTTAGCACAAAGCTTAGATGGAAATTATCAAAGTTTCTGCGTTTTCAAAGATATGTCGATGATATCTGCTAATTCTTTAATAAAAAAAATTTCTAAATAAATAGTATTTTAATCTTCAAAATTAATTCTAGTATATTAAATTTTATTTAACTAATTTTTCTACATAATATAACCGAAATGTCTTTTTATTAGGTTTGCATGAAACAGCTATCAAAAAAAAATAAATACACTATCACTTTAAGTTTAATTTCTATTTTAATTACTTTTGGGTATCTAAATTTTAAATTCAAAGGCCCTAATTTTAAAAGCGCCAGAAACATAAAAATAAAAAGAGATAAGAACTACTACAAAACAAGATATGAGAATGCATGCTGTCCAAAAAACAAAATAGAAACACAAAAAGAATACAGGTGGTTAAATTGCCAAGGTGAAGAAATCACAGTTCAGTGCATAGACACTTTGGCTGCAAGTCAAAAGATTGAAAACCTAACGAATATAGCACCAGAAAGCTGTGAAAGAGCAACAAAAGAGTACTTAAGTTTTTTAAAAAAGGAAAAACAAAAGCAAACAAGAGCAATCCAACGAAGATCAATTAAGAATTCTAAAAAGAACAGAAAACTTAAACTTCAAAATAAAAAAAATAAAAATATCAAAAATCTGTCCAGTGCCAAATCTTCTCGTTCAGAGGGTAATAATTCAGAGCAAAAAAAGTTAGAAAATGCTATAATTGACGGCCTTACATGTAACGGTAAAAAATCCGCTAGTTCAAATCTTACATCACAAAATGATGACGAGGTTGAAATTTCAACACAAAGTGAATACCTATTACCCTGCGCTCATCTAGAAATGATGAAATCTTTTTACGATAACAATTGTCTTCCCTTTGAATCAGATCAAATACAACAAGCGGCTCGTGACTATGCAGAGAAAAACAATAAATGTTCGTCTGGTTTTTGTTTTGTTCCAGATAATTTTCTTCCATTTATCTCACCAACAATAAATTATGCAGCCCCCCCGTACTCTAATCCACTGAATGAACCGAGAGATTTCGGAGGTAACGATGATACAACACCAGAAAGCTTTGAAGAAGCTGAAGACTTCTATACCAAATCACCAAAAATAAGACTAGAAACTCCAGGATCTTTTATAAGACATATCGCTTTCAATTATGGAATTCTTAATCAATTATCAGATGTAAAACAGATGATAAGAACCAAATTAGAAGAAGAGCTTAACAATTATGAGCAGCAACAGAGATCCGAAAATAATACTGGATTACCAGTTGAGAGAGATTTTTTAGAGCAACTGATTAATCAAGAGAACTTAGACACACTATTAGGAGGGTTTCGTCAAACATCATCTCCTGAGGGTTTACCAATAATAGAAATTAACCCTATTAAAGGCGCAGCAGAGCCCTTGCTCAAGTCGGTTGAGAGTTTACTCTCAAAAGGTAAGACCAAAATAAAATTTGAAAGATATGATTTTGATACAATTACTGACCCGAGAGATATTGGTTCATCAGATGCCTTCTATAATGGAATTAACTTTAGAAGGGTCAAGTTTATAAATAAGCCCTATGCATTCGTTCCCGAATTCGCCGTCACATGGAAAGCAAATAATGACAGTGATGCTATAAGAATTAAGCCTGTAGATAAAAAAGTAATTAAAATTGATCTATCTAGCTACCCAAACCATCTAAAATTGTTACCAATCGATGGGCCTAATGGATTCAATCAGCCTGTTGAGAATAATTCAGGAATTCAAAAGAAATATACACCAAAAGGAAATGATGATTTAGAAAACAGTTATACCTATTTTAATTTAGATTATAATATGTGTACTAAATTAAAACGGTCTTTTATCCCTCGCCCTGTAACAGATTTTCATGGAGTAACTAGTTATAGCAAAGCTAAACCAAGAAATATCTTCCAAACAGTTGCAGGTGATGATTCTTTTTCCTACGACACCACCTCACCTCCTATGCAATGTGAATGTGCTGATGACAAAGAAAAGGAAACATCATGGTGCTTGTTTGATAAGACAGACGAACCAAAATATATTCAAATTAAGCGAACCGATGCTGACATTCTAAAGGCGTCGATAAATATTGGTGATAAAAAGATTATTTTTTATCATGATATAATAAGATGGGATAAACGAACTGATGAAAACTTCCGTCTAAAAGTATTCCAAGATTTAGATGATGTTCATATTTTAAATAATATTGAAAAAGAAAGAATTTCAGCAAACAATCAGTTGATTGAAGCCTTTACTCCTAACTATCTTGCTGACACAACGGATTTTTATAACAAAATAAATTATTTTAATCCCGAAAGTGATAGTCTTTATCTTTACAAAAAATTCCGTGAAATTTCTTATGACATAAAAATACCACAAGAAATTGTTTACACCTCAGAAATAACCAGAAGCACCCCAAACGATGGAATTTATCTCATTGGATTTAGCTCCTTTCTACATAGCTCCCAACAATGGAACACTTATTATGATCAGCTTGAATCTTTAAACTCTTCCTCCGAAGGTGATCCCAGTTGGGAATTAAGTAGATTGGGTAGGGAAACCAGAAGCAGACTTTTTAAGAGCTTAAATGACGGAAATGGTAGCGAGTATATTGACAAAAAGGCGATGGAATCAATTTATAATGAGCTACCGCAAAAATGGAAATCTTTAATAACCAAATTTATTACTAATGCTGATTATTACGAGTTACGAGAATCATATAAACAATCAGCTACTGATATCGGAACATTCTCTACTCCCATAGGTTTTTTTGGCACAGGTAGTACAGCCCCCTTTTACGCTCAGTATATTGCATCCTTAATCGCGAGTTCCTCAGACTTAGATAATCAAGATAAAATGCATACCCCCTATTTCTTGCCGTTCATAACAATGTATCTAGGGCTCAAAATATTAGAGGATAACCCAGAGATTTTTTCAAATGAAAGACTAGAAAGTGGTTTGGGTACAGTATCCCAAAGCCGATCACAAATTTCATCACAAAGCTTAGGGGAAACCGTCATCCCAGGTCTTACAAAATACCAAGATATGGAATTTGATCGCACGTTATCAGCAACGGACAATTTTCCCTACTGGGCATTAAAAATTAATGATTCTTTAAGAGTTCCTTCTTTTCAACTCCCAGACACAGATGATGAAACGACAAGAGACCAAATTTTTAGCTCTAGTATAAGCTCGTTAATGCCTCTTAAGTCATTTGCACTGAGAGTAGGATGTAAAAGGCATCACGACGCCTCCCCCGATTTTCTAAAATTCAGTCTCCCAAATAGAAAAATACTAAGCAGGCAAAATATTAATGATATTCTCTCAGTAATAAGTCCAGACCTTGAAAAGAGATTATTTAACTCTGAAAAACACTATATTGAAAAACGATTTAGAAAGGCACTAGGCTTTATATGCCAAGGACTAGAAAACAAAGAACAACAAATACCCCAAAACTCTGCCCAACAGTATATTGGAAACATTAGGCCTATTGAGGGTGAAAATCGGAGTACATACCACAATAGCTTTGCTAGCGAAATTCAAACAAATATTGACATGGGAAAATATGCTTTAATTCTAGGAAGCAACAATAGCGGAGTACTTGGAGAATTTGATTTTGAATTCACATTTTTAACAGAGATTGAAGAAAGTATAAAAAAATTTATGAGAATACCAGTTTTTGGTTGGATAGCGGCTGTATTATTAGCTATATACTGGGTTGTAGCTTACATTTATACGATGGTTGTTTGGTTTTTTGTGGGTATTGGAGCAATAATCGTCATAGGAGGAAATGGAGCATTTGGAAATGGACAGGCATGGCAAAATATCTCTGAAGCACGAGAAATACTCCAAACTCTAGGCCAATACACACACTCCTATGACTTTAAAAAAGTAAAAATAAAAGTACAGACACTTACAAATTTAAAAAAAGATATAATAGAAGACACATCAACGGTAGAGGCAAAAATTAGACGATACCGAATAAATAAATCTGACATGATCATTACCAAAACACCTTGGACATTTTCCAGACCTGAGAACGCTTCTTATTCATCAACCAGAGAAGTTATAGAACAAAGAAGTGCAAATGCAGATGAACTCAACCGCTCCGAAGATCAAGAGCTATCTCAAGAATCTTTTAACACTGCTACAGATTATAGTTTCGATTTTTTCTCAAGCTCAATACAACAATATTTTGATGAGTTAGTCTTCGGAAGAAGAAGTCCTGTAAAAGCCGCAGTGTCTCAATTATCAGACATACTAGAAAGTGATTTGTATCTAATTACTTTAATTGATTCAGCAAACAAAACAATTCACAAGGAAATTTTAGGCGTACAGGATTATCAAAATTATAGTGCCTCCATACCTGAAAATATATCAGATCCTGTAAACGAGAATTATAATTCTTTGACTGGGAGAATAGAGTTTACTTTATTCAGAAACCTTTGTTCTAATACTGGCCCAATACCTCCGGATAATAATGCTTGTGTCATTCATCAATTAATTGAAAAAGTCAGATCAAACTTTTCCTCCGTTAACAACATTTGTATAAACAGAATTGGTATAAAAACCCATCACCGATCACTAGATGATATCTCATTTGATCGGAGATATGTTAATGATGACTATCCTCCGCTAAGATTTTGTTCTGACAATGAAACCTACACAAGCTTTGAAAGAGATTTGTATAAAAAAGATGATAATTATGGAGTATCAAAGTCCGATATCGTATTAAAGTCATTTAATGATATAAAACTTCAACTAGAGAGACCTAATTACCCACCAAGTATAGAATTAGAGGAACTCCGAAAAAGATCCTACCCCATTGGTTCAGACCCAACCAGGTACCCTTGGCAAATGCAATGTGCATTGTTTACTGATCTCACAATAAAAGGGACAAATCATTTAAACTTTGAGTCAGTTGCTGAAATACCAGATGATGATCCAAGAGCAAGAGGAGATGACAATGGTGCTCTCAAATTAGATATAAATGTAGATATCTTCCCTCACCTCTCAAAAAGTACGATAAATAAAATTAATGATATATTTCTCTGCAAACATAATAGACTATGTCAGGTAGAAAACTTAGAGCTTATGATTGAAGAGTTAGAAGAACCCGTAGTAAATAATGATGAAGATGAAGCTCTAGAGTTTATAGAAATTAATGGAGTACAAGCAAGAACATTAGAAAGGCGGGCCAAAGAAGCTCAGTGTAGCATGATGACTGATTTATGGCTCCGACTCAGAGTTGAAAACACGATAGGTGCAACTCCAATTGATGACATAAGATATTGCAACTTCAGCTCTATCTTTGGCAGAGATGAAAATGGAGAAGTTAACCCTTTATGTAACTTTAGAGTTGGCTTAATGGGTCTTCTTTTTAATCAATGCGATTTTATAATCAGAACATGGAATGAAGGCCTAGAGGATGATGATGTTCCTAGAGTTATTAGAGAAAGTGGCCAACTCCCAGAAGGCCAGTGTCAAGAATTGTTAGAGTCTGAAGAACTAGAAAGATATCTTCAAAGGTTAGAAAATATCGCAAACGAATGTAGCGAAATAATTCCAGGATACAATAGTACTTTTGAAAGAAAGCTCGAACTAATTCAGTTAATAGATATTGAAGAAAGAAGGGCGAATTCATCTTGTGAACATAGGTAATAACTTTTACAAAGTCTTAACTACCTAAACCTAATTTATTTACAAGAGGAATTGGTCCAAAAATAAAAAATATATCTACAACAAAATACACCTTACGACCTTTCAGAAATCGATATAAGTATTTATAACCAAAATCCCGAAATTTTCAAAATGAAAGATATCTTCTATAAGTATCTATACCTATTAGTGATCGCTACTCTTTTTTCTTGCGGCAGAAACAATGATACCGCCAAGAATATTACGTCTAGTGATTCAGCGAAGAATTGTTCTCAAACAAGTAAACCTTCTTATTCTTCAAGTAATACAACAGACCTTCCTTTAGGAAGTCCAGGTGACACGCATACTATAAGTTGTGCAGATGGATATGCAGGTGGTGGCACATGGACTTGTTCTGAAACAGGTAGCTGGGAAGGAAAGTTATGCGGTATTCATTTCAGTCAGGAGCAAGGTAACTATAAAGACGGAACCGAAGATGGTGAATACATGGAGGAAAGCTATGCCAAAGAAAATGTATCATGTAACGGAGAATCAGTAGACTTCCCTGACCATAGTATGGTTTTAAAGTTTGATCTGTCAGTCTCCTCTACTATCGCTCTATCTACCCGAGAGACATCTTGGGGGGAATCTTATAAACATGACTTCTACGTAGATTGGGGAGATGACAGTTGCGAGCACAATACATTATCCCATACCTATGATGACAATTTTATTTCTTCACTAAATGATCAAGTGGTCACAGTTAAGTTAATAGGCCGAGTGGATGTTTGGGGAAGTGACACTAGTGCAAATTACAATCAAACACTAAAGGAAGTTGTGAACCTTGGCGATCTTCAATGGAGAGCATTGAGCGCCGCTTTTATGGACACTACCAACCTCACCTCTTTTACCGCTGGCCATACTAACACCGAAAATATCCCATCCATGTCCAAAATGTTTAAAAATGCGACAAGCTTAACTTATGCGAATTTTGATAATGTTAATACATCTCTTGCTACTTCTATGGAGGAGATGTTCTCCGGTGCTCAAAATCTATCAAGTTTAGATTTGAGCATGTTTAATACATCCAACGTGACATTAATGGATTTTATGTTTCAATCGATGAATGAACTTACATCGCTCAATTTGTCAGGTTTTGATACTTCAAAGGTAATGAGCATGGAGGGGATGTTTAGACAAACCTGGGCACTGACTAGTTTGAATTTAACAAACTTTAATACTAAAAATGTATATTCCATGAGTCAGATGTTCCAAGGAGCAAAGTCCCTTGCCAAGTTAGACCTTGATTCCTTTAACACCTCAAATGTTGTTGATATGTCTGATATGTTTAGCGGAATGGAAGAACTTGAAACAATTAATCTATCAAAATTCAATACCGCAAAAGTGCTATCCATGGGAAGCATGTTTTCAGGACTTAAAAGACTGAAGGTGCTAGATCTTTCAAGCTTCGACACAAGTATGACCGCAATCATGGATTATATGTTCACAAATATGGAAGGCATTGAAGAAATTAATTTTGGTAATTGGGAAGAAAGCGCATACCTTTCGACCACTGCGAGTATATTGGGTGGTGCTTGGGAAACAGTGCCCCCAAAAATATACTGCGTATCTCCACCATTTTCCATCGCATCATGCGATTCAACACCTCCAATGGTTGTGACCTTTGAAACAACACAAGCCGACCAAAGTGTAAGTTTGGGTATCACAGGTGGAAGCATTTCGGTTAATTGGGGTGATAACTCACAAAATACCAATACAACTCACACCTACTCCACCCCTGGTAAATATCAAGTATGGGTTTCTGGTGTTAATTCTATAACAGGATTAACCAACACTTGGAGTGATAACCTTATCTCAATTAATACATTAGGCGATATCTCCTCAATCTCCTCAATCTCATCGCCATTCGAAGGACACTCGGGATTAAAAACCGTAAGCGGATACTCAAATTTACCAAACACAATTACTTCCCTTAATTCATTTCTTAAAAATACAAACTCATTGGAGTATGTGGACATAACCAATATGGACTTTGGCTCAATCACAGACGCAGATGAATTTCTTTCCGGTGCGGTTAAATTAAACCATGTTAATTTGGGAAATAAATTCAGTAGCATTGCGAGTAAAGATAATGTATTTTCCTCAACGCAAATTACAGGTAGCAATGAAAACAAAATACTTTTTTGCACAAAAGATTATGATGATAACCTTGGAACTTCTGATCTTCCGCAAAACTGGACTGTCTCCTTGGGCGAAGGAGAATACCAATGTGAAAATACTCTCATCCCAATAGTAATAGAGGTGGAACCTGATAATACAATACCTTTTTCACTAAACACTTTATCAAACAAAATTCTAGTTGATTGGGGCGATAGCTCAGCGCGTACATATTGGCAAAAAACTAAAGACTATGGAACCACTACAGCTAAAAAAGTAAAGATTTGGGGAGCGTTTATAGCTTCTAGTCCTGGTGTAAACGATAGAGATAAAATTAAAGGAATAACCTCTTTTGGGCATCACGTTTTTGTAAATGCCAATTTGGCTTTTAAAAACACCAGTATCACAAATGCTTCTGGCTATGGAAGGTTCGGGCCAATAAATTTAACTTCAATGTTCTATCAGTGCTCATCATTAACTAGCGCTAACTTTTCCAATTTTCAAACAGATCAAATTACAGGAATGGGCAATATGTTCTCGAATGTAACAAGTCTCACCTCTCTTGATTTAACCAGCTTTAATACTGAAAATGTCACCTCCATGCTAGATATGTTTCGTTCTATGAGCGATTTAACTTCAATAGACTTAAGTAGTTTTAAAACAGATAAAGTCAAAAGTATGAGGGGTATGTTCGCAAATACTAGCTCATTAAGTAATTTGGATTTAACTAGTTTTAATACAAGTAGAGTTGAAGCTTTCAAAGAGATGTTTAGGGGAATGAAAGAAATGAGAGACCTTAACGTTTCTAGTTTTGATACATCAAATGGCACAGATTTTCGCCAAATGTTTGCTGATATGCAAAAAATCACATCACTAGATATTTCAAATTTCGACACCTCTTCCGCTAGCATGCAACTTGCAAGTATGTTGACAGATTTACCGGCTATTTCGGATTTAAACCTAGGCTTCATTGAAAGCGAGGAAATCATAGATTCTAGTTTCCTTTCTAATTCAGGAAACCCGACTTTTACCTCAAGTGGTGAGAACCCGGGACTAACATGCCTTAACAAAGACGATCCAAATAATCCTGATGATTACATAATAAATATAGAAGGTTCACTCTACTCGTGTGATGGAAATTAACTAATTAAAAAAAGGATAATTATGAAAAAGTTTCTTTTAGGTTGTTTAACTTTATTTTTAATTTTAACTGGATACCTTTTCTATAAAAAAGATGACATCAAAAATTACATCGATGAAAAGGTTGCCTCGGCTAAGCAAGTGTATGGGGATATTGTCTCGGTTCAAGATGATTTATCAAAAGAACTTGGGATACCCGTAACTGTGAATGTAAAAGTAGAACATAATAATGGTATCACGACTAAGTTTGTTCGAGTTAACGTAAAAGGCGAACCTAAGAAAACGGTTAATGAAATAAAAACTATTGCAAAAAGGACACTTGCAAGCAATGAAACGTTCAAGGAATTTGATGTTCAAATTACATTTGATCAAGAGGATGAAGATGATGATTTTTGAACAAAAAACCAGCATCTAAATAAAATTAATTGAATAATTAAATTAAGAAAAAATACCGAATAGTTAGTAGATGAAAAAGTTTGTCATTTACATCACTGTATTTTTGTTTGCCTTTACTGCATCGATTCAACCAGTTGCGTCTACTCTAAGCTTTCTGCCTATTCAGTTTTCTTCGGCCTACGCTCAAGATAACACTGGCCTTTCCTCCTTGGGAGATAGCTTTGTTGAGGAGCATAACGACGACAACGACTCTGATGGCATTGATAATAACACCGGTGAAAGTCCTAATGTCCCCCGAGGCTCAAGTGGAGGTGGAAGTGGCGGAGGGTCAGGTCGTCCACCGGGCGATGGGGGAGCAGATGATAACTCCTCAGGGCGTGCAGTGGTGTCTGAGAACCAGACAGATGACCTTATAGAATACTGCATAACCGAAACAGGTAAATCACCTGAAGAATGTGAAAGAGATGTCCTCAATGAAAACATCTCTAACGATGAGATCGCACAAGTTCAAAAAGAAAATGAGGAACTAGCAAAATCATTTGGAGTAAATCATGGCTCAGTAACTCTTATCATCGCCGCAGCACTTCAAGGAGTTGGAACGATCATAGCTTTTTTTAGTGGTGGATATAAATTTCCCTCTAATTATTTAAGTCTCGCCGTTTCATGCATTCTTGTCATTGGTTTTTGGATTAATCTAGTTGAATACAACAAATACGCCAATCAACTCTCCGAAAAAGAGTATGGCGCAGAAGGAACGCAGGAGGAGTTCGTAAATCCGACTGATTTTTATAATGAGCAAATTACAATTCTCGAAAACTCAAAACCATATTTAGAAAATATAAATAAGACTCTCGAAATCTCCATTGGAATAACCTATGTAACCATTGTCGTTTCACTGATTGAATCGATTATATGTATCGTTTCAGGTGGCGCCTATTGCGCATGTAATGAGAGACAAAAAACCAAAGACAGTATCAAGAACTTTATTGACTCCTTCTTACCGTCAAAACTACATGCAAATCCTATTAGTGAGCTCAATGATGCTAATGCATTAGCAAAACAAGAAGTTGAAAAATCTAAGGTAGATGTAGATGTGGATAATTGGAGAAAAATTATTGGATCAGTTGTTAGTATTGTTTTGCAGTCGATATTAAAGGGTTCAGGTACAGGCACAACAATGTTTTCGATGTTAGTGATAGATGAAATCTTAAAGCTAATTTTTAAAGAATCAATCGCTGAGGGGTTGGCCCGTCTCGTTGCCTTTATTAAAACTATAGTATTTATAGTGGACCAAGTTGGATATTATAAAAACAAGGATATATACACCAAAGGCTTAGAGAAAATAGATGAAAGGATAGAAAATCTTAGAAATATGTCCGGAATAACTGAACAAGCAATCGCTGGTATTGGGAGCGCTCAAAACACAATAGCTCCTATATCAGGAGCACCTGATTCAATTGTATCCTCTGGCCAAGCGATTAATCCTGACCATTTAGGCTCCGGACAATGTAACAGTTTTGATTATAAAAACCCTGAGGTAAAACCTACAAGCTGTGATAAAGCAGAGGTAAACCTTCCCAAACCAATGAAAATAAATACCACAGGAATAGCTGGTCTTGATAGTTTTGCCGACGCCCTAGACCCTGAAGAGACCTATGAAAACCTAAAAAAAGCAATTGCCACTAAAGAAGGTGTTAAATCATCTGAGTTTACAAAAAACGCAAAAAAGGCAAAGAAGTTAATGCCAAAACTTTTAAAGATGATGAATAAGAAAAAAATAGTTTTTGACAAAAATCAAAAGAAAAAGGACGTAAAACCACTTTATCTTCAAGCCCTTAATGCCGCGAAAAAAAGAGAAGCAGCAGTGGCATCTATATCTAGTAAACTTTTTAATGATCTAGCAAAAGAAAACAAAGTTTCTCCCAAAAAAATAA
>MDTG01107936.1_pt1 | contig 15092 bp, 13 predicted proteins | sample 811421 | NCBI WGS metagenome assembly MDTG01 (sample SAMN05326645, study PRJNA326480) | marine metagenome | isolation source: seawater | place: Pacific Ocean: South East | collected 2011
GTAATCTTCTCTCCTGAGTTTTTGAGAGAAGGTCAAGCTCTTAAAGATAACCTCTATCCATCACGAATCATTATTGGTAGCCAGTGTAAAGCGGGCGTCGAATTTGGAAATCTGCTACGGGGGTGCGCTGAAAAGCTAGATGTTGAGACACTTTTTATGAGATCAACCGAGGCCGAGGCGGTCAAGTTGTTTGCTAACACCTACCTTGCTATGCGAGTGTCATTTTTTAATGAGTTAGACTCATATTCCTTAGCTCATAAATTAGATACCAAAAGCATTGTCAATGGTGTGTGTCTTGATGACCGAATAGGAGATGGTTACAACAATCCCTCCTTGGGTTATGGTGGTTATTGCTTGCCAAAGGATACTAAGCAGTTGCTGGCGAATTATGAACAAGTACCTCAGAAATTAATTGAGGCTATTGTTTCATCTAATACGACGCGTAAAGATTTTATTGCAAATGAAATTCTACAGAGAAACCCGAAGACTGTTGGCTTTTTTCGCTTAACGATGAAGGAAGGTAGTGACAACTTTAGGTCCTCGGCAATTCAGGGCATCATGAAGAGAATCAACGCAAAAGGAGTCACTGTTATTGTTTACGAGCCTGCGCTTGATGCAGTCGAATTTTTAGGATCACAGGTTTTTAAAAACCTTGACGAATTTAAACATCAGTCTGATGTGATTGTTGCGAATCGAAGAGCAAAGAGCCTGATCGATGTGGAAGACAAACTATTCTCACGCGACCTATTTGGATGTAATTAATTTGTCGTTCATCTTGTAAGCTGCAGTATTCGTTGACTAATTTTAAAGAGCACAATGAGTGTTGGAGCTATCGAATTTCCAGGTTGTGGTAGAAAATACGCCTCTAGTCTCAATAGATCTTTGTTTGATTTTTGAAAGTCAAATATTGCTGGGTCTGCGTAAAAATGAGCCATTGAAGGGCGTATGGTTTACCCCTGGTGGTCGAATATATAAAAACGAAACCTGGGAGAACGCATTGCTTCGCATTAGTAAAATGGAACTAGGTCTATGTGGCGTTGTAGCAGAAGATTTCTCTTTAATGGGCATTTGCGATCATTTCTACAATAACAGTACCTTTGGGCGGAATATATCAACCCATTATGTAAACCTTCCTTACTACACACATTTTAAATCTAAACCTAAAATAATTTTAGATGGTTTGATTTGGCATTAGTTTCTAACGATGAGAAATTTCACCCCTACGTACGCAATTATGCGATATGGCTATTAAATAAGATTGGAAATACATATGATTGAAAATGTGTATTATGCACTTCACTCGCTCGCTTCACTTTTGGTTAAAATACTGTCGTTGCTAGAGTTAGCATGCATCCTTGACCTAATAAAAAAGAGGTGGAGCGATTTGACTCCGATACTTTAAAATGAAACAAATCGCAGTTATTGGAGCAGGGTGGTATGGATGCCACATATCAAAAAAACTTTTAGATCTAGGAAATAAGGTAACAGTATTTGAAAGGCAGAGTGCAATTTTCTTGGGAGCTTCAGGCTGCAACCAAAACAGGCTTCATTTAGGCTACCATTATCCAAGATGTGAGATAACTAGGAGCCAAAGTCTGAAAGGTTTCAAAAGGTTTAAAAAAGAATATGATTTCCTTTGTGAAAAAATTCCCGAAAACATATATGCTATTTCAAGTATCAGATCTAAATTGTCCTTCGATGAATACCTTCAGTCAGTTTCTGAACTTGCACCTTTAGATAAAGATCAGGCGAATAAATCAATGATAATTAAAAATATTGAAAATTTTATAAATGTTGATGAAGAATATATAAATTTTGAGAAAGCGAAAAAATATTTTTATAAAGTTCTAAATAATCACATTGTCTTTAACTCGAAGATGACTAAAGAATCCGTTCTTCAACTTACCAAAGAATATGATTATGTAATCGATTGTACTTGGGGAGAGTTATCTGATTTTTCATTTCCGAGACATTATGAATCAAACCTTTTCCACCTTTACAAGAAAAAAAATAACTCTAAGTTCGCTTTAACAATAATGGACGGTTACTTCTTTTCGATCTTTCCGTGGCAGAAAGAAATCTACTCTCTTACAAATGTAAAGAATATCGTCCTAAAAAAGTTTAAGTCATTTGATGAGTCTTTAAAATATAATCAACGTTTGAGATCTGATCTTTCATTTATTAAAGAACACCGTCTAGCTTGCGAGAAACAAGTTGTAAGATTCTATCCAGACTTCCATAAACATTTTAACTATTTTGAACCAAGATTTTCAAACAAGACAAAGTTTGAAAATAGTGATGATAGTCGATATGTCATAATTGAAAGAGATGGGAATCTAATTAAAGTTTTTTCGGGAAAAATTGATACAGTTTTTGATGCCGAAGACAAAATTATAACTGAGTTAAATTTATGATTATACAAATTGGTGGCTCTAGCTACTTATTCAATGAGCTAAAAAAAAATAACAAAGTATTAAGATTTAGTAGGTCCTCAGAAAACTATTTTGATATAAATGATATAAATACTTGGAAAGAATTTGAGGAATCTGCAGAGAAGAATAATAAGTTTTGTATTACAGTTGGCTTTCTCCAAAAAAAGAGAATAATTGATCAATCAAGAGAAGAAATAGTAACCTCATTCTTAACAAATTGTATTTCAATAGTTTTATTGTGTGAGAAGATTTTTAGCGTCAATGATGAAGCTAAAGTCGTTATTGTTTCCTCTGAATCTGGATCAAAAGGGAGTTATGATGAAACTTATTTCTTATCTAAAGCAGCTTTAAATAGGTATGTTGAGGAAAGGTCAGTACTGGCTAAACAACAACTCGTCTGTATTTCACCATCAACAATAGAAGATTCGAACATGACTAAAGTTCGTGATGACAAAGAAAGGCTAGAATTTTATAAAAGCAGTCACCCCAAAAAAAGATTTATGAAAATGCAAGAGTTAGCAAATCTAATTAGTTTTCTTTTTGAGGATAGTAGCAATTATATTTGCAATGAAAATATAAATATAAATGGCGGCAAGTTTGCAAGAATGAAAAATTTTGAAAAAAATCTTAGTGCTTAAACACCAATCAGTGTCGATAAAAGCAACGAATAGAGATTTCTGAGGTTTTAAGATGGAAAAAATATTATCAATTAGTTTATTTCTTATTTTTAAAGAAGATGCAGACGATCAACCGGACTGTACTTTTTTAAAATCAAAGCCAAATCTAAAATAATAAAAGATGAATGGCATGCGGAATTTAAGTAGTTTGACTTGGGTTTGGTTTATAATCATGAAAAGTTCTATCTCTGTGTGCGCAACCATGCGGTTTGGTTATTGAAGAAGATTGGATATGTATATGATTAATGCTGTAATTTTGGCAGGTGGGTCAGGCACACGTCTTTGGCCTTTATCGCGAGCTGCCCAGCCGAAGCAATTCTTGGTGCTCACCGAGGAGGAGACTATGTTACAGTCAACTGTGAAACGGCTAGACGGACTGAATCTTCAGTCTTCAGTGACTATCTGTAATGAGGATCACCGATTCTTTGTCGCAGAGCAGCTTCGTGAAATTAATAAACTGGACTCAATTATTCTGGAGCCTGTTAGCCGAAATACTGCTCCGGCAGTTGCCTTGGCAGCACTCTCATTAAAAGAAGTTGAGGACTGTTTAATACTGGTCGTGGCGGCTGACCACGTGATTAAAGATAAATTGGCATTCACAAATACGGTCAAGAATTCAATTCCTTTAGCAGAGGCCGGCAAGCTTGTCACCTTCGGTATCGTCGCTCATGAGCCTAATACAGGTTATGGCTATATAAAAAAGGGTGAACCCCTAAGCCATGGATTTGCTGTGGATGCGTTTGTGGAAAAACCGCCTGTCGAAGTTGCCAAACAGTATCTAAAGTCAGGAAATTATTTATGGAACAGTGGTATGTTCTTGTTCAAGGCAAGCCGTTACCTCGAGGAGCTTAAAAGATTCCGTCCAGATATTTACAACGCTTGTGAATCATCAATGAAAGACGTTGCAAAAGATAATGAATTTATAAGAATAAATAAAGAAGCATTTCATGCTTGCCCTCATGATTCCATCGACTTTGCGGTGATGGAAAGAACAACTGATGCAGTTGTAATTCCCATGGATGCAGGCTGGAGTGATATAGGTTCATGGTCCTCACTATGGGAAATCAGCCAAAAGGATGGTGATGGTAATGCGACTTATGGAGATGTAATCCTTCATGAATCAAATAATTCCTACATAAGAACAGATGGAAGGTTGGTTGCGGCGGTCGGCGTGGACGATTTAGTCGTTGTGTCGACCAAAGATGTGGTGTTAGTAGCGCACAAAACTAGCGTGAATAATGTCAAAAAAATTGCTGAAAAGATCAAGAATGATTTGAGAACTGAGTGGGAGAACCACAGAGAAGTTTGCCGACCATGGGGAAAATTTGACTCAGTCGACAAGGGCGAGGGTTATCAGGTTAAGCGGATCACCGTAAACGCAGGAGCGAAGCTTAGTGTCCAAAAGCATCATCATCGTGCAGAGCACTGGGTGGTTGTTCGTGGCGTAGCAAAGGTTACAAATGGAGAAAAAACCTTTCTACTATCTGAAAATGAATCTACATATATTCCTCTTGGTTCAATTCACTCACTTGAAAACCCAGGCAAAACGCCATTAGAGATGATAGAGGTCCAGTCAGGTTCTTATCTGGGTGAAGACGATATCGTTCGCTATGAGGATATCTATGGAAGAGTGCCTGAATAAAGGTTCTGTAGCACAAATGCTAGAAAATCGTATTATATTCAAATTAAGCATTGACCAACTTTGCAAATATCTACACGTTGAGATGGTGTGTTTGGGCAGAATGGCGCTGATCAAATGGAATTACTGATAGTTATTTTTTATTAAGATCAGGAGTTGGGCAAAACCGACTTATGTTGTGTGTCCAGAACCGAAAGTCATATTTTGTATCTTTTTTAATATTTTATACATTTAGGGATTGAGGTTTGAGAGATTTTCTACGAAGCAATTTGATGCCTGTAAGTGCGAGAAGTATCAATATATTTCGTCATACTAGGCTGGCCATTTTATTTAAATTAGGCAGTATTATTGCCAACTTTATGGTGGTGCCACTGGCGCTTACCTATCTTGGGACTGAGGATTATGGGACTTGGCTTACTATAAGCTCCGTTCTTGTTTGGTTTGTTCTTTTTGACATAGGTATAGGAAATGGATTAAGAAATAATTTCTCCAAGGCAATGGCCCTGGGTAAGTATGATCAGGCAAGAGCATTTGTCAGTACTGCCTATTTTTCAGTAAGCATTATCGGCATATTGTTGGTGTTTGCTATGTGGCTAGTAAATTTTGTCGTCGATTGGACTATTGTATTCAATACATCACCAGAGAAAGCGGGAGCATTATCCCGCTTGATGCCACTTGTATTTGGATTTTTTGGATTACAATTAGTTGCTAAGCTGATTGTCAGTGTCTATCTTGCGGATCAGCATCATTCAATTCAAAACAAAGTAGATTTTTTTGGTCAGATTGGGATATTGGCGTCAATCTTTTTGATAATGCAGGCTGATGATAGATCAATAGTTTTGTTTGGTAGCATTTACATGGCCTCACCTTTAATAGTTTTAATGGTGCTGAACCTTGTCGCATTTAATGGCAGGTATAAAGAATACTGTCCAAAGCTTAGTTTATTTAAGAGGGAGCATTTACAAGAGGTCACCGTTCTTGGGTTCCGATTTTTTTTTATCCAGATTGGAGCCTTGGTGTTGTTCTCGACAGACAACTTCATCATCGCTCAGTTTTTTGGGCCTGAGGAAGTAGTGCCTTTCAATATAGTCTTCAGATACTTCACATTGATAACTGCAGGCTTTGGTATTCTAATAATGCCTTTTTGGTCCTCATTCACGGAAGCATACACAAAAATGGACATAGTATGGATAAGGAAATCAGTGTTAACTATTCAAAGCATATGGTTGTTGGTGTTACTTGGGTTAACGGTTATGATTTTTGCTTCTGATTGGTTTTATAAGGTATGGTTGGGAGACGGTGTAAGGATAGAGTTTGCACTGACCTTATCTATGGCACTTTACGCAGCAGTCGTAACATTTAACACTATTTATGTTACCTTCATCAACGGGGTGGGGAAAATCCAGCTCCAAGTCGTTGTGGCCATAATGGTGATGGTATTCAACATACCGATAAGTATTTACTTAGCAAAGTATATGGGTTTAGGTCCACCCGGTATTATTTTGGGAACAGTCGTATGTCTGTTCGTGCCTTTGCCGCTTTGGATCTTTCAGTACTACAAATTAATAAATAAGACAGCTCAAGGGATATGGAATAAGTAACTATTAATGATAACCTTTTGTTGCTTATAGCTTCTCACGGGACCATCTTCTGACGTTGGATAATTTTTCAGGGTAAACTTTGCGACTTATTATTTTGTTACTAAATCCTCTGAAAGTTTTTGGCAAAAAAATTATGTAATAGCTATTGGTCTGAAAAAATCTCAAGGTGGGCTGAATAAATGTTTATAAGCGGACGAACATTTTTTATTTTCTTAGTTATTACTTATTAGTTGCTAAACAAATAAGAGCTGTGCCTTGGGTGCCGTAGGATTTTCTTTCAATACATTTGCTTTAGTTTTTACAGATTTAATTTGGCTCTGCAAAAGATCTGTAACGAAATCGATTTAAATGTATTTTCAATTCTGACTTGTCAAAGCTTCAAGTTAATGATTAACATCTCAATAGAAATTATCAATACTTGAGAAAAGATATGAATGTTTTATGGATTGCTCCACTTGCACTAATCGAGGATGGACATGTTCAGCCTGCATCATGGCTAATGCCCTTAGCAAAAGCGTTAGTTTCCAGCAATGTGAACCTCACCGTACTAGCCTGTAATTCAACAATACAAAAAGATATTGTTGAAATAGAATATCAAAATATAAAGGTCGTTTATATTAAATCTCCTAAACTCAAATTGGATTTCATAACTCTTTATCAATTGAGAATTAACAAGGTAAAAAAATATCTAAAGAAAATTGTGAACACTTTTGATATTTTACATATTCATGGCACTGAACATCAGTATGAGGTTATGTCAATCGACCTTAAAATACCAAAAATAATCTCAATTCAGGGGATTATGAGTGAGTACATTAAAGTAGTGCCACTCAGTAGGTGGAAACAATTTTTAGAATGGCGCCTCTCCGCTTTTTATGAATTGCAATATATCCCGAAAAATCATCATTATTTCTGCACAACAAAATGGGACAGCACCTTTATAAAATCTGTCAATCCCCAAGCAAAGATTTACATGATTTGGAAAATGGTCCGAGAGGAATTTAACAATGACCATTTTTCTCCACAAAGTAATAATATACTTTTTGTGGGCGGCAGGAATCCAATAAAGGGTTTGAGAGAACTTTTGTGCGCATATAATAGTTCAGTTCAAAGTCTAGGATTCAAATTAATAATTTTAGGCCGTTGCGTTTTTGACGATATCCAAAATATTATAGATGAAGAAAACCTTGAGTCGATAAGCACAGACAATATTGATTGTCGTGGCATGCAAGACGCGAGAGGCATGATAAAAGCCTATAAAGAATCATATTGTTTGGTTCATCCTACATATATTGACAACGATCCTCTTTCTGTTTGTGAGGCACAATTGAGTGGATTACCTGTTATTGCAACAGATGTTGGAGGAGTTTCTTCTTTGATAGAACATGAACAGACGGGCCTGCTTATAGACGATGGTCCAAAGGCCATCGAAATCGCAATTAAAAAACTACTTGATGATGGATTGCTGAGAGAACACATTTCAAAAAAATCACGACGGGTAGCAAGAAAGCGTCATGATTCAGAAGTGATTCGCTCAAAAACTCTCGCGATATATAAAGAAGTAATAAGCGAGACAAAAAATGATTCACTGTGCCAATAGATTAATGTAGTTAGGTCAAAACATGTGGCAATTATTTATTACTTTTACTTGACTTTAAAATGCTTCAGAATTCTGGAGCGCTTTAAAAAAGGCGGGCTGACAGTTCCCAGTTTTATAAGGTGAAGACAGACTAGTTTAAACCCTCGTATATCCCAATTTCGCTGATATCTCGGGCTTTTTTATCCTCAAGAAATTAAATTAGAACAGGGCTACATGAAAGTTTCTAAAGATTCATTATCACATATTCTTCTTGCTTTATTAATTTTGGTGACGGTAAACCCTTGGTACAGTCACTTTCTTATAATTGAGGCTGTTTTAGTACTCTTTCTAGTTTTTACTGGAGCCCTCTATATTGCTAAAAAAAGAACTTTTCTGTCAAAAAAGCTTCTTTTAGTTGTAAGTCTTTTTGCAACGCTATTTTTTTTACAGTGGATTAAATATGGAATCCTTCCCATAGTTACCATTTCAGGCTTTTTTGTCAAAATTCTTTGCGCGTATTTTATGGTAAATATATGCAAAAATTTTCCTCTGGCATTCGTTAAGGTGGTTTTTGTTCTCTCATCGATATCATTGGTGATCTGGTTTCTTGAAGTAATGACATCTTTACCTCTATTAGACGCCTTTCCCAAGGACTACGCTAATGAGGACAGTATCATGCCGAGATCTTTGTCGCCTGTATACACGGCCATAACTGAAAATCTCGATCATGTTATTAAGAGAAATGCTGGCTTCACTTGGGAGCCAGGCGCATTTGCTGGCATCAACATAATAGCTTTGCTTTTTGTTGGATTAAGTTGCGGCAATTTTAAAGGAATCAAAGGAAAATGTTATTTAATTGTCTTTGTTGCGTCGGTGCTATCGAGTCAATCTACAGCTGGTTTCGTTGTACTGCCAATAGTTCTATATATAATTTTTCATGCGAATGTCTCTGAAAACAGATTATCCATGCGTTCGATTGGCATATCATTATTATTCATCTCTATCATTGTTTTACCTGTGAGTATTTACTTTTTTAATCTACCTTTTGTAACTGAAAAAATAGTTCTACAGCTGCAAGCAGCTGCCATGAGTTCTGATAGCTTGGAAGCTAATAATAGTCGCTTCGGTTCTATACTTTTCGATTTAACTTATATTTATGAGTCACCCTTTATAGGCAATGGGCTGAATGAAATAACCAGATTTAGATTGCATAACATTGATGCGATCGCTTTAGGGCACGGAAACGGCTTAACAGATTTTCTTGCTGATTTTGGATTAATTGCCTTTGGTGTAGTTCTCTGGCTGATATATGGAGGCATAACGGACCTCAACCCGAAGGACAAAATCACACCTTTTTTAGCAATGGTTGTATTATTGTTGATATTAAATGGTGAGCCGTATTTTAATCACCCGTTTTTCTGGTGCATCATTTTCTTGTCAAGAAATTCAAAACGATTGCGAGCGTTTGCTGACACTCCCAAAAGAATTTCACGATCTTTTATGTAGCATTGTGTAAAATTAAATGGATATTATTAAAAATACGAACGAAATTTTATCTTAACAGATCTCTTAAACATGAAAGGTTTAGGGAAATGCCAGCAAGTTTTAGCAACATGCTCCAAGCCCTAGCCTGCATCTGAATCAACAAAAATAAAAAACTCATGATATACATTGTTACGCCAGTATTTAATAGAAAAGCATACACAAGAGACTATTTAATAGCGCTCTCGCGTCAAACAGTAAAAGATTTCAAAGTAGTAATCGTTGATGACGGATCGACCGATGGCACATCCAAAATGATAGAAAAACAGTTTCCGAATGTAATTTTACTAAAAGAGCAAGGGGATCTTTGGTGGTCAGAGGCTACTAACATCGGCGTACGTTATGCCATCAATCAAGGTGCAGTATATGTGATGACATTAAATGACGATACTCTTCCAGCGACTAATTTCGTTGAAAAGATGATAACATGGTCACGTCTAAAGCCTTGTGCACTGCTCGGTGCGCTTGCAATTAATGAAAAAAACAATGAGATAATTTATGGTGGAGAGATCTTGAATTGGAAGACCGGAAGATTTGAAAATATTCTAGACAAACTTACTTTAATCAAAAGAAATGGTTTGCATCGAGTTAATATTTTTCCAGGACGAGGTTTATTAATTCCAGTTCAAACATTCACTAAACTAGGTCTATATGATTCAAAAAACTTCCCTCAAATCTTTGCTGATATAGATTTTACTGCGAGAGCGGACAAGGCTGGCTTCGAGATTTTTTGTAATTATGATGCAAAAATAAAAATATACCCTGAAGAGAGTGGCGGTATGTCGCTTAGGAAAAACAAGTCATGGAAAAATTATTATCAACATCTGTTTGGCATGAAGGGTGGTGGGAATTTAATTTGGTTTACAATTTTTGCATTTAAAAATGCCCCAAAACAATATCGTGTTCAATTCTGGCTGAAGGGCTCAATTTTTCGAATGGGAGGCTATTTATTAGAATGGTGCAAGGAGGCAATCTGTGGCAGGCAATAATGACTTAGCTCCCATTGTTTTGTTTACCTATAATCGAGTGGAGCACACGAAAAAAACAGTTGTCTGTTTAAAAGAAAATGCTCTGGCCAGGCAATCAACCTTGATTGTATTTTCTGATGGTCCCAAGTCAGATTTGGATAAAAAAAAAGTTCAAGATGTTAGGCATTATTTGAAGTCGATCAGAGGTTTTAATCACTGCACACTGATTGAGAGAGAAACCAATTTTGGATTAGCTAAAAATATTATAGAGGGTGTCAGTGAGATTATAGCTAAATTTGGCAAAGTTATTGTTCTCGAAGATGATCTATTAACGAGTACAAACTTTCTTTGCTTTATGAATGAGGCTTTAAAGTATTATCAAGAACGACAAGATGTGTTTGCAATATCAGGCTTCACGCTAAATCTAAAATCATTAGTCGACCACGAGAGAGATACTTATTTAACACGTAGACCCTCATCTTGGGGATGGGCAACATGGGCGAATCAATGGTCAGGTGTAGACTGGGATGTGAGTGATTTTAAAGAGTTTATTAAAGACAGAAAAAAAATTGCAAGATTTAATCGAGGTGGTGCCGATATGACCCGAATGTTAAAAAGTTATTTTGAAGGAAGGAATAATTCTTGGGCAATTAGATGGGCATATGCGATGTGTAAAAATGGTAAATATTGCATTTACCCAAAGCGATCTAAAGTTCAAAATATAGGCTTTGGTGTTGATGCGACTCACTGTAAACAGGTGAATATTTACAAAACAAATTTGGACGCATCCTCCAAGTGTACTTTTAATTTTACTAGCGATAATTTAATAAATCCGAGACTCGAAAAAGAATTTCGTTATACATATAGCTGGACAAACAAATTAATACAAAAGCTGAAGGGATTCATTCAGGATAGCATAAATGAAGCCTAGACCACTGGTTAGACTTCATCGATCTCTGCCGATATAGGGTGCCGCTAAATTTGGTGATGAAATTGTTTGTAGTGAAATTGTTAAAGAAAGTTTAGGAAACACAAGCAGTCAAAAAAATGAAGGTTTAAAAAGGAGCTATTATGACTGGTAAAGTCGCATTAATAACTGGTGTAACAGGTCAAGATGGATCATACCTTGCCGAATTTTTATTAGAAAAAGGATATGAAGTGCATGGAATTAAGCGCAGGGCCTCATCATTTAATACTGAACGGATTGATCATATTTATCAAGATATGCATGCTACAAGCCAAAAGTTTTTTTTACATTATGGGGATTTATCAGATTCTTCGAATTTGACTCGTATTATCAGAGAGGTGCAACCGGATGAGGTTTACAACTTAGCTGCACAGTCTCACGTTGCCGTATCCTTTGAGTGCCCTGAATACACTGCAGACGTTGATGCGATGGGTGCCTTACGTATTTTGGAAGCTATTCGCTTTTTGGGTCTAGATAAGAAGACCCGGTTTTATCAAGCGTCTACCTCAGAGCTTTATGGAAAAGTCCAGGAGATCCCGCAAAGAGAAACTACCCCATTTCATCCTCGTTCCCCATACGCTGTTGCCAAAATGTATGCCTACTGGATTACAGTAAATTATCGGGAATCTTACGGTATTTACGCCTGTAATGGCATTCTGTTTAACCATGAGTCACCGCGGAGGGGTGAAACATTTGTTACTCGAAAAATTACGCGCGCTTTATCTAATATTAGTCAAGGTTTAGAGTCATGTTTATATCTAGGCAATATTGATGCATTACGTGATTGGGGTCATGCCAAAGATTATGTCCGCATGCAATGGCTAATGTTGCAACAAGAAATTGCTGAGGATTTTGTAATTGCAACGGGTAAACAAATCTCGGTACGAGAATTTGTACGTTTATCGGCATTAGAGATCGGGGTTACTTTAGAATTCATAGGAGAGGGCTTAGACGAAGTGGGCACGGTTACTGCAATTACCGGTGATGATGCTCACGCGCTAAACGTTGGTGATATTATTGTAAAAGTTGACCCTCGTTATTTTCGCCCTGCAGAGGTGGAAACTTTGCTTGGTGACCCTAGCAAAGCCAGAGAAAAATTGGGTTGGGTACCGGAAATCACTGTTGAAGAGCTGTGTGCTGAAATGATGGCAAATGATTTAGATGAAGCTAGACGCCATGCCTTGTTAAAAGCGCATGGGCATAATGTTACGATCGCTGTCGATAACTAATTTGAATGAAAATATTGAGAATTAAGTTGAATTTCAAATGAAGATATATGTAGCTGGGCATAAAGGCATGGTTGGCGGTGCTATAATGCGTTGCTTGGAAAATAAGGTGGAAGTAGGCGAAAAGCATGAAATAATTACGCGTACCCGAGAGTGTCTTAATTTGACTGAGCAGGCTGAAGTTAGAGAATTTATGCAGAGTGAGAGGCCTGATTTCGTCATTATAGCGGCAGCGCGAGTCGGCGGTATCCGCGCTAATAATACCCTTCCAGGCGATTTCATATACGAAAACTTAATGATTCAAACCAATCTTATTCACAGTGCCTTTACTGTGGGCGTCAAAAAGCTACTATTCCTAGGAAGTTCTTGTATCTATCCTCGCTTAGCCAGACAGCCGATGCAGGAGAGTGCGCTGCTGACTGGTGTTCTTGAGCCAACCAATGAGCCTTATGCAGTTGCTAAAATAGCGGGCATTAAAATGTGTGAAAGTTATAGTCGACAGTTTGGTGTTGATTATCGCAGTGTTATGCCAACTAATCTCTATGGCCCTGGAGACAACTTCCATCCAGAGAATTCCCATGTTGTGCCCGCCCTTTTACGTCGTTTTCATGAGGCGAAAAAGCATGGTGCTAAGGAAGTTATAATTTGGGGTAGCGGCAAACCATTTCGAGAGTTTCTGCACGTTGATGATATGGCGGCGGCTTCATTGTTTGTGCTTGATGTTGATAAACAGACGTATATTAACAATACGCAACCGATGGTTTCACATATCAATGTGGGTAGCGGTGAAGAGGTAAGCATAGGCGATTTGGCTGTCCTCATAGGATCAGTTGTGGGTTATCAAGGGAATATAGGTTTCGATACTAGCAAGCCTGATGGCGCTCCTCGCAAGCTCATGGATAGCTCTAGACTAAAAAATATGGGTTGGAAAGCTCAAGTTGGGTTACATGAAGGTTTAATTGATGCCTATCAGTGGTTTTTAGAAAATCAAAACAAGTTTCGTGCATAATTTTGGACACGATCTCAAGTTTGTTGCGGATCGTTATATCGGCGATACGTACTTACTTCAATGATGATAGTTATAAAATATGAAAAAGAAATTTAATGAATATTTAATAGATGATGATTCAGCGGTTACTATTTCCTCTCAGATGATGCAAGTCATATCGGAAGACAAAAAAGCTTCTTGGTTAGCATGTATTAACCCGCATTCTTATGTAACTGCTCAATCAGACTACCATTTTTCAGTAGCACTGCAAAATGCCGATTGGTTAATTCCTGATGGTATCGGTATTGTCATGTTTTCTGCAATATCTGGAGAAAAAGTACATCAAAGAGTGGCAGGGGGGGACGTTTTTTATGAGCTTAATCAAAAAATGAGCTCAGGAGTTGGTAAAACAGCTTACTTTCTCGGTTCGACAGAAGCTACTTTGGAAAAGATAAAAATTTATATGGCTAAAAATTTTCCAAAAATCGAGGTTGTAGGAACATTTTCACCCCCATTTAGAGATTCCTTTGATTCAGAGGACACGTCTGATATGGTCCGTCGAATTAATGCAGTATCTCCAGATGTACTTTGGGTTGGTTTAACCGCGCCTAAACAAGAAAAATGGCTTAACGAAAATATTAATTTGTTAGATGTAAAGGTAGCAGGGGCAGTTGGAGCCGTCTTTGATTTTTGTGCTGGAAATATTCAAAGAGCACCATTATGGATGCAACGCACAGGACTTGAGTGGCTACACAGGTCATTGAGTTCACCCTCTAAACTAGGGAAAAGAAATGCCATTTCAAATCCTATATTTTTATATTTTATGGTTAGGACATGGTTAGCAAAATTATGGAGAATAAAGTGAAAATCGTACTTATTACTCAGGATGATCCGTTCTATTTGGCCAAAAATATTGATTATCTAATTAGTATTTTGCCATCTAATTCAGTGATCACAGGCTGTGTAGTTACTAGCGTCTCCCCGTTTGGTAAAAAAGAATCTTTCTTGAAAAAGGCTTTTAAAACATTCAAGATCTTTGGTTTAAGCTTTTTTCTAAGATATTCCATTCGCTATATTTTCGCAATCGGCTCAAAGGAAAATAAAGTCGGTGCTGTTCTCAAAAAATACTATATTCCCAGACTAGAGCTTACTAGTTCCATAAACTCAGCAGAATCTCTCGAACGTATCAAAAGTTGCTACCCTGATTTATTAATTTCAATCGGCGGGAATGAGATCTTTAAAAGACCATTAATTGAGCTTGCGGAACATGGATGTCTAAACTTACACACCGCACCCTTACCAAAATATCGAGGATTAATGCCAAGTTTTTGGGTTTTAAAAAATCAAGAAAAGTATACAGCTGTCTCAGTATTTTATGTTGATGAGGGAATTGACAGTGGACCTATACTGGTTCAAGAGAAAATTGAATTAAAAGGAGAAAGCCAGGAACAATTAATTACTCAAACAAAGAAA
>MDTG01216253.1_pt1 | contig 15092 bp, 12 predicted proteins | sample 811421 | NCBI WGS metagenome assembly MDTG01 (sample SAMN05326645, study PRJNA326480) | marine metagenome | isolation source: seawater | place: Pacific Ocean: South East | collected 2011
CTTCTTTGATTGTTGTTCTTAACAAACCAATCATCTGATCAGAAAGAGAGTTTCCTGTTTTTTCATCATCCATTGTTAATCGCAAAATCGATTCTGTAACTTTTTCTACTTTTAAAGTTTCATGCATGATTTATTAGAATCTATATTCAAAAATTAGTCCAATGTTAATACTCTAATTCAATTTTTGGACACTTGTTCATTACCACTGTTAGGCCAGCATCCTTTGCTAAATTAGATGAATCTTCACAAATAATGTTTAACTGCGTCCATAGGACTTTTGCATTAATTTTGATTGCTTCTTTAGTCACGTCATATACAAATTCTTTTTTTCTAAAGACATCAACCATATCTACTTCATCATTAATATCTGTAAGATTCTTATAGCATTTTCTTCCTAGAATATATTTACCCTCCTCATTTGGATTGACTGGAAATACTTTATAGCCTCTCTCAATCAAAAATTTCATAACTTTGTAGCTATCTCTTTCCTCTTTTGAACTTATTCCAACTATAGCAATCGAGTTAACATTTTTTAATATATCTATTGAATTATTCAACACTTAATTTTTTGCAAGCTTGAGATTTCTTTCCTCTGCTTCTTTCCAATCTTTTGGTAAGTATTTCGAAACTAACAAAAAGCTAATTACAGATGGAACAAAAACAAATGAAGTGACAGTCATTGCATACCTTATAGATTCGAGATCACTAAAGTTCTCTTTGAAAAGATCCATTATCCAGCCTGAGAAAGTTGGACCTCCTCCCAAAGCTATCATATTTAATATAAAGAAAAATAGTGCTGTGGACATTGCTCTCATATGAATTGGAGCTAAGGTTTGCGCTATCGCAAAGCTTGGACCTAAATAAATTCCTATTAGTAATAAAAATAAGGTTGCAAAAATTAAGTGTATTTCAACTGAAGGAACCCACCAAGTTATTAATTCGACTGGTAGACATAGAGCTATTGATATTGCAGGGAGCCACCCGTAAGCTCTGATATCTTTCTTACCCCATTTATCTGCTAGTCGGGCACCAAAAAATGCTCCAGCCGCATATGTGGTTCCGTTCATAATTCCTAGAATGATAACGAGTGTTTGAAAATCAAAACTTGGATCTAGGGTAACTAAATACTTGGTTTGAAATGCAGATTTTGAATATGAGACGAACGACCCAAATGCTATTCCTAAGCACATTGCCCACCATGCTGGTATTTTCATGAGTTCTTTTAAAGAATCTAAGAAAGGTGGTTTCTTAATTTCTGTCTCTTCACCAAACTCCATTGCTCCTCTTACTGGTTCTTTAAGAACTAACTTGACTATTAGTGCTAAACCTATTCCAGTAAGACCTAGTACAATAAAAATTCTTCTCCAGTCTACTTCTCCGGAAGATCCCATCAAAGAAGCCGTTACAAAGTAAGCTGCCATAATACCCAAAGGAATGCCCATTGAGTAGACTCCTAATGCGCTAGCCCTTTCTTCTTTTGGAAATAAATCTGAAATTATTGAATGTGAAGGAGGGCTTCCTCCGGCCTCACCAATACCGACACCCATTCTAGCAAGCCCTATATGAAGAAAATTACTTGCTAGTCCAGTCAAGGCGGTAAAGCCACTCCAAGTAGCTAGAGCAATAGAAAGAATATTCACCCTATTATATCTGTCGGCCAACCAAGCAATTGGTATTGCAACAATCGTATAAAAAACAGCAAAAGCTAAACCAATTAAAAGTCCTAGTTCGGTATTTGTTAGTCCTAAATCCTTTTGTATAAATGGAGCAAGAATGCCCATTATTTGTCTGTCGATAAAGTTAAAACCATAAACAATAGTTAAGAGAGCTAAAACGAAGTTTCTATAATTTTTTGAATTCATGAATTATTTTTAGGTTACTTTAAATTATCTGGTATTGAAGGCAGATTCCTTAAAAAATTTAAGTGTATCTTAGATTTTGGAAATATTACTACCCAAGCTGTAATAAATATACATTTCAAATACAATGATAATGATACGTTATCAACATACCATGTTTCTAAATTAGCTTTATATGGAATTATATGATTAGAGTAAAACTCTTGTGCATTAGATTTATCTTCAAGCAATTTTTCTTCATCTCTAAAAACAATTGATCCAATACCAGTTAATCCAGGGCGAATTGAATTTAAACGATTCTGAGCATTCGTATCATACTTTGCAAATGTATTTGGAACCATTGGTCTTGGTCCAACAATACTCATGTCACCAACGAAGATATTCCATAATTGAGGAAGTTCATTAATTTTGGATTTTCTTAAGAACTTTCCAAATGGCAAAACTCTTGGATCGTTTTTAACAGTTATCTCACCGGCACCGATGTTTGGACTATTCTTAAGCATGGTAGCAAACTTAAGAACACCAAATGTTTTGCCATGAATACCAACACGCTCCTGTTCATAGAATATTTCATTTTCACCAGTAAATTTTAAAATTATAGATACTGTAATTAATATAGGTGACAAAAAAACTATTGCGGTTAAAGATAAAAAAATATCAAGAAATCTTTGCATTAATCATATGCCTTCATAACTTGCTCAGGAGGTTCAAAACCTCCAGAATCTGGATTTTTACCCGACTCAAAGAAATCTCTGTACCAGCTCACCGTTTTTTTAACAGAATTCTTCCAAGTAAATTGTGGATTATATTTCAAATCTTTTTTTGCTTTTGTAATATCTGGACATCTTCTTGCAACTGAACCTGGGTAAGTTATTGCGTTCTCATATTTTCCTTTATATCCCAATATCTCACCAATATATAAACACAATTCTGACATAGATATCTCTTCATCTTTTCCTATGTGATATATTTCTCCATCAGCTTTTAATGATTCCATGGATAGAATAGTTCCTTTAACAGCATCATCAATAAAACAGAAAGCTCTTGTTTGATCATGACCATATATTTTAAAAACTTCTTCTGGTAATTTACAAAATCTTTCAACTATATGTGGAATTGCATGTCCAAACCCCATATTTGGACCAATAATATTCTGATATCGCACTATTGTGCACTTAAAATTATAAGCTTTTGCACAATGAAGAAATGCTAACTCTCCGTGCATTTTAGTCATTGCATAAGTCCATCTAGGGTGTTTAACATCAGAAATACATAAAGGCACATCTTCATCTGTCGGAATTTGTGCGTTAAATAAATCTGAGGTCCCAGCATAATTTTCACTTGAAGATGAGAAAAGTATTTTTTTCACAGGATTTTCTCTCACATAATTAAGAGTATTCATCGTCAAGCTTGTATTAATTCTTACAACTTCTTCTGGATTTTTAAGAGTTCTATTTACTCCAACAACTGCTGCAAGCATATATAACTCCTCATATGATTCGCTTAAGATCTCAAAGGCTGAGGGATCAGAAAAGTCTGCTGTTAAAATTTCTAAATTGTCTCCATGATCAGAGTTTTTTAAATGTTCAAGTTCTTGTGATTCTTTTATGTCAGCTGAAGTTACAAAATGACCATTAAAAAGCAGCTCTTTAACAATGTTTCTTCCAATAAATCCAGCTCCACCAAGAACTAAAATTTTCTTCATTTTATATCTCCTCTACCTAAAATAGACAATTCATGTTTGCTCTTTAATGTATTAATTTGTTCATCGGAAAATAAACCCAGGGTATCAAAAATTTTAAGATTTTTTATATTCATTAGCTTTTCAATAGTCTCTGAGCTTTTATAAATATTATGTCCAGCTGAAATAATTATAATATCTAACTCGTTATCTAATACATCATCTAATTTTGATTCAACATTTAAATCTAATTCCGGCCAGTACTTAACAAAAGGATCATGCAAAAAAATAGTTGATCCATTTTCTTGAATCATATTGTAAACACCTTCAGCAGGCGAAAATCTAGTATCTCCAACATCGCCTCTATAGGAAACTCCTAACATTAGAATATTTTTGTTACTTATTTCATGAAAAACTTTCAGCAATCTCTCAAAAGCATATCTTGGCATCTGATCATTTGTTGAGACACTTTTTATGCTCATGCTCAAATCATCTTCTGATCCAAAAAAAGACTTTCTAGACCAACTTGCAAGAAGTGGATCTTTTGTCAGGCAGTATCCACCTACACCAATTCCCGGATACATCAGATTAGAGTGGGTATCTCTTACTCTTATCGCATTTACTATAGAAAATAAATCAACACCTGCCTCCTCAGCATATCGCGACCATTCAACAGCAAAAGCAATATTAGATGCTCTATAGGAATTTTCCAAAACTTTAGCCATTTCAGTTGCATTTGTATGTTCTAGTCTAGTTAAGTCACATAAATTGATATCAATAATTGTACTTAAGAAAATTTGTATTGAGTCAGCACTATTCTGATCCATACCAGAATAAACTCTTGGATATTCTCTTATAGAATTTATATATTCCGGTCCCGGCATGACTCTCTCATATGAATGACCCAGTTTAAATGCATCTAAATTTAGGCCTCTTTTACTTAGCTCATCCCGCATTATTGGTTTAACAATTTTTTCACATGTACCTGGTGGAACAGTTGTTTCCACTAATATTAAAATATCTTCTCTACATTTTTCTGCGATTGACTTAATTGCAGCTTTGAAGCCGGACATGTCGACATCAAAACTAGCCAAAGAATAATCTTTATTTGATTCTTTTTGCACATCCAAATTTATATCTACTATAACGACATCTGCATGTTCAAAAACACAAGGATCATAAGTAGCATAAAAATTTTCTTTTTGAATTGCTTTTTCAAAGAATTCACCAATTTTTGGATCCTCTGCGATTAAAGGAAAAATACCATCATTAATTGATTTTATCTTCCAATATGAATTTTCACTTGGTAAATCTATTCCTATAACAGCATAATCTTCTGTTATTGAATTTGCACAAACTAGAGACATCACAGCGCCGACAAAACCCAGACCTTGGACTACAATAACTTTTTTTCCATGATGTTTTGATAAAAACGATTCGATATTTTTAGAATCATCTAAAATTTCAGGAATTTCATAAACCTTATTATTAACTATATTTTTTGAATATTTCATAACACAAAAGTTGTTTAATCAGGAATTATAATCTAAAAAAATAGAAACTACGCTTGAGAAACATATTAATGTTCTCTTACCATGATATTACTTAATAAATCTATTATAATTAAACGAAATTTAAAAAACTAAAAGTGAATATGTTTAAGTTAAATATCTTTGTGTTGCTGTCCATCATCTTTACTGGCAACATTTTTGCATACATTGATCCTGGTTCGGGTAGTGCTATAACTGCAGCAATAATTGCTTTTTTGTCAGGCTTATATTTTTATATAAAAAAATACTACTACATGATTAAAAATTTCTTTAAAAAACTACTTCGAATCAAATAAGACAACGGTAATATAGATAATGGCAAATAAAACAGTTTATGTAGGCATGAGTGCTGATTTAGTTCATCCTGGGCATATAAATCTTATTAATTCTGCTGCTGAATATGGTGATATAACTGTTGGGCTCTTGACTGACGAAGCTATAGCATCATATAAACGAGTGCCTTTTCTTACATATGCACAAAGAGAAATTGTTATTAAAAATCTAAAGGGTGTGGTTAACGTCATCCCTCAAGAAACTCTTGATTACACAAAGAATTTAGAAGAAATAAAGCCTGATTTTGTTGTTCATGGTGATGATTGGAAAGACGGTGTGCAAGCAAATACTCGAACAGCAGTTATAAATACTATAAAAGAATGGGGTGGAAAATTAATCGAGGTCCCCTATACAAAAGGAATTTCATCTTCTTCACTTAATCAAGCTATAAAAGCTGACGGAGTATCTACTGAAAGTAGACAGAAACTTTTTAAAAGAACCATTAATTCTAGAGGCATAACTAAAATTATGGAGGGTCATTCTGCCCTTTGCGCTTTAATTATTGAGCACACAAAAGTTCACTGTGAAGAGGAAATTAGGGAATTTGATGGTATATGGTCAAGTAGTTTAACTGATTCAACTGTCAGAGGAAAACCTGATATTGAAGCTCTAGACCTCTCAACAAGATTAAATACCATAAACGAAATTTTCGAAGTTAGCACTAAACCATTAATTTATGATGCAGATACTGGAGGTATAGTTGAGCATTTTGTTTTTACTGTCAAAACATTGGAAAGATTAGGGGTTAGTGCTGTTGTAATAGAGGATAAGGTTGGTTTGAAAAAAAATTCTCTATTTGGCACTGAAGCTGAACAGACTCAAGATTCTATTGAAGGTTTTTGTAATAAGATAAAAAGAGGTAAAAATGCTCAAGTAAATGATGATTTTATGATCATTGCCAGAATTGAAAGTCTAATTCTTGAAGTAGGTATGTCAGATGCAATTGAAAGAGCAAAGGCATACGTCGAGGCTGGTGCAGATGGCATTCTAATTCATAGTAAAAGTAAAAAACCAGATGAGGTCATTGAATTTGCAAGAAAATTTAGAAAATTTGATCAAGGCACTCCTATAGTCGTTGTTCCTTCAACATACTCACATGTAACTTCATCAGAGCTTGAAAAAGCTGGCATAAATGTTGTCATCTATGCAAATCATCTTCTAAGAGGAAGTTATCCAGCCATGTCAAAAATTGCAGAAAGTATTCTGTATAATTCTTCTTCAAAAGAAGCAGACAAACTATGTATGCCAATAAAAGAAATCATTAATCTAATCCCATCCTCATAAAATGCCTATTAATCCAAACGATGCATTTGAGGTATTTAAAAAAGAAGGTATAGATTTTTTTGCAGGAGTGCCAGATTCATTACTTAAAAATTTTTGTTCATTTGTTGACGAAAATATAAATGAAGACAATCATGTTATAACTGCTAATGAGGGATCATCAATAGCAATTTCAATTGGCTATCATCTTGCAACAGGAAAGGTTCCAATCGTATATATGCAAAATTCAGGGCTAGGTAATGCTATTAATCCCCTTTTATCTTTGGCAGATGAGGAAGTTTACAGCATACCTATTTTACTAATGATTGGTTGGAGAGGTGAGCCAGGAGTAAAAGATGAACCTCAACATATAAAACAAGGCGCCGTAACAAAAAACATGCTTGAGGCTATGGGGATTGAAACATTTATATTGCATAAAGATTCTTCACTTGATATTTTAAAAAATGCATGCATTTCAGCAAAAAAAAAACAAAAGGCCTGTTGCCCTGCTTGTTAAAAAAAGTACATTCTCAGAATATAAACCTATAAAAAATAATGCTTCTGAGCTATCTATGAGTAGAGAGGATGCTATAAAAGTAATTGCAAAAAGTGCTGAAAAATATGATTATTCGATAGTTTCTACTACAGGAGTTGCTTCACGCGAACTTTTTGAATATAGAGCCAATGAAAACTTGGGTCATTCTAAAGACTTTTTAACTGTTGGTGGTATGGGTCATGCATCTCAAATTGCTCTAGGTGTTGGCATGTTTTCAAACAAGAACATCCTGTGTATAGATGGTGATGGTGCTTTTTTAATGCATACTGGATCTATTGCAGAAATTGGAACAAGATCTTTAAAAAAATTTAAACATATTGTGATAAATAATAAATGCCATGATTCTGTTGGGGGTCAGCCTACAAGGGCTGGAGAAATCGATATAAATCAAATTGCAGCATCTTTTGGATATAATGTTTTTCCATCATGCAAATCAGAAAGTGATTTAAAAAATACAATAGAAACTTTTTTAGAATCAGATAAATGTTGCTTTATTGAAATATTAGTTAAGCCAGGTTTCAGAAAAGATCTTGGCAGACCAACGACTTCTCCAGAAGAAAATAAAATATGTTTTATGCAATCAATTCAAACTTAAGAAGTTTTAATATAAATCAAAAAATTTTTTCTTCTGAGAGTAAAATTTCATCATTTAAATTCCTTTCAAAATTAAAAAAATTTGATAATGTTCTTGTAATTACAGGCAAATTTTCATTTGAAATCTCTGGCTCTAAAAAATTAGTCGAAGAAACCTTGAGTAATTCAAAAATTACAATTTTTAATGATTTTAATGTTAACCCTGATATTGATGAAATAAAGTATGGCTATGCTGTTGCAAAAAGAGTTAAACCAGATGCCATCCTAGCAATTGGTGGCGGAAGTGTAATTGATGCCGCAAAAATTTTGCATTTAATGTATTCAAGCAATATTGATGACGATCAAATTTTTAAAGCTGATGAAAAAGATATGTATCAATCAAGAAAAAATATACCTCTCATTGCAATTCCAACTACTGCTGGAACAGGAAGTGAATCGACTCATTTTGCTGTTTTATATAAAAATGAAAAAAAATATTCGATTGCATCCTCAAAAATGCTACCAGAAATTGTCTATCTTGATCCAAATCTATGTCTTTCAAATTCATCATATCAAAACGCTTGTTCTGGTTTTGATGCTCTTTCTCAGGCAATTGAATCTTTTTGGTCAAAAAAATCGAATTTTATTAGCAGATATTATTCTCTTAAATCAATAAAAATAATAATAGAAAACTTCGAAAATGCCGTGCATTCTAGTAATAATTATCAAAATCTTTCCAAAATGCTAATAGCATCAAATTATGCAGGCAAAGCAATCAATATAACAAAAACAACAGGGCCTCATGCAATTTCATATGGAATAACAAAAGGAATGGGCCTTCCGCACGGACACGCAGTTGCAGTTACTTTGGGAGCTTTTTTTAAATTACACAATCAATTATTAAAAACGCATAGAAATGAACTTAAATTATTTAAAAAAGTAAGTTCTTACATTGAAAATAAAACAAACAAAAATTCATCATCTTTCTTATACGGTTTAATGAAAAAATTTGATATGGAATTTGATATTGAAGATCTTGGTCTAGATCAAAATAAGATTGATAGCCTCATTGACAATATTAATTTGGAAAGAATGTCTAATCATCCTGTAAACCTTGACAAACAACAACTGAATACAGTTTTTAAAAATATACCTAAGAAGATTGATCAAATATACTAAAAATCGGCTTGAAGCATTTAGATCACTTATTAATTTCAATAAATTAATGCCTGAATCTAGAAAAATTGTTTTTTATGCAGAGGACATTCAATCTCAAAATTTTTTAATTGACCTCTTGATGGAGTTATTAAATAAATTTGACCAAGAGATATGTTATTTAACCTCAGATATAAATGATTCTATTTTTAAAGAAGCGAAATACCATCGTAATTTGAAAGTTTTATATATTGGAAGTGGGTTCATCAGAACCTGGTTGTTTATAAACTTAAAAGCAGATTTATTTATTACAACAATGCCAGATATAGAGATTTTTCATTTAAAAAGATCAAAAATATATCCAGTTCACTATTTGTATATATTTCATGCATTGGTAAGTACTCATTCTAACTATAGACAAGGAGCATTTGATGCATACGACACAATTTTTTGTACAGGAAGTCAGCAAATATCTGAGATTCGTAAAACAGAAAAATACTATAATCTTCCAAAAAAAAATATTTTCAAAGATGGTTACAGGCCTATAGAATATCTAATTAATGAAAGTAAATCATATAAAAAAAATAGCTCAGATAAATTAAAAATTTTGATAGCGCCATCATGGGGTGAAAACAATATATTTGAGCATTGTATGAATGAGCTCATTGAAAACCTATTAAATGAAGATAACGAAATTTTTTTAAGGCCTCATCCAATGACACTCAGGAATCATGGCAATGAGATTGAAAAACTAAAATCTTACTTTTCAAAAAATATTAACTTTAACTTGCAAGAGGATCATAAGGATAGAAGTATTTTATTTGAATCAGATATTCTCATAACTGATTGGTCTGGTATCGGAATTGAATATGGCCTTGGTTTATTAAAGCCAGTTATCTATATAGATTTACCAAAGAAAAATTTTAATCCAGATTTCGAAAAATTAAATATTACGCCTATGGAAGTGAGCATAAGGTCAGAAATTGGAGAAATAGTTGATATTCAAAATCTTGAGTCAATTAATAGAGTTATTTCTAACATCTTATCTACTTATGATAAAGAAGATGTTTTAGCTATCAGGGAAAGATATGTCTATATCAAAGAAAATGCATTGAATAAAGCAGCAAAAAGGGTCCTGAACATAGCTAATTCTAATAGATCCAGAAATATAAGAAATTCAAATTAACCCTACTTTAGATTATCAGTAACCTCATATAACTTGCCAAAGTGCTCTCTATTATCCTCATAAACTGCCGCAAAAGATCTATTGCTTATAGTAGTTTCTTTCTTATTAGAAATGCAATCATAAACTAAATTAATGGTTTCTACATTTCCAAGCGAACGAGAAGAAGATGAGTTACATCTTTCTGGAAGTCTCATAGAGTTATATATGGAGTATCTTTCCTTTAATTGTTCTTTATTCATCTCTAACGGATTTGTCATCCAGTCATAGTTGAGTGAAGTGCCATGGTCTCCCTGAACAACAATAATTGCACTTGGATCAAGCTGTATGATTCTATCTATAGTATAAGTGGCTTTTTCAAGGGCACATGATATGGAAAAAGAATATGCCTCCATGCTAATCCACCCTGTATAACTTTTAGTATGATCAATTTTGCAATTTTTTTCAGGATACGGTGGATGTGGTGATTCGTTGTGAATAAAATAAAATTTCTTTGTATTAGGTTTAATGTCATCTATGCCGGATTCTAAGAAATTTTCAAGTCCGTCATCATAGAATGATGAACCAACAATTGATGAAATTTTTCTTAGAATAAAACCTAATATAGATCTGCTTGTTAATGTCTGTATGCCTGCATTACTTGTGAAATTTATTAATCTCTCAAAAGTGCTAAGAGTGTCATAATTTATTATTCTGTTTGCACAAGAAAAATTTAGAGAATTTTTGCATTGAGCCCAAAAGTTACCAGAATATATAAAATTATAACCAATGTTATTTAATCTTTTTATTAATCTTGGGGGAGTGTTTTTGTATAGTAATTTAGGGAAAAATTGATCTCTATTTTTATAAGATAAATTTTCATCATAATAATTCATTTCGAGAATTGAGCCTAACGTCAAAAAAGTAATATTGTATGACGAAAGAGAGTCTTCAAATACTCTAAAATTATAATCTTCTAAAAAACTATTAAAATTTGAAAATTCTTTATTCTCTATTTTTGAGGCATTAGTAAAATACTCATATGAAACCAATCCATCTAAAATAATGTAATAGACATTTTCACCTGTTATTGTATTTGCTTCATATTGATCCTCAACATTATTGTCTTCTGCAAGCTCATAATCTACTGGTTTATCAATTGAATTTATTGAATTAGTTATAAGAATTCCAATCTGAGTTAAACATAGCAGTAAAGAGCCTAAAATAAAAATATTTTTATTTATTGAGGAAAAATATAATTTTGTAAAGCCAGCAGAAATTAAGACTATTAATGCCATTGATATGAGTAACAACATATTTTGATTAAACAAGCTAGGGGTTACTGAAATCAAAAAGTCTCTTAAATCAAGTACGAAGTATTGAAGATAATATGCTGCTGCCAAAAAAATAAAAAACTTATTAGCAAAAACATATTTAAATCTTAAAAAAATAGAAAAAAGAATTATGTAAAACACAAAAATAGCTAAGTGAAAAATCATCGGATAAAAAAGATCTTCTGAAAAGTTTGCTACTGAGAAGTTGATTGCTAAAAATTCGAGTGGTTTTATGGAAAATATCAGTGACGCAAGAATGATTAAGTTAGTATTTTCATTTAATTTGTTAGATTTCATTTTTCATGTAAAAGATTATCATATTTATAAAATTCATTGATATCCAAAAAATAATTAGTGCACTTTGCAAGTTATACACTAAAAAAAATAAAACAACTGATATTATTAAGAATTTATTTTTTGAAGCTGGATCTTTTGCATATCTGAATATTGAATCAAGATAGGTAGATAAAAACATAATTATTGGTAATAAATTATAGCCAAACAAAATATCATCTGGCTCACTTAAAGCAATGCCAAAGACATATGAATTTTGTAAAAAAACAGACTGTTCAAATACTATTATTACAGATACTAAAAAAGGTATGAGAACAAAAAAACTTATTGCTTGTTTAAAAGACTGGAATGGATTGTAAGAATATTTCTTATAAAGTTCGTCTCTTATGAGAAATTTTTCTTCATTGTTTTTACCTTTTGCAAGTGTTGCATACTCAGACTCTATCAAATTGATTAATTCTGTTGTTTTAATTTCTATATCTCGTAAAGGCCTCTGTATTGGTTTTAAAACAAATACGATAATTCCTGAGAATACAATTATTACTAAAAGAGGAAAGGCATATAAGAAAGATGAAATTTGATGAAATATAAAATCAAGTAAAATTATTAAGGGATATAGTATTAGTTTTATTATTTCCATCAATTTTTATAAGTAAAATTTTTTAATAATTATACATTTATTATGATGATATTTACTTAGATAATCTTACCGAACAGTATTTTTAGCAATATAAATTTCAGAAATTTCAGTTGCTATTTTGTCTGCAAAGAAAACCGAAGGATGATCATCATCAAAATAAAGTAAGTTTGATTCAAACCTAGTATTGCATCTACCAGAAATTTTCTCACAAACTAATTTATCAGTCTCAATAAGTCCAATCTTTTCAATGGAATTGAAAATATTATTAACTGAATTATTCTGACGATCATACTCTTCATAGGAATGAGTATATTGCTCATTATTTCTAATGTACCATTTTGGAACATGTATACCCACTTCAGGTATCTGGTTTACGATAACGAGATTAGTTTTATCTGAGATTTCTTTAAGATTATCAACAAGATAACTCATTAGGTCTTTTTTGTTATTTGGATCTTCAACAAAAATTTGTCCACTTATTCCTTTTTCTACACCTCCTTCCATATTGTTATATCGATCGCCGTTAATATTTAAACGCCACCTTGCAGATAAAACAACGTTGTTTTTATTCTTATAAATTCTCTCATAAAGTAATTCCTTCAATTCTTTACATGAATTTTGAATTTTATTTCTGCTAACACCCTTGATTGGTAAACATGAATTATGTGTCAATGTAATTAATTTTTTTCCTTCTATCTCCATCTTTTCATTGAGAGAAAAGCTTAAAGATTGGGCATGGGAGTCACCAACAAGGAAAATATCTGCAACTTCTAAGCATCTAAATAACTCATCTGCATCATAAGCAAATTCAAATTGAAAATTACATGATTTGGCTTCTTTTTTTAAATAATCACTTCTAAGTTCTTTTGATATGCGATTTTCATAACCATTATTAAAATGAAAGAAAGAACCAATAATTACAAAAAATGTTATTGTTGATATGGATAAGGCAAAAATCTGTTTTTTATTATAAATATCTTTGTTTCTAAAAGGTTGTTCTATGTATTGCCAACTAAACCAAGCAATCAAAAAAGATGCAATACATAAAAATAATAAATTTAGATTCGATATATCATAAATTGAAAAATGTCTTGCAAAAGCTAAAAGTGGCTGATGCCACAAATAAGCACTGTAAGATATTAAGCCTATGCCTACAAAAATTTTTAAGCTTAATAGTCTATTCATTAATGTATTTTTAACTGCGCAAAGTATTAATAAACCAGTGCCAATTGTAGGTATAAGGGCATAAAAACTTGGAAATGGAGTATTTTCATCAAATAGAAATATTGAAAAAATTATCATACTCAAACCTATTAGGCTAAATACTTCATTAAAGAGTCGAGAATTCATATGATTGTTATACTTCAGATAAAATGCAAGTATCACTCCAATGATTAACTCCCATGCACGAGTTGGAAGAAGAAAAAATGAGCCAGATATTATTTTTGGATGAGAGGCAAAATTTGTTGCTATATGAGATGTAATAAGACTGATCAAAAAGAGCATTGCTAGGATCAACAAAACATTTTTAGTTTTTAATTTCCATATTAAAACAACAAATAAAGGGAAAAAAATATAAAATTGTTCCTCTACAGCTAGACTCCAAGTATGAAGTAATGGTTTAAGCTCCGATGCTGTTTCAAAATAGCCACTTTCTATCCAAAAGAGTATGTTTGATGAAAAGGTTGAAACAGCGATTAAACTTTTTCCAAAATTATCAAGATCCTCAGGGCTTAGCCACATCCATGCAAACGGTATGCACATACCCATCATAAAAAATAATGCCGGCAGAATTCTGCGAGCACGCCGTTCATAAAAATTGATGACGCTGAATTTTCTTTCAATCATTTCGGAAATTATGATTGTTGTGATTAAGTATCCACTGATTACAAAGAACACATCAACACCAACAAAACCGCCACTAAACGATTTAAAGCCAGCATGAAACAATATTACAGGTAGGACTGCTAAAGCTCGTAAACCATCTATTTCTGATCTATATTCCATAATTTATAATTTCTTGATTTGTAAATATGTACTAATAAGATGAGTTTGTCTCTTATGGCACATATTATATAATTTTATGCGCTTACTATAAGCATTACTTTAATGGCTTATGCGTAGCTTTTTACTTAAATCCTAAAAATAATTTTATAGTCTGACGAAAGATCAGATTTCTTTTGTCTCTTGAATTTGACTTGCTAAGACAAAAGCAACAAGAGCAAAACATCCCATGATATTGAAAGCTATAAAATAAGTATCTTGAAAACCTATTAAAATACTTGTTATAAGTATTCCAATTGGCTGAAGCGGAGAAATAATTGGAGATGATATGCCTCTAGCTTTACCAAGATTTTGTGCCCCAAAAATTCGAAGATAACATGCAGTCATAAGAGGCGTTGCAGCACCAAAACCTAAACCAAATATGAATGCACTGAAAAGAAATATATTTGGTTCATTAAAATATGTAATTCCAAAGATTCCAGTTGCTTGAAGAAACATAGCTATCATTGCCGGATGTGCAGCTTTCATAATATCCATCAAATATCCAAATATTATTTTTCCTAGGACTCCTCCAAATGCAGCCAAAGAGTATGCAAAAACATATTGCTTGATTGGGAACCCTAAAAGACTCCATGTTTCATCTAACCCCATTTTGCTTGCATGAACAGGCAGAAAAGCAAGCACACCCATC
>MDTG01333836.1_pt1 | contig 15092 bp, 12 predicted proteins | sample 811421 | NCBI WGS metagenome assembly MDTG01 (sample SAMN05326645, study PRJNA326480) | marine metagenome | isolation source: seawater | place: Pacific Ocean: South East | collected 2011
CAGCAGGTTGTCCCAATGGCTCGCGCGCAGCTCGCCCAGCCGTCCCCCGCGAGGCCCGACGCCGTGATCGCCCGTTCCGTCGATCCCCGCGCCGCCGATCGCCGCGAGGATGCCCGGGAACGCCGCGATGTTGCCGGGCTCGTTCCAGGGCTGCGGGATCGTCCACGAATTCTCGTCGTACCGGCGGAAGTCGTAGAGGTTATCGCTCATCGCGACCGCGTGATCCACCCACGAGTCCAGCCACGCCCCGAGCCCCGCCGGGGCCGCGTCGGGATACTCCGCGAGCAGCAGCGAGAGCCCGGTATAGAGCTTGTGCTCGGTGACGCGCTGCCCCTTAGCGATGTCCTTGTCCACCGGGTCGAAGGTCGTGATCACCCACGCGGCCTGTGCGACCGCCGCGTCCAGGTACGCCTGCGGATCCGCGAGCCCGTCGCGCAGCGCCACCTCGTGCATCAGCAGGTTCGAGAGGACCGAGTGCCCCGGGGGCTCCCACCCCTTGAAGTCACCCACGAAGGTGATGACATCGAACAGCCCGACCTGCGTCCACCACTGCTCCACGCTCGATCGCAACGAGAGATAGAACGACTCGTCGATCTCGTCCGCGATGCCGGGGTACAGGTACAGGAAGTGCGCGAGCTCCCCGACGGTCTGCGCGTGGATCCGGTTTTCCGGGAAAGGCCCGCCCGGCGTCTCGTACATCGGGTCGATCAGCAGCAGCCCCGCGCCCCAGTGCAGCAGCTTGCTCATGTCGCTCGCGCCGCTGTCCACGCTCCCGACGAGTGTCTGGTGGTAGGTCTGCGCCGTTCCCGGAAGATCGGCGTCATAGAACGAGCGGATGAAGACATACCCCGGATCGAGCAGCGCCGCGCCCTCCGACGCGAGGTCGATCTCGCCGGGCAGGGCGCGGTAATACCCGGGGTGCGCCATCTGCATGAGCGCGAGCGACCCGAGTTCGTAGGTGAAGTAGCCGCCGTCGCGCCACGCGCCCCCGCCGCTCCCCGACGGGTGCGTCGACACCGCGCTGCGCACATCGATCATGAACTGCAGCGCCGTCTTCATCGTCCGGCGCAGCAGCAGCATCCGCCCGATCTCGAAGGGGTGCGATTCCCCGTCGTCGAACGCGGCGCCGTCCGAGCGGTCCCCGCTCACGCGGATCACATACTCGAGGTCATCCGTCGCGGGCTCGAGCGCCGAGAAATCGCCCACGCCCCCGCTCACCGTCCCGCTGAACACGACCGAGCCCGAGCCCGTCTCGACGACTTCGAACGCCGAGCCGTCCGCGCTCTGCGGCGCCGTGAACCGCTTGGCGCCGAAGGTGTCGTACCCGATCTGGTTCAGCAGGATCGGGTGCGCCGTCGGATCGGGCAGATCGCTGGGCTTGTCGATCCCCTCACCGATCGGGGGCGAGCCGCCGCCGTCCAGAGGCTCCCACAGCAAGATCTCGCGCACGCGCGCGAACCCATTGTCGCTGATCCAGAGACGAAAACTCGTCGCCGACACCGGCGCGTCGAACTCCACCGCGATCGCGCCCGCGTCGTTGCTCGTCACCGCCGAGCCGGGGATCGTGCGCCAGGTCTGCCCGTCGAGCCACTGGAGCTCGAAGGTGTCGATCGCGAACACCTCGCCGTTGCTCCGCGGAAACTCGATCCCCGACCACAGGTGAAAGCTCCCCAGCGTCACCAGCGTGGGCAGGTCCAGCCGCAACCAGTGCGGCCCGGGCACATTCGCGCTGATCCACCGCCCGTCGTCCTCGATGCGTTCGTCGGTCGCTTCCCACGCCGGGGAGTCGATCGTCCATTGCGAGCTCGCCGACGCGGCGCTGCTCGCCGCCCAGTTGAAGGGGGTTGCCCCCGCCGCGCCCACCGACACCAACGCCCAGAACACCGTCCCGACCAACCCGGCTCGCATCATGAACACACCTTCTGCTTCCTGAACGACGCGCCCCCGACGAGCGGCGCCGGCGCGCGATCAGCGCAGCCCGCACCGATTCACTATACCGACAGGTCCGTCCGATCCGCGCATGTTCCGCACCACGCGGCGCGCGCGAAAACGGGCGCGACCGAACAACTCGGCCGCGCCCGTGGAAGAGGTCGGTCCTGCGCGTGATCAGCGCCGGCGACGCGACGCGACCAGCCCGCCCGCCGCGAGCACGCCCAGCCCGCCCGGCGTCGGGACCTGCACCGTGACGGAGATGAAGCTCGAGAAGAAGTCCACCTCGCCCAGCACGATCTGGTCGTTGTTCAAGCCGGGCTCGGTCACCGCTGAATAGAACAGCGGCGACACCCAGGTCCCCCCGACGAGCTCATCGAGCGAACGCGAGATCGAGAACTGCCCCGTCCCGCTCCACCCCTCGTCGGCGCCGCTGATCACGATGCCCGGGATCTGCGCGCCCGGCGCCGGGTCGAGATCCACCGGCACCAGGACCTGCGAGAGGAAGTATGCCGCCGAGCTCTCGCGCGGATCGCCCGGATCCGTCGGGTTCACCGTCAGGTTCAACTCGAGCTGCGCTGCGATCACCGTCCCCCCGTTGAAGGCGTTGGAGTTCGGGATGATGTCGTTGCTCAGGAAGAACTCCTGCCCGATGTCGGGGATCGGCACCAGGAAGGTCTCGGTATCGCCCCCACCGAACGGGCCCGCGCCCGCGAGCCCCGCCGCCGCGCACAGCGGCACGAGTCGTGCCATCGTCTTCATGTCTTGATCTCCTCGTGGGGGGCTTCAGCGCCGACGGCGCGCCGCGACCAGCCCGCCCATCGCGAGCACGCCGAACCCCGCCGGCGCGGGCACCACCGAGAACTGGTAATCGAGCGAAAGCGTGCCGACCTGCGTCAGCTCGCTCGCGAACACCTCGACGAACCCCGCGGGCGGATCGGTGATCACGATGTCGGTGAAGGGGCCGAAGAAGCCCTCCACCGCGCCGTCACCGGTGTAGAACGAGAAGAACCCCGGATCGGTCTGGACCGCCGAGTTGATCGAATCGGTGTACGACTCGGACACGGGATCGCCGGGCGTCCCCGGATCGAACGGGCTGGGGCCCGGCACGCCCGGCGTCAGGTCCCCCGTGAAATTGACGATCCCGATGCCGCCGAGCCCGTAGAACGGCGCGGAAGGCCCGCCATCCCCGCCCTCGGTCGCGTTGAACGAGAGGATGGTGTTGTGGAAGACATCGGTGAACCACGACCCCGACTCGATGAACTGATCGTGGAACGACTGCGCCGTCACTTCGAGACCCAGCGTCCCCTCGAAGCGCACCGTCACGCCCTCGAGCACCCGCGTCCCGCCCTGCGTGTCGAACTGCTGGAACGCGACATTGGTCCCGAACCCCCCGTTCGCGAGGTCGAAGTCGATCGCCGCCGACTGCGTCTCGATCCCGGCGCTCGCGCCGCCGGCCGCCAATCCCATGACAGTCCCCGCGGCCATCGCCGCCGCCGAGGCACGCATCTTCATTCCGTTCTTCATCTGAAATCCCTCCGCTCGATCAGAGCTTCCAATCCAAGAAACAGTCCAGACCCAATCCCCACATCAACCACGACATCCCCAATGAGGGTCACCGCTGGACCCACGAACGCCATGACTCCCGCCGACTCTACACCCGTCGGTTTCTTCTGAAAAGACCAAAGAGAATTTTTTCCAAATATTTCTCTGGAAAAAATTTTCATACGCCCAGATCGCTATGATGGGTCCGTGAGCCCGACGAGAACCAAACAAGAACGGATCGGCCAGCCAGCCATCGCCGTCCGAAACACGGCACACGGAGGCGGCACCATCACCGTCGCCGCCGCCCGCGTCCTTGCCGACGCGCAGCGCGCGATGCACGACCTGCTCACCGGCGCCGGGCTCGCCGACGCTCGGGCGACCGATGTCGCGCGCGGGTTGGGGCTCGACAAGACCCTCGCGTGGAAGCTCGCCCACTTCATCGGGGACGACGCGCCCGAGGCCGCCCGTCACATGCCGGGTCCCAACGCGATCGAGATCGTCCTCAAGGCCGCGACGAAAGCCGGGGTCGCCCGCCAGCGGGTCGACGCCGCCCGCGACGCGGACGCCCGCCTGCGCGCGTTCATGACCGAGCACGCGGGCGACCGGCGCACCTTCGAGGCGATCCTCGCGGGCGCCACGCCCGACGAGGCCCTGATGCTTGAGGAACGGCGCGCCTTCTTCCGCGCCGGATCCACCCTTTGGGGGGTGCGCGCGCAGGCCCAGTTCCTCCTGCTCGCGCTGCGCCCCTCGCCCGAGACGCCGGGCACGCTCGACATCCTGCAACTCTCGGGGTTCATCGCCCTCGAGCGTCTCCGCCCCGATGTGCCCTGGATCATCCGCCGCCTCCGCGCCAGCGACGACACCGGCGCACAGATGTACCAGATCCCCCGCATCCCCCTCGACCCGGAGGGCGTCACCACCGGGGGGATGCCCCTGATCCCCGATTTCTGCTCCTCCCCGCTCCCCGAGATCCGCCAGACCGAGGCGAGCAACGGGTGGATCTACGACGAACTCGTCCCCGGCGCCCTGGGCAAATCGGGAGCCGCAACCATCGTCAACGGCGAGGTCATGCCCGCGGTCGTCCCGTCCGAGCACGCCGACGACAACACCTTCGCGCGCTACATGCTCACGGTGCGCACACCGATCGAGCATGTGCAGGTCGACCTGCTGATCCACGAGGACCTGCCCCACTTCGACGCGCCGCGCTGCTCGGTCGTGGGCCTGCTCGAGGACCGCGCCACGCCTCAGGCGCACGACGGGATGCTCCTGCAGGAGCCGGGCCCCGCGACGAGCCTGGGCACCCCCGCCGCGGTCCGCTCACGCCGCATCCCGGACTATGCGCACATGGCAACCTCCGCCCTCCAGCGCGCGGGGTGGCCCACGCCCGACGCCTTCCGGGGATACCGCTTCTCCAGCGAGTACCCGCCCGCGCCGTGCGAGATCAACCTCCGCTGCCCGATCAACCCGCGCTGACCGACCCCGCCCGCCTCACACGCGCCGATATTCGGCGCGCATGAACTCGGTCCACAGCCCGTCATCACCCAGCACGCACGAACGCAGCAGGCGCCGATCCGCGCCGATGAGTTCGATGATGTCGCGGTACCGGGCCGTTCCCCCGGCCTCGGTCATCGACGGCCCCTCGGTCTCCAGCGTCAGGACATCCCCGTCGCGCGAGCCGTCGTAGACGAACATGTGCGCCATCACCGAGGCGATCCAGCTCCCGGGGTATCGCCCCGTCGCCGGGTCGTACCCGAGCGTCATCCGGGAGTGCATCGTCCCGCCGCCCGGGATCTCCCCCGAGCCCTTCCCGATGATCCAGAGATCGCCCAGCGCCTCGACCCGCTCGGTCCCCGTCGCGATCATCGGTTCCGCCCCCGGCTCGGGCTCGAACGAGCTCTCGTACGCCCACTCCCCGACCATCCGGTGCAGCCAACGGTGTTCCTCGGTCGCTTCGTTCATCATGCGCGGCCCTTTCGCTCTCTCCCACATCATGACCGATGCCGCGGGGCCCTGCGCGCAGCGAAACGCACGCCATCAGTGACGCCGACTAGGCTGCGAATATGACCGACCAATCGCAAGGGGCACACAATCAGGGCGCAATCGGGCTGATCGGCGCGGCCTCGATCGGTGTCGGCGGCATGATCGGCGCCGGCATCTTCTCCATCCTCGGCGTCGTCGGGGGCGTCGCCGGTTCAGCGGCGTGGATCGGCTTCCTCGGCGCCGGCGTCCTCGCGTTGCTGTGCGGGCATTCGTTCGCCCGACTCGGCGCCGCCTTCCCATCCAGCGGCGGGCCCGTCACCTTCCTCACCAAGGGCATCGGGCACAACACGCTCTCGGGGACCCTGAATGTCGTCCTCTGGCTCGGATACATCCTCGCCCTCGCCCTGTACGCCAGCGCCTTTGCGGGCTATGCCGCCGCGCTGATCCACGGACCGTCGCAAGGCGGAGAGGCGATCCAGACCGCGTTCTGGGTCAAGCCCGTCATCGCCGTCGGCGTGGTCGCGGCGTTCCTCCTGCTCAACATCCTGGGCAGCGCCGCGGTCGGCAAGGCCGAGGGCGTTATCGTCGCGGTCAAACTCGTCATTCTGATCGCGTTCGTCGCGATCACCGCGCCGTCGATCGATCCGGCTCTGCTCTCTACGGCGCACTGGAAACCCCCGACCTCCATCGCCTTCAGCCTGGGCACCGCGTTCCTCGCCTTCGAAGGCTTCGGGCTGATCACCAACGCCGCCGGCGAGATGGGCCGCCCCGAGAAGACCCTTCCCCGCGCGATCTACCTGAGCATCACGGTCACGATCGCGGTCTATGTCCTCGTCGTCCTCGCGACCTTCGGCAACCTCACCACCGACGCGATCGCCGCGAAAAAGGAGTACGCCCTCGCCGCCGCCGCCGAGCCCGCGCTCGGGCGCCTCGGCTTCGTCGCGATGGCGGTCGCCGCCCTGTTCAGCACCGCGAGCGCCATCAACGCGACCCTCTTCGGCGCCGCCAACATCAGCTTCCGCGTCGCCCACGAACGCCAGCTCCCCGCGTTCCTCGACCGGAAAGTCTGGGAGGGTGCCCGGTTCGGGCTCTTTGTCACCGCCGGCCTCGTCGCGATCCTCGCCGCCTTTGTCCCGCTCGCTGCGATCGCCAACGCCGGCAGCGCCGTCTTCCTGCTCATCTACGCCTTCGTCTGCGTCGCCCACCTTCGCCTTCGGTCGGAGACCCGCGCCGCCGCGTGGCCGATCTGGGGTGCGCTGGTCGGGTGCGCTGCGGTGCTCGCCCTGCTCATGACCTATCTCGTGCGCAACGACCCGGCCTCCGCGATCGGGTTCGCGGGCCTCCTGCTCCTCGCCTTCGCTGTGGAGGCTCTCTATATGCGCGCCCTCGGACCGATCCGCCGATCCGCCGGCGACTGATCCGCGCCGGACGCCGGTACGATACCCGCATGACCGTCAACACCAAAGCCGCCCCCCGCCGCGACCTCTCGTTCAGCTCGTTCGAGGAGATCCTCGCGGAGCTCGACCGCATCGAGTCCGGCGTGCAGGCCGGCACCGCGACCACCACCGGCAACTGGTCGATCGGCGAGATCTGCGAGCACTGCGCCAAGGTCATCACCGGCGCCTGTGACGGGTTCGAGACCCGCGCCCCCTTCTTCGTCCGCTGGGTCGCCCGCGCCCTGTTCTTCAAGCCCGCGATGGGCGTGAAGCCCATGCCCACCGGCATCAAGCTCCCCAAGTCCGCCGCGGAGATCTTCCCCGAGCCCGGCATCCCCGATGCCGAAGGCATCGCAGAACTCCGCAAAGAGCTCAAACGCGTCCTCGCGGGCAAGGAGATGACCCACCCCAGCCCCGTGTTCGGGAAGATCACCCACGACCAGTGGGTCACCATCCACTGCAAGCACTGCGCCATGCACATGGGCTTCATCTTCCCCGAGGGCGCCCAGGCCCAATCCCCAGCCCAGTAACCCGCCGGTTCCACCTCACCGCCGGAGGCCCCCCATGACCGCCCGCACCTTCGGCCCCATCCCCCCCAACCGACGCGACGACGACGCCCTCCGCTCCGTCGCGCGCCTCCCTGCCCTCGCGTTCGGGTTCACCGCCGACGAGACCCTCCCCTGGTACCGCGACCTCGTCGGCACCGACAACCTCCGCGTCCTCACCCGCACCGACGACACCGGCACCATCCACACCGACGCCGCCCTCGGGCAGGTCCCCATGGGCCTCTACATCGCCGGCAAGCGCGTCGACCAGTTCGGCGTGCTCGGCGTCGCCGTCGCCCCCGAAGCCCGAGGGAAAGGCCTCGCCCGCACGCTTATGGCAGAGGCCGTCCGCGCCATGCACGCCGACAGCGTCCCGCTCTCCGTTCTCTACTCCGCGATGCACCCGCTCTACCGCCGGGTCGGCTACGAACTCGCGGGCCTTCTCTGCACCGCGTCCATCCCCGCCGCCCTGTTCCCGAGATCGCCCGACCCCGATCCCGGAACCTGGCGCGAAGCAACGCCCGACGACCACCCCGCGATCGAATCGCTCTACGACGCCTCCGCGCGCACCCACAACGGCATGCTCGCGCGGTCCGCGTACATCTGGCAGCGCATCCGCGAGCGCGAGGGCAAGGCCGTCGGCTTCATCCACACCGACGCCGATGGCACCCCCGACGCCTACGCCTATCTCGTCCAGAAGAAATGGGCCGAGCCCATCGACACCACCGGCACCGCCGCCGGCGCGCACATGACCGCCACCGACCTCGCCTGGACCTCGCCCGAAGGCCTCGCCGCCCTGTGCGACCTCATCCGCGGCCACTCCAGCGTCGTCGGCACCATCGACACCAACCTGCCCCCCACCAGCCCACTCCTCGCCGCCCTCCCCGACTGGCGGTACTCCATGAAAATCCTCAACTCCTATCTCGTCCGCATCACCCACCTCGAGGCCGCCCTTCTCGCCCGCGGCTATTCCCCCGCGACCACCGCCACCGTCACCCTCGACATCACCGACGAGACCATCCCCGAGAACGCCGGGCTTTGGACGCTCTCCGTCAACGCCGGCACCCCAACCGTCGAGCGCACAACCACCCCCACCGCCCACACCCTCGCGATCAACATCCGCGACCTCGCCCCGATCTACACCGGCTACACCACCCCCCACGCCCTCCGCGACGCGGGGCGGGCACGCTGCGACGACACGACCGCCGACCTCGCCGCCGGGATCTTCGCCACCCCCACCGTCCCCGCCATGACGGACATGTTCTGACAGCCCGTCTTCATCCCCCTTCTTCTCCCCCTGGGGAGAAGTGCCCGCGCAAGCGGGCGATGAGGGGCTCCCCCCACTTTCTTCCCTTCTCTTCCTTCTCCTGCCTTCTACCCAGTGTCCCGTGCCCAGTGCCTCCCCGTATCCTCCCCCCCATGAAAGCCATGCTCTTCGCCATCGCCGCGGGCCTCTGCTGGGGCGTCGGCGAGGTCTTCACCAAAGCCGTGCTCCACACCAAACAGGTCGGCCCCGTCACCGCCATCGCGGTGCGCTCGACCGTCGCCCTCCCCATCCTCTGGCTCGTCTACCTGCTCGTCGTCAAGAGCGCCAAGATGGAACCCCAGACCTGGACCAAGGCCGACCCGGGCACCCTGTGGAAACTCGTCCTGGGCTCGGGCCTGCTCGCGGGCGCCGGGGGCATGGTCTGCTTCTACGCCGCCCTCAACTTCGGCGAGGTCAGCCGCGTCAAGCCCATCGCCTTCGCCCTCGCCCCCGCGACTGCCGTGCTGATCGGCTGGCTGCTGCTGGGCGAACCGATATCCGCGCGCAAGGCCACCGCCGTCGCCCTCATCCTCACCGGTGTGGTGATGCTCAGCCTCAAGTAACCGGATTCAGATCTCCCGGCGACCGCCGCCTCATGCCCATGTGTGCCACGGCCATCCTGGCCGTGCCCTCGGAGGGGGAACAACATGGGCGACACAGCGGCGGCAAACGCCGCGTCTCACACATCCATCCATCCCCGCACGGCCTCCCGGTCCCCGTCCGGATACCGCAGCGCGCGCACCGTCCGTGCCCACTGCCTCGGCAACTTCTCCAGATCGACCGACTGCCCGCACTCGGGGCAACGATCGACCGATCGCACGCCGCTCAGGTCATACAGGCATCGGGGGCACACCAGCCCGCGTGTCCGCACCACGATCCCCTTCATCGCCAGATTCACGCGACGAACGCGCGAACCAAAGAACACGGCCGGCCCCAAGCTGACCACGGCCGGCAGCACCACCGACCATCGATCCAGCAACCCGAACAACGGCGTGAACATCAACCCGATAAACAGCACGAAGAACAGCGCGCCCATGAATATCCAGCCGCCGTGCGGCTGAATGTATGCGACAGGACGTGGGTACCAGGCTCCCTCTTCCGCGAACCCCGCCCCACGCTCGTACCACAGCCACCGACGCATCCGTCCGATCACCGAGCCTCCCGTCCCCCCATCCGCCTGCGCAAAAGAGCCCGGCGCACCAGCGCCGGGCCCACTCCGTCTCTGCGTCTCTGCGTCTCTTTTCCTTACCCGTCGTCTTCGTCCTTCTTCCCGCCCCCGCCGAGCAGATTCCCGATCGTGTCCTTCACGGTCCGCTCCGCTTCGTCCTTGACCTCGTCGAGCTTCTCCTGCGCCTCCTTGCCCAGGTCCTCGCCCAGCGTGCCGATGTCCCCGATCGCGGTGATCCCCAGATCCCCGAGCCCGCTCAGGTCCCCGAGCTGGCCCCGGATCCCGTCCAGCAGGTCCGCCGGGAGCACACCCCCCGCGTTCGCGACCGTCGTCGACATCACCGTCTTGACGATCAGCTCGATCAGCTCGCTCGTGGTCAGGGGCTCCGCGGAGCCAACATCCTTCAACTCCACGCGCGGCACCGCGATGTCCACATCGCCCGTCAGCTGCTGCACGCCTGTGAAGTTCGTCACCTTCACCTGCGCGCCCTCGAGCACCAGCGAGTTGATCACGAACCGGGGCCCCTCCGAGGACGGGTCCGCGGGCTCGCCGCCCCCGCCCTTGCCCTCGAACTTCTCCATGTTGTCCAGGATCACCTGGTAGTTGGGCGTCCCGCCCGTCCCGTCGAGCGTCACCCCGATCGTCCCCAGCGCCAGCGACGGGATCGTGATCACCTCGCCCGTCAGCGAGCCGGTGTCCACCGCGAGATCGAGCGAGGGCAGCGACATGAACCGCTCCGAGGGGTACCCCTCCGGGTTCGCGACCGTCATCCCGTCCATTGCGAAGGTCCCGCTGAACACGCTGACCTTCACGCCGTCCACCTCCGTCGGCACGCCCAGCGCGTAGGTCCCGCCCTTCTCGATGCCCGTCTCCACCAGCGTGTTGATCGAGCGGAGCCCGAGCACGACGAGCAGGATGACCAGCAGCACCAGCAGGCCGATCCCCGCAACAAGAATCTTCAAGAGTGTCTTCATGACTCCACCTTCCACGCGACGGCGCCCGTGCGGGCGCCCCGCTCTCACGCGGGTCGTAGCGAGCGCACAACGCCCGCCGCGACCCGTTCTGTCTTCATTGGCAACCGGGCATCCTAGCTTTCAGACGCCGCGGGCCTTGCAGGCGCGTCCGTGACCACGACCGCACCGTCCTCTCCGCCGTCCTCGGGCCCCGGGATCCCCAGCACCCGCATCCGCACCCGCCACGACGGCGCGAGCATCGCGTAGTCCACCCGCTGCCCGCACTCGGGGCACGCCCCCACAGACGCCCCCGAGAGATCGTGCAGACACGCGGGGCACGCGAGCCCGCCCGTCGCCCGCAGCACGCGCTCCAACAGTTTCTTCTTCCTGAACAACAGCACGAAGACCGGCCCGAGCAGCGCGACCATCGCCACCACCGTCGCGAGCGCCCCCAGCCCCGCGCGGGCGCCGAGCGATCGGGAGCCCAGGCCGTGGAACACCAACTGCCACGGCCCGAACGACACCACGGGGATCAGGAGCGCGAGCGCCCATCCCCACCGGCGCATCGCGATCTCCCAGGCACTCAGCCCCGCATCGCCGAAGCCCGTCTCCGGGTCGAACCCGCTCCCGAGCCCGCCGCGGACCCGCGTCCCCGCCCACAGCACAGGCAGCGCGTCATACTCCACCCGCTGTCCGCATTCGGGGCACCGCGACACAGCGTCCGCCGAAAGGTCATACAAGCAATTCGGGCACGCGTGCCCGCTCGCCTCTTCCACCGCCCGACGCTGCCGATGCGTTGCACGCATCCAGAGCACACTCGCGAACCCGGCACCCATGAGCGAGATCATCGGAGCGACGAACATCCAGACGATTCGTCCGGTCCCGCCCGAGCCGCTCAGCAGGCCGACGATCGTTCCCCCGAGAACGATCAACCCCAGCAATCCCGAGACGAAGAGCATGGCGATGAATACGCGCTGCCGACGGGCCATCCACCGGCTCAGCCCATTGGGAACGAACCCGATGCCGTCACCGGCACGATCACGCCCCGACACGCCATCGCTGCGCACCATCCGCGTCTCCACCACGGCCATTGAACGGCGCTTCATCGCTTCGTCACTTCAGACCCCGTACACCCCCCGCAGCTTCCCCTCCAGGTGCCGCAGCAGGGGCTCGGCGCTCAGCGCCTTCCCCGTCGCCTTCTCGCACATCTCCGCCGCGGTGTACCGCCGCCCCAGCAGGTGAACATGCTTCCGCGACCAGTCCAGCACCGCGGACATGTCCCCCTTCGCGATCCGGTCGTCCAGGTCGGGCGTCTCCTCCCGGATCGCCTCGAAGAACTGCGCCGCGTACAGGTTGCCCAGCGTGTAGGTCGGGAAGTACCCGATCAGCCCGAACGACCAGTGCACATCCTGCAGGCAGCCCCGCGCGTCGTCGGGCACTTCCACGCCCAGCATGTCCTTGAACCGGCTGTTCCACTCGCCCGGCAGGTCCTTGATCGCCAGGTCGCCCGCGATCATCGCCCGCTCGAGCCCGAACCGGAGCATCACATGCAGGTTGTAGGTCGCCTCGTCCGCCTCCACGCGGATGTACGACCGCTCCACGACATTCGCCGCGCGGAACACATCGTCGGCGCTGTACTTCTTGAACCCGTCCCCGAAGTACCCGTCCGCGACCGGCTTCGCCCACTCCCAGAACGCCCGCGAACGCCCGACGAAGTTCTCCCACCCCCGGCTCTGGCTCTCGTGGATCCCCAGGCTCCGCGAATCCGCGAGCGGCGTCCCATACACGGCGCTGGGCTCCCCGTCATCGCCCACCTTGGGCAAACCCTGCTCGTACACGCCGTGCCCCGCCTCGTGCATCGTGCCGTACAGGGCGCCCATGAAGTAGTCCTCGTCGTACCGCGTCGTCAGGCGCGTGTCGCCCGGCGCCAGCCCCTCGCAGAACGGGTGCGTCGTCGTGTCCAGCCGACCGGTCTTCAGGTCGAAGCCCATCTGCTCGATCACCCGCAGCCCGAACGCGTGCTGCTGCGCCTCCGGCACATGCACCTTCCGGGGCCCCATGTCGGGCGCCGTCCCGTTGTCCAGCAGGTCCTTGACAAGCACGCTCAGCTTCTCGCGCAGGGGCGTGAACACCGCCTCGATGTCCTTCGCCCGCGCGTCCGCCTCGTAGTCGTCCATCAGCGCGTCGTACAGCTCGCCCCCGTCCGGCACGCCGTAGCACTCCGCCTTCCGACGGCTCAGCCCCACCATCTTCTCCAGCCAGGGCTCGAACGCCTTGAAGTCGTTCGCCTTCCGCGCCGCCTTCCACGCGTCCTGCGCCCGGCTGCCGACATTCGCGAGTTCCTTCACCAACTCGCCCGGGAGCTTTGTCGCCTTGTCGTAGTCGCGACGCATCTCGCGCACATTCGCGGCCTTCTCGGGGTCGCCCTGCACGCCCGCGTCTTCCTCGCACGCCGCGATCAACTCCCCGAGCCGGGCGCTCGTCTCGCGCTCGTGGATCAGCCCCGCCAGCAGCGACGACTGCTCGGCCCGCGCCGCGGTCCCCCCGGAAGGCATGTAGGTCTCCTGGTCCCACCCCAGCAGGTGCGCCACCGACGACAGCGTCGCCGCCTCACGCTTGAGCGAGCAGAGTTCGGTATAGACATCGTTCGGCATGGACGGGCTCCTTTTCGCAGGCGCACACGATAGCCGATCCGCCCCGCGTCCGGCCCAGGCCCGCTCCGCTCATATCAAGGACAGCCCTCGTCGGCGACCCGCAGAAACGCGAGCACATCGAAGAAATCCACCACGCCGTTCCCGTCGAAATCGGCACCCGGATCCCCGGGTGGAGCGCCGTCGACGCGTGCGATGAACGCCTCGATATCCCCCTCGTCGACCACCCCGAACGGTGCCGCGATATCCGCCCCGCTGCAAGGCGGCACCGGATCGATCGTGAACTCCGCGTACCGGACCCCGTCCAGGTCGTTCGCCGGGAACGACAGGTCCACCACGCCGACGGGCCCGGCGCTCAGGTTCTGCACCAGAAGCGTGCCGGTCACATCCCCGAACATCGACGGCGGCGCCGCCCCGACCACCAGGTCGAACCCCGCGCCGGGGCCGAGCAGCGCCGGAGAGACCGCGACCAGGTACCGCCCCGCCTCCAGGTCGTCGAGGTCGGTGATGATCTGCGCCGTCGCGACCACCGCCGCGTCCGCCAGCCGCCACACCACCATCGAGATCGGCCAGGGCGAGGTCAACCCCTGCACGCGCACGGTGTCCCCCGCCGTCCCGAGCACACCGAGATCCGTCCGGGCCACATCAGGCAGCACGACGAAACTCAGAAAGTCCGGTCGCGCCCAGGGCGAAGAGAACGGGCCCGTGTCCGATCCCGCGTGCGTCGTCGTTGTCTCCGTTGCCAGCCGCGACTGCGAAGCGATCCAACTCTTCCCGTCGATCAACACCTCGAAGGGCCGGTTGTCCGGCGCGTAATACAGATCCGAGAACTTGGGCTCCACATCGAACCCGTGCCGGTACTGGTTGGGCAGGTACGACTCGAATCCGTCGGGAAGGAACGCCCGATCGGTCCGCAGCACCTCGCGCGACGCGCCCACGAAATACCTGCCCGCCTCCAGACCCGTCAGCGTCACGCTGTCCCGCTCGAACCCGCCGACGATTGCGCCCCCGCTCCAGACCAATCCGCCCGTCTCATCCCACACGCCGAACCCCGCGCGGCTCTGCACGCGGGGCAACCCGCCGCCCACCTCCCTCGCCTCGATCGACACCGCTTCTCCCGCCTCGAAGACGACGCCCGTCCGGACATGCTCAGGCAGCACGCTGAAGTGCAGGTAACGCAGCCCGTTTGCCGAGCCGCTCCCGCCCGGCGCCACCGCGAGCCCCGCGATCCGCGCCGATCCGATCGTCACCTCCGCCTGCGCGCCGGGTGCGCTCGGATCCCGCGTCACCGAGAACCCGTCCGGGTACGACGCGCCCGAAGAACTCACGCCCAGCACATACCGCCCCGGCGCGAGCCGCAGCGTCGTTACCTCCGGATCGGCCACCAGGCCCGTGTCGCGCCACCCCAGCAGTTCACCCTGCGGCGTCCACAGCCCCGCTGAGATCGCCCCACCTGCGCCCGCGAGCGTCAGCTCGATGTCCGTCCCCGCCGTCCCCGCCGCGCCGAGCGAAATCCCCGAAGGCATCACATGGAACACCGCGTCGTGCCAGTACGGGACCGCCTGGCCGTTCACGCCCG
>MDTG01211164.1_pt1 | contig 15091 bp, 12 predicted proteins | sample 811421 | NCBI WGS metagenome assembly MDTG01 (sample SAMN05326645, study PRJNA326480) | marine metagenome | isolation source: seawater | place: Pacific Ocean: South East | collected 2011
ATGATCCACCCGCTTAAAATTCGCCTCGCTGCCTGCTTGTTTAATAGTGGTACCGAGACAGCAAATGGCCAGGCTAAAAGCTGCATTTAATTGAGAATCTTCTAGGTCATTAAAGTCGACTACGTGCTGCTGGACTTGTGAGTGAAATAATGGGGTGTGCTTGCGCACCAAGACATGAATCTGGGTAGATGGGTTTTGCACAATTAACTTTTCTACAAGTCTTTTGCCCACTTCGCCCGTGGCGCCAGCTATGACAATCCCTTTATCCATGGGCTTCTAGGGCCTGGTGCTTACACTGCATAAACTCACTGTGGCGCAGATGCAGTAAGTCTGCAATTTTACGTATGGTGTGTTCTTCATAGCGATCAATCTCGTTATCAGCAAGGGATATCTGCCATAAGCGGGTAATCAATTCGCACTTTTTGTCGATTTCCAGGGTTTTATCCAGATGCTGTGTGAACTCGTAAAGGGACACAGCATGGTCTACTTCTTGTTCGGCACTTTCGATTAAACCTAGACACTCTTGAGTAGTTAATCCCGTATGGTGGCGGAGCATTTCTGGAAGTTTGTCACGCTCTTGAGGTTCAATGCTGTCGTCAGCCAGGGCTACTTCAACCATGAGCGCGGCAATGGCACGCTCAGTTTGGTTGCTGGGCGCTTCTTGAGTTTCTGGTTTGTTGAACCAGTCTAGAATGTGTTTGAACATATTACGCTGTTTCCAATTCAGTAAGGTATTCGCTAGTCAGTAATTGCTCTAGCAGAACAAGGTCTTTGGTGAAGTTACGGATACCTTCGGCAAGCTTCTCTGTGGCCATGGCGTCTTGATTTAGGTGCCAGCGGAATTGGGATTCACTCAAGGCTTCCCATTTCACTTCTTCACTGTTTTTGTCGCTGGATAAAACCTGAGCTAACTTACCAGTATCTTCAGTTAAGGCATTTAATAAGTCAGGGGAAATAGTCAGCTTGTCACAGCCAGCGAGACATTCGATTTCTTCGGTGTTACGGAAGCTGGCACCCATTACGATGGTTTTGTAATCGTGTGTTTTAAAGTACTGGTAGATACGGGTAACGGAGATAACACCCGGGTCTTTTGGTCCTGGGTAATGATCAATGCTCTCTGCTTTTTTATACCAATCTAAGATGCGACCGACAAATGGACTAATAAGAGTAATATTTGCCTGTGCGCAGGCCACGGCTTGGGCCATGGTGAATAGTAGTGTTAAGTTGCAGGTGATGCCTTCTTCTTCAAGGACTTTTGCGGCTTGAATGCCTTCCCAGGTAGAGGCGATCTTGATAAGAATGCGGCTACGATCCACGCCTTCATTTTCATACAATGCGATTAATTGGCGGGCCTTATTAACGGTGGCAATGGTGTCGAAAGATAAACGCGCATCCACTTCGGTTGAGACGTATCCTGGAACGGTTTTAAGGATCTCAATACCAAGTTTAACGGAGACCATGTCCAGTGTGTTTTCTAGAATATCGCCATCTTGATTACTTGCCCATCTAGCGGCTTCTTCAATTAAAGGTCGGTATTGTTCAAGTTGGGCAGCCTTGTAAACCAAGGATGGATTAGTGGTTGCGTCTTGAGGTAAGTAACGTTTGATGGCTTCGATGTCGCCGGTGTCGGCAACCACTGATGTCATGGCTTTTAATTGTTCTAATTTGTTCATGATACCGCTTATTCCGTGTCGATAATGACCTTACTTTGTTGAAAATGGCAGGTAATGTCAAACACAGAAAGAGCAGCGGATTAATTCATGAACAATTAATCAGTCACTTCATCGGGCATCATGGCAAGTGCCGCTTCGATCACTTCGATGCCGGCGGTTTTTTTGTAGGCTTCTTCACTCAGGTGACGACGAAATTGGCGGCTACCCGGTAGGCCATTAAACAAGCCCAGAATATGTCGGGTGATGTAGGCCAGCTTGCTGCGCTCTTCGCTTAAATGATCCTCTATATAAGGGTAAAGCTGGCGTACGATGTCTTTGAGATTGCGGGTGTCTACTTCATGGCCATAAAACGCATGGTCCACGCCCAGTAAAATTGATGGGTTGTGATAGGCCTCTCTGCCAAGCATAACGCCGTCACAGTAGGTAAGTGCGTCGTGCATTTGCTCATAGGTGGTCAGCCCGCCGTTAAGAAGGATTTCTAAATCAGGGAAGTCGCGCTTTAACTGTGCCACTACTTCGTACTTTAGCGGTGGCACTTCACGGTTCTCCTTGGGAGATAAGCCCTGAAGAATGGCTTTGCGTGCGTGAACAATAAAGGTTTCACAACCTGTCTTTGCAACAGTCTCAACAAAGTGGTGCAGTTCTTCATAGCTGTCTTGGTCATCTATGCCAATGCGGTGTTTAACTGTAACGGGAATGTCTACGGCGTCCTGCATGCTTTTGATGCAATCAGCCACCAGCTCAGGGTGCCCCATTAATACAGCGCCGATCATGTTGTTTTGCACGCGGTCACTTGGGCAGCCAACGTTTAAGTTGACTTCGTCATAACCAAAGTCTTGAGCAATCTTAGCGCACTGCGCTAACTCGCTGGCATTGCTGCCCCCAAGTTGAAGGGCAACAGGGTGTTCAACCTCATCAAATCTTAAAAAGCGTTCAGGCCCGCCTTGCCCATGAATAATGGCCCCAGTGGTCACCATTTCAGTGTAAAGCAGAGCTTCTTTAGATAGCTGGCGCCAAAAGTAACGACAATGCCTGTCAGACCAATCCATCATTGGGGCTGTGGAGAAGGTACGATTGATGGTTTGGCGCGAATTGGACATTGAATAAGACTGCGTGAGGTTTAAGGCGGTGCATTATAGCGAAAACCCAGGGGGCTGGGCTAGATTTTAGCGGGTTTATCTAGAATTCGATCAAACTGATCAACCGGAATAGGGAGGCTAAAGTGGTAGCCTTGGCATAAATCACACCCCATGGTTTTAAGAAGGCTATAGCAACGCTCTGACTCTACGCCTTCAGCGACAACGCTCATACCTAAGTTATGGGCCATATCGATGGCTGTTTGTACTAGGACTTGGTTTTGTGGGTCATCTTCTAAATTAAGCATAAACGACTTGTCGATTTTCAATTCATTGGCGGGTAATTTCTTTAGGTATCCAAGATTGCTGTAGCCTGTTCCAAAGTCATCAATGGCCAGGTTAAATCCAAGTTCGTTAAGGGTCCATAGGTTTTTTAACGCATGCTGCGTATCGCCCATCATTTGGGTTTCGGTAATTTCTAGAATTATATTTTCAGCCAAGCCTTTGTGGTCATTCATTAAAAAAGAAACGGCTTCAATAAAGTGTGAATCCTGGATGTTGTGAGTGCTGATATTCACGGACATCATAAATTCGGGGTTGTATTTCTTCCATATTCTTAATTGCTGCAGTGCATGTTTGATGACCCATAAGCTTAATGCTTGAATAATGCCTGTTTGCTCAGCTATTTCTATAAATTCATCGGGCATGATCATGCCATACTCGTCATGCGGCCACCGAATTAAAGCCTCTGCTCCCATAATAGTATTGTCTTTGGTGTTGATTAGAGGCTGATAATAGAGGGCCATTTTATTTTGAGCGATGGCCGCTTTCAGTTCGTTAACTAAAAGCAGGCGGCGCTCATCATAGGTGTCGATTATTTTGTGGTAGTTGCTAATTTGGTTGTCACACTGATGGGCTCGTTCTACTGCGATGCCTGCATTTCGTAAAAGGGTTTGTGCGTTTTGAGCATCCTCTGGGTAGCATGCATAGCCTGATATTACCCAGGGTTCTATTTCCATATCATTAATTACAATTGGACTATTGAGGGTTTTATTCAGTGATATAAGTTTTGCTTTGAGTGCTTGATGATTGTCTGTTTTGAGTACAAACCCCAGCGTGCTGTTGCTTAAATTTGCCGCGTAAAAATCTTCTTGGGTGTTAAGGCATTGAATGCCCTCAATTGACTGGACTTCTCGATTAAGAACGGTGGCAAATTGCTCTAATGCATAGTTGCTAATATCACGCCCCAAAGTTTTGTCCAGTTCTGCAATGCGAGATAAACGCATTAATACTAGAGTAAACGGAACGTTTTCGGTGAGGTTTCGATCAAGCCATTTACAAAAATTGTTTCTATTTGGTAGGCCTGTGACATCATTGTGTGTGGCATTATGCAATAGTTCTTCCTGAAGTTTGACGCTCTGTCGACTGCTGTCAATAATGATTTGCTGAGCCTGTATGCGTGTTTCTTTTTCTATGTGTAAGCGTCTTGCTAATGCGATAGCAAAAGTGAGTAGCTCCAGCGTTGATCCAAGTTGAATGGCGTGATTGCTAAAGGTATTAAAAGGTATTAATCCCAAGCGTGCCAAAGCAAAAATAACAAAGCCTATGACAAACCACATCCATGCACCTATATAAAAAGCACGATTAATGCTGTTTTTAGAATGATATAGCCCAATAAAAAAACACGCGGGCAGCATGATTAATGTAGAAATCAATGCTAATTTTATCGCTATAACATAATTAAAAACAAAGGCGATCAATAAAATAAAAACAGGCACAAAACTCATTAAGTAAATTGAGCGTCCTTTGTTTTTCGGATCTAGCTTTAGAAAAAAAAGATTGAACAGCATGGTTAGTGAAATGGCCGCACAGCCAAATATTAATTGACTCCAATTATGATACTTCGGGTGATTAGGGAATACATATTCAAATAGGATGGCATCTTGAGAGGCCATCAATAATGCAAAGGTGCCAGCATATAAGCCATACACGAGATAGGTTCTTTCTTTGATGAAAATGAATACTACTAAGTTGAATAATGCGGCGCTAAATAAAATGCCCAGGTATAAAAATGTCAGGCTTGCTTTTGACCGGTAATATGATTGGAACTCATCAGGAGACCAGACTTTAATTTCTGATTGAATCGGTGCATTGCTTTTGATTTTTAAGAGGTAATGCATTGTTTTGTTGGGGGGGAGGTCAATAGCGGTGACAAAGTTTGGGTGGTCTATATTACGACTATCGTATGGCAAGCTGTCACCGGTTTGCATCAAGGGTATGGCGGTATCGTCTTTAATGAAATAGAGGCTGACATAATCCAGAAGCGGGTAATTTATATCCAGTAGTTTAGATAGTGTTTGCTCTGTGATATTAGTGAGTTCAAATTTGAACCACACTGTGGGGTTTCGGTAACCTAAGTTAATGTTCTTTTGTTGGATTACTCGCCAGCTTGATTCAGGCGTAGACAAGACAGTTTGACCATTAAAGTGATGACTTGGGTCTTCGTATAGCCAAAAATTAGATACGGTTTGCTGGCTAGTGCTATCTATATTGGTGGCATCTGCTGTGCATGTTACCAATACAAGTAAAATAAGAAGCGGCTTGAGCATCAAATGCAGCAGTCCTAGGTGTGTTTATTTAAGCATAGTTCAGGGTTTGATATTGGCCAAAGTCCTTATAGGCCCTATAATTCAGCCCTTTTAAAGCACCATCAGGATATTTATGACTGTTCGCACCCGTATTGCACCTTCTCCAACTGGCGATCCACACGTAGGCACGGCATATATTGCACTGTTTAATCTTGCGTTTGCCCGTCAGCATGGCGGTGAGTTTTTGCTGCGCATCGAAGATACGGACCAGTCTCGCAGTACTTTAGAGTCTGAGCAGACTATCTATGATAGTTTGCGTTGGTTAGGTTTGGATTGGGATGAAGGCCCTGATGTGGGTGGCGACAAAGGCCCTTATCGTCAAAGTGAGCGCAGTGCTATTTACGCTGAACACACTCAGATGTTGCTCGACTCGGGTCATGCCTTTAAATGCTATCGCACAGCCTCTGAACTTGATGCGCTTCGTGCCCAGAAGCAAGAGGCCGGCGGTTTCTCGGCTCTTAAATTTAGCGACTTAGAATTATCAGCGGATGTGGTTGCTGAGCGTGAAGCCGCAGGCGCGCCCTATGTTGTGCGTATGCATGTGCCAGAAGAGGGTGTGTGTACCTTTAATGACATGCTGCGTGGCGACATTGAGATGGATTGGGGCATGATTGATTGCCAAATTCTAATGAAGTCAGACGGCATGCCAACGTATCATCTTGCCAACGTAGTGGATGATCATCTCATGGAGATCAGTCACGTCATTCGTGGCGAAGAGTGGTTGAGCTCTGCTCCTAAGCATCAGCTGCTTTATAAGTATTTTGGTTGGGATATGCCGGTTTTGTGTCATATGCCATTACTGCGTAACCCTGATAAATCTAAGTTAAGTAAGCGTAAGAATCCAACCAGTATTTTGTATTATCAGCGCATGGGCTTCATGCCTGAGGCCCTACTTAACTATCTAGGTCGCATGGGCTGGTCTATGCCAGATGAGCGCGAACAATTTAGCCGTGATGAAATGTTTGCCAATTTCGATATTTCGCGTGTGTCTTTGGGGGGGCCAATTTTCGACCAAGAGAAACTTAGCTGGTTGAACAGTCAGTGGATTCGAGATCTTTCTGAGGAAGAATTTGTCGCTGAATTTGTTAAGTGGGGCTTGAATAAAGAAGCACTCATGCCTGCGATTTCGCATATCCAGCCCCGTGTTGAGCGCTTTAGTGATGTGGTGCCTTTGGCTGGTTTCTTACTATCAGGGATGCCAGTACTGACCGAAGAAAGTTTCGCGCATAAATCCATTGAGCCTGCTCAAATGGTTGAGCTGCTGCAAATGGGTCTTTGGCAGCTTGAAGCTATACGTGATTGGCAGAAACCTGAGATTCAGCAGCGTTTATTCGCTCTGGCTAAAATTGAAGGTGTTAAGCCAAAAGACTTCTTGTTTGGTTTTTTTGTGGCGATTGCTGGTACGGCCAATTCATTCTCGGTGCTAGATAGTATGCAGATTATCGGCCCAGATATGAGCCGTTCTCGCGTTCGTCATGCGGTCGATGTACTTGGCGGAATCTCTAAAAAAGGTATTAAAAAGCTCGATAAAAAATATCGTGATATTTCGGCCAATATTGAAGCGCAACTCGCTGAAGTCAGTGAGTAAGTAAAACGAAATGGCTATTTACCCAGTTATCCTTGCTGGCGGCAATGGTTCGCGGTTGTGGCCTTTATCTCGACAAAACCACCCTAAGCAGTTTTTAGACTTGCTTGGGGGTGGTGATACCCTCTTGCAGTCTACAATTAAGCGAGCTCAGTTCTGCAGTGATATTGAGCCCTTAATCATTGCTAGTAAAGCGCATCGTTTTTTGTTGCAGCACCAGATTGAACCTCTTGGTTTATCATCTAAAAATGCCTTGCTTGAGCCTTGTTCAAAAAATACAGCGGCAGCTGTTGCATTGGCTTGCCTATGTACCTTGCAGCGTGACCCTGATGCCATGCTTCTGTGCTTGCCTGCCGACCACTATCTACCTGATGTTGAGGCATTTTCAAATGTCATTACTAAAATGGCTTCTAGCTTGCCGGAGTCTAGTATCGGGTTGTTAGGCATTAATCCTGAATACGCAGCGACACAATATGGATACATTCAATTCACACCTAATGAGACACTTAATACTGTCACGGGTTTTATTGAAAAGCCTGAAGCGTCACTCGCTGATGTGCTCTTTGCTCGCTCCGATGTAGCCTGGAATAGCGGAATCGTAATAGCCAGAGCCCAGACATTGTATGAAGCATTAAGCGTGCATGCGCCTTTACTGTTGTCGAAGGTTGAAATGGCGTTTTCTGAGCGTCATTCTCTTTATGACTTTGAACTTGTGGGTGACGCTTATGCAGATATTGAAGCGCTTTCTTTTGATAAAAGTGTTCTAGAGAAAAGCAATAATTTACGAGTCGGTTTGATCCGGCAGCAATGGGATGATCTTGGGTCTTGGTCTTCTTTGTTGGCTAGGCGAAAAGCCCTGGGTTTGACTGATTTTAATGTGTTTAGTGACGATAAGTTTGTTCTAGCATTTGGGGCAAACGAAATCGTAGTTGTACTGAACGATGATGTATTATTTATTGCAGATCAAGATACATTGTCTGATATGACCGCCATTAGCGATTACTTGATTCGTCATGATCTTCAGCATCTATTAAATAGAATTGATGTTCATCGCCCCTGGGGGCAATTTAAAGTATTGGCTCAAGAGGAACACTTTATTGTTAAGCGATTAATTGTCTATCCCCACGAGCAAATTTCCTTGCAGTCCCATCAACATAGACGAGAGCACTGGGTTGTAACAAAAGGGATTGCAGAGGTTCAGATTGACAACCTTGTTCATACCATAAGTGAGGGTGGGGCGATTAGCATTGAGCAAAATCAAAAACATCGCCTGCGAAACTCACGAGATGTGGCGCTTGAAATAATAGAAGTGCAAACCGGTTCTCGCTTGGATGAGGAAGACATTGTTCGTTATGATGATCAATACCAGCGCCACTTAACTGAAAAATAATCAGGATTTTAAATATGATGTTGCCCAATCAAATAAAAGAAAAAGCAAGAAGCATTACCTTGATGATTTTTGATGTGGATGGTGTTTTGACAGACGGCACCTTAGTCTATGGTCCGCAAGGTGAGGATGTGAAGCACTTTAATGTCAAAGATGGCGTTGGTATTAAGCTGCTCCAAACCTATGGCGTAGAAGTTGCCATTATCAGTGCTAAAGAATCGGCGCCATTAAAAAAACGTATCTCAGATCTTGGGATTAAACATGCTTACCTTGCATGTAAGGATAAGCTGCTCGCTCTGAATGAACTAACTGAAAAATTGCAAATAGATAACGAACAAGTAGCTTATTGTGGTGATGATGTTATTGATTTAAAAGTCATGAAAAGGGTTGCCTTATCTGTTGCACCCAGTGACGCCTATGAAATGGTTAAAAATCATGCGCATTTAGTTACTAGTGCGTCTGGTGGTAAAGGGGTCGCGCGTGAGGTGGCTGACGTCATATTGTCAAGCCGAATGGATTTAGAGCAAGCTTATATTAAAGCTATGCTGCCAGAATTTGAAAATAAAAAATAAACGTTTTTAATGTTTAGGGTGAAGTTGTGTCTGCTTATAAAATTGTAATTCCAGCCCGTTTTGGGTCATCTCGCTTGCCGGGGAAGCCGCTAATTGAATTAGCAGGTAAGCCTATGATTCAGCATGTATATGAACGCGCAATGGCGACAGGTATCTCTGATATCGTCATTGCCACTGACGATCAGCGTATTTTTGATGCCGCACAAGGGTTTGGGGCTCATGTGGTCATGACTTCTGTTGAACATGAAAATGGTACAGAGCGAATTGCAGAAGTGGCTGCTCAATTGGGGTGGGGCGCAGATGATGTGGTTGTAAACGTACAAGGCGACGAGCCTCTTATTCCAAGAGATCTCATTGAGCTGACAGCCAAAGGTTTGCTAGATTTTCCTCAGGCGGGCATGTCATCACTTTGTACGCCTATTGAGTCGGCTGAAGATGCGTTTGATCCCAATGCAGTAAAGGTGGTTCTGGATAATATGGGTTTTGCGATGTATTTTTCTAGGGCGCCTATCCCTTGGGATCGAGACTTGTACAAAACCGGTCAGTCGCAAATGACCAAGGTTGCACCAGTCTACCGTCACATTGGTATGTATGGTTATCGCGTGTCATTTTTACAACAATATGCCTCAATGGAAATGACGGCTCTTGAGCAGGCTGAATGCTTAGAGCAGCTTCGAGCGCTGTGTTATGGCGTAAAAATTCATATGGGTGTTATCAATCAGCCCCCAGGCCATGGAGTAGATACACCTGAAGATGTTGCCCGTGTCGAAGCTCAACTGGCTGCACTTTAAATAAGTGTGAGCTGGCAAGCGCTGTTCATGGATGAGCGCTGTGTAATCCAGTTAATGTGAGTATTATTGCGTAGGGCTAACACCTCAAGTGCCGCTTCTTGCTTGCTTGGCATAATCTCACGATTAAGTGTGATAGACGCATAGTTACCCGTTGTAATCGCCTGCTCTAATGCATGGCATAATTGATCAATCTTTTTTGGGTGCAGCATGAGCACGCGCTGTTGTTCATGTTGTGGTAATTGCTTGATTTGCTTGATTTGTGTGTGACTTGGGGAAATCCAAAGCATCCAATAATGGCTCGAAGGTTCGACTTGAGTTTGAAGTAGTGCGTTCATAAATGGCCTGTTCATCTATACAGTGTTTTACTGGCTGGGTGAACAGTACTGTATAAAAAAACAGTTGTAAAGATCACTTAGTGATCAAATATAGGCATAATTGGCCAATTACATGTAATTGATCCAAAAAACTGCTTGATTCCCTAGGTTCAGATCAATAGAGTTACCAACCCTAAAATTCACCAGCTTCTGTATTTTGTGTGTGAGGCATTCATGCAAGTTTCTCTAGAAACATTAGCAGGCTTAGAACGTAAGCTTGTAATCGATATTCCCGCTTCTGACGTAGAGCAAGAAATTGCTAAGCGTTTGGGCCAAGTTTCTCGTACCGCTCGTATCGACGGTTTCCGTAAAGGAAAAATCCCAATGCGCGTTATTAAACAGCGCTATGGCCAAGGTGTTCGCCAAGAAGTACTAGGTGAGCAAATGCAGCAAGGTTTTATCAAAGCAGTGACTCAGGAAAAACTGAATCCAGCTGGTATGCCTGCCGTTGAGCCATTGGTTGATGAAGAGGGCAAAGACTTCCAGTTTTCAGCCACTTTTGAAATCTACCCTGAAGTAAAAGTGTCTGGTCTAGAAAATATCAGTGTTGAAAAGTTTGCAACTGAAGTGACAGATGCTGACCTTGAAAACATGATCGATATTCTTCGTAAGCAGCAAGCTAAATTCGAAGTTTCTGAATCAGCTGCTAAAGATGGCGATAAAGTTAAAATCGACTTTGATGGCTATGTAGATGGCGAAGCATTCGAAGGCGGTAAGGCCGAAGGTTATGATTTGACCCTAGGTTCAAAAAGCATGATCCCTGGTTTTGAAGATCAGATCGTTGGTATGAAAGCTGGCGATGAAGGCACAATTAAAGTGACTTTCCCTGCTGATTATCAAAGCGAAGCACTTGCTGGTAAAGATGCTGAGTTCAAGATCAATGTTATCCAAGTTGAAGCATCTGAGCTGCCTGAGCTGAACCAAGAGTTCTTCAAAATGTTCGGTGTTGAATCTGAAGATTTAGAATCTTTCAAAAAAGACGTTCGTGGCAACATGGAACGTGAACTAAAACAAGCTATCCAACGTAATACTAAGAACCAAGCACTTGAAGGCTTGTTAGAACAAAACAGCATCGATGTTCCTGCTGCTTTGATCGATCAAGAGATTCAACGCTTACAAGAGCAAGCTTTCCAGCAGTTCGGAGGTGGTCAACAATTTGACCCTAACATGCTGCCTAAAGAGTTGTTCCAGCCACAGGCTGAACGTCGCGTAAAACTTGGTTTATTGATTAATGCTGCCATTGAGCAGTTAGAAATCAAAGCTGACGAAGCGAAAGTAGAAGCTCTAATCGAAGATATGGCGTCAACGTATCAAGATCCAGAGCAAGTTAAAGAATTCTACAAGTCGAACAAAGAGCAACGCTCTCAGCTAGAAGCACTGGCTTTAGAAGAACAGGTTGTTGAAACCATTCTTGAAAAAGCCACTGTAACTGAAAAAGACAGTAGCTATGAAGAAGTAATTAAAGCGGCAAATAACGCCCAATAATTATTTCTACTGCCAATCTGGCAGCAGACAAGCTACACTCATTAAACAGCTGTTATCCAAGATAACGGCTGTTTTTTCTGATGTCGTTGACGGAGATAACGAATGAAAGATCTTCTGGCCGCCCAGGATCCAGCTATCCAAATGTCAGGCCTAGTGCCAATGGTTGTTGAACAAACAGCCCGTGGTGAGCGCTCATATGATATATATTCGCGTCTATTAAAAGAGCGTGTCATCTTCTTAGTGGGGCAAGTGGAAGACCACATGGCCAATTTAGTCGTGGCCCAGTTGTTATTTTTAGAAGCAGAGAACCCAGAGAAAGATATACATCTGTACATTAATTCACCAGGTGGTTCTGTGACAGCAGGCATGTCGATTTACGACACAATGCAGTTTATTAAGCCTAATGTGAATACCATGTGTATTGGTCAAGCCTGTAGTATGGGTGCGTTTTTGCTTAACGCAGGTGAAAAAGGCAAGCGTTATGCCTTACCCAATAGTCGTGTCATGATTCACCAACCAAGTGGTGGTGCTCAAGGCCAGGCGACTGATATCTTGATCCAAGCTGAAAACATTAAAGAAACGAAAGAGCGTTTGAATCGTATTTTGTCTAAGCACAGTGGTCGTTCATACGAAGAGGTTGCCGCAGACACAGAGCGTGATAACTTCATGAGCGCTGAGCAAGCCTTAGAATATGGCTTGATTGATGAAATATTAGAAAAACGTCCTAGCTAACAGACTTAATATTGGTCATTTCAGTGTTTACACTTGAATTTTTGGCCAATAAGCAACATCTTTAGATAATTGCTGTAGATATGAGGAAGTCGAATGAGCGACGAATCAAACAATAAAGACGACAAGGGCAAGCTGCTGTACTGCTCTTTTTGCGGAAAGAGTCAGCACGAAGTTCGTAAGCTGATAGCGGGTCCGAGCGTCTTTATTTGTGATGAGTGTGTCGACCTTTGTAACGACATTATTCGTGAAGAGGTTCAAGAGAGTCAGGGTGAAGCACCATCTGATCGCTTGCCGACACCTAAAGAGATTAAAGAAACACTGGACGAATACGTCATTGGTCAAGATCGCGCAAAAGTCGTCTTATCTGTGGCGGTTTATAACCATTATAAACGCTTACGTCATGGTGAAGGCAAAAAAGGGTTAACCGAGCTTACCAAGAGTAATATCTTGTTAATTGGTCCTACTGGTAGCGGTAAGACCTTGCTTGCTGAAACCTTGGCTCGCATGTTGAATGTGCCATTTACAATCGCTGATGCAACCACGCTAACTGAAGCCGGTTATGTGGGCGAGGATGTTGAAAACATCATTCAAAAGCTTCTTCAGAAGTGCGATTATGATGTGGATAAAGCTCAGCGTGGCATCGTTTATATCGATGAAATTGACAAAATTTCGCGTAAGTCGGATAACCCATCTATCACTCGAGACGTTAGTGGTGAGGGTGTTCAGCAGGCATTGTTAAAACTTATTGAGGGGACAGTTGCTTCCGTTCCTCCTCAGGGTGGGCGTAAACATCCTCAACAAGAATTCTTGCAGGTTGATACCGGTAATATTCTGTTTATTTGTGGTGGTGCGTTTGCGGGACTAGACCAAATTATTCGCGATCGTACGGAAAAGAGCGGTATTGGTTTCAGTGCGGTTGTTAAAGCAAAAGACGATACAAAATCGGTTGGCTCTTTACTGAAAAATGTTGAGCCTCTGGATCTGGTTAAATATGGTCTAATCCCCGAGTTTATTGGTCGCTTACCTGTGGTTGCCACTCTTGATGAGCTTGATGAGGCGGCGTTGATTCAAATTTTGGTCGAGCCAAAAAATGCGCTTGTTAAGCAATATCAGGCATTGTTTGAAATGGAAGATGTTGAGCTTGAATTCCGTGATACTGCGTTGACCGCCGTTGCCAATAAGGCTATGGAGCGTAAAACCGGTGCCCGTGGATTAAGATCAATTATGGAGGGTATATTGCTTGATAGCATGTACAGAATTCCATCAGAAGATCACGTTTCAAAAGTGGTAATTGATGACACGGTAATCAAAGGCGATAGTGAACCGTTGTTTATTTATGAGTCAACTGAAAGCGCTAAAGTCGCACCAGATGATGCATAAGGTAAATTAAGGGGCCAATCGGCCCCTTTTTTTATTGTTTGGTCTTGTATTCTCTTTGTTTTGTCCCCATCTTAAACCTATGTTCAGTGCACTGCTTAGCACAAGGTAATTTATGACAACAGAAACGCTTCCTCTACTGCCACTTCGTGATGTAGTTGTATATCCCCATATGGTTATTCCTTTGTTTGTTGGTCGTGATAAGTCTATTAAGGCTTTAGAGTCAGCAATGGAAGGTGAAAAACGAATTTTATTGGTAGCACAAAAGAATGCTACAACTGATGAGCCCACAGAATCAGATATCTATCAGGTGGGCACAGTGGCCACAGTATTGCAGCTACTGAAATTGCCTGATGGCACTGTTAAAGTCTTAGTTGAAGGTTTGTATCGATGCGAAGTGACCGACTTTGAAGACGGTGAAGAATTTTATCAGGGGAATGCATCGCACCTTGAGATTGAATCCTTAGCTGAGAGAGAGCAAAGTGTTTTAATTAAGGCGGTAACTCAGCAGTTCGATCAATTTGTTCAGATGAGCAAAAAAGTGCCAAGCGAAGTCCTAGCTTCTATCGAGAGTATCGATGAAGCAGGGCGTTTGGCTGATACTATCTCTGCACACCTTTCATTGAAGTTAGATGAAAAGCAAGCCATTTTAGAGATGGTTTCTGAGCGTGACCGCCTTGAGCATCTCATGGCTCTGATTGAGTCAGAGGTAGACCTTCTTGATATTGAAAAACGTATTCGCGGGCGCGTTAAGAAGCAAATGGAAAAAAGCCAGCGCGAGTACTATTTGAATGAGCAAATGAAAGCCATTCAAAAAGAATTAGGTGATATGGATGATGTGCCTAATGAGTTAGAAAATTTGCAAAATAAAATCAATGAATCGGGTATGCCTAAAGACGCGAAAGAAAAAGCGGATTCTGAATTGGGCAAACTTAAAATGATGTCCCCGATGTCAGCAGAAGCATCCGTTGTACGTGGTTATCTTGATTGGATGCTGGGTGTGCCATGGAAAAGTAAGAGTAAAACTCGTAATAATATCGACCTTGCTGATGATATTCTTAATGAAGATCACTTTGGTTTGGACGAAGTCAAAGAACGTATACTCGAATATTTGGCCGTCCAAAAGCGTGTTAAAAAATCCACCGGTAATATCCTTTGTTTAGTTGGTCCTCCTGGCGTAGGTAAAACTTCTCTAGGGCGTTCGATCGCAAAGGCGACAAATCGTAAATACGTGCGCATGGCTCTGGGTGGTGTGCGCGATGAATCTGAAATAAGAGGTCACCGTCGCACCTATATTGGCTCCATGCCTGGTAAGCTAATTCAGAAGATTAATAAGGTTGGTGTCAAAAACCCACTGTTTCTACTTGATGAGATAGACAAAATGGGTATGG
>MDTG01408448.1_pt1 | contig 15091 bp, 13 predicted proteins | sample 811421 | NCBI WGS metagenome assembly MDTG01 (sample SAMN05326645, study PRJNA326480) | marine metagenome | isolation source: seawater | place: Pacific Ocean: South East | collected 2011
CGCAGGAGGAAATTTTTGGGCCGGTAGTCTGTGTCATTGGCTTTGACACCGAGGAGGAAGCCATCGCCATCGCCAACGATTCTCAATATGGCTTGAGCGGCGGCGTCTTCTCGCAGGACCCGGGCAAGGCCTATCGTATTGGGATGAAGATGCGCACTGGCGGCGTGTTGATCAACGGGGGTGGTGGCCGACTGAATCCCAGCGTACCCTTTGGCGGTTATAAGCGATCTGGTATTGGCCGTGAATACGGTGAAGAAGGCTTGAACGAGTACCTCGAAATCAAGGTCATTGATTTTCGGGCCGCCTGAGCCGCCGAGACGCCCCAATGAAGACGCATCAGCAGAAACCCGAGGAATAGACGAGTAATGGGGACAGACTCACCCAGAACACTACCTGACCTCGAGCCCCACACTGAGGCATTCTGGACGGGCGGTCAGTCGGGGCGCTTGATGATCAACCGGTGCCAGGCCTGTCATCGATACGTTCACCCCCCCGTGCCCATGTGCCCTACCTGTCATAGCCGGGACGTCACGCCGGAAGCGGTGTCGGGCAAGGCCACCGTGGCATCCTTTACCGTCAACCATGTGCCTTGGGTACCAAATCTGCCCGTACCTTATGTTTTCGCCGCCGTGGAACTCGAGGAGCAACCGGGCCTGCGACTTAGCACAGAGATCGTCAATATCGATCCCGAGGCCGTGTCCATCGGCATGGCGGTACAGGTGGTGTTTAAACAGCAAGAAGAGATTTACCTTCCGCTGTTTGAACCGCAAGAACGCTAACGCGTCTTTCCCCCTCTCACCGCGCCCGGATTAAACGCTCTACCTAATCGTAGAGGATCGAAATAGCGCTAGAGCATAATTTTTGTCACAACTGTAAAGTCAATATATAATGTCCGGCTGCAGACAGGAGCCGGGTTAGTGAGCGAAAAGCAAAGCGAGGACGCCGAAGTTGGCAAAATTACAGACGCCACGCTGCGCAGGATGCAGGAGCGTGTTGGCGTAGAGGTACCGGAACCCCGACGCTACCACAACGACGTGGTCACTCAGGACGGCTCGCGTCATTTCTGCTGGGGCTACGGTGATGACAATCCTCTTTACTGTGATGCCCATTATGCCAACGATACCCGCTGGGGCGGCTTAATCACCGCACCAGGGTTTACCTACACCATGGGCGAAAATGACGTCCCACCCCTACCCCCAGAGCTCAAACAAAAGCTAAAAGGCGATCCGCTGACTGGATTAGGCGCCTACCAGGCAGAAATGACCTTCGAGTGGTGGAAGCCCTTACGCGAAGGGGATCGCTGCTACTTACGCAAGGCCTTGGTGGGCACCCGGCTAGCGGAAGGCCGCATGGGCGGCAAGTCGATTCACGAGGTGCGCGGGATCTTCCAGCGCAACCAAGATGGGGAGCCGGTCGCCGCGCGTCGCGGACTGTTCATCGCTAACGAGCGCCAGGACAAAGGTGATAAAAAGACCGAGAAGAAAAAGAAACCGATGTCGCTCCCTGAGCCTTATACCGATGAAGAGCTGGCCGAAATTGATGCCTGCTATGAGGCAGAGAACGGGATTCGCAGAGGGGCAACCCCCCGCTACTGGGAAGACGTATCTGTGGGCGACACCCTACCAAAAATGGTCAAGGGCCCGTTAAAACTCACCGATCTGATTCTCTGGCATATGGGCTGGGGCCTGCAGATCTCGCCCCCCGGGGCCTTCAAACTGACCTATGACGTGCGCAAAAAAGTACCCGGCCTGTTCCCCAAGGATCACCTGGGAGTGCCGGACACCGTTCAGCGCTGTCACTGGCAGGAAGACTGGGCGCAGCAACTTGGGTTTCCCGGCCCATACGATTACGGCGGCCAGCGCGAGGTCTGGCTCACACATCTGCTGACCAACTGGATGGGTGATGACGGCTGGCTATGGAAGCTCTCGGTGCAGCACCGCAAGTTCAACTTTCTTGGTGACACCTCATGGCTACATGGCGAGGTCATCGACAAGCGCGAGCGAGACGGCCGATTCGAGGTTCATCTGGATGTGTGGTGTCTGAACCGCGCAGACGAAAAATCAAGTTTGGGTAACGCCGTCATTCTGCTGCCATCAAAGGAGAGCGGTGAGGTGTTACTCCCCGAGCCACCCGCAGACAACCTCACCGATCTGATTCAGGTCGAGGTCGAAAAATACAATCAGGAACACGCCTGACACCGATTCGCAATCAGGCAGCAACGCACGGAGAAAAACATGGATTTACAAAACAAAGTCACCATTATCACGGGCGGCTCTGGCGGTCTGGGCATGGCAGCGGCCAAAGCGTTTCTCGCCAAAGGCGCGAGGGTGGCGGTGTTTGACTTACAAGAGGGTGAGGCTAAAGCGCTGGCCGAGGCGCATGCCGGAAAGGTCAAATATTACGAGACCAACGTGACCAGCGAGGAGAATGTCGCGACCAACATCAATCAAGTTGTGGCAGATTTTGGCTCGATCGACGTCTGCATCAACTGCGCCGGTTTCGGCCCCAGCGCGAAGACGTACAGTAGTCGCAAGGGTCCCCACCCGCTGGACCAGTTCCAAAACGTGATTAACGTGAACCTCGTGGGCACCTTCAACGTCTTGCGTCTCGCGGTGGAAAAGATGAGCACCAACGAGGGCGAAGAAAAAGGAGTCGTGATCAATACCGCCTCCGTGGCGTACATGGATGGCCAGAAGGGCCAAGCTGCCTATAGCGCCAGCAAGGCCGGCATTGTAGGCATGACGTTACCCATCGCCCGGGATCTGGCGGAGCTGGGCGTCCGCGTCAATGTGATTGCCCCGGGGCTGATGGGCACACCCGCAATGATGGCGATGCCAGAAGATTTTCGCCAAGGCTTGGAACGCCTCGTGCAGTATCCCAAGCGCCTGGGGCAACCAGAAGAATTCGCGTTGCTGGCTACCCAGATCGTAGAAAACCCGTATCTAAACGGTGAAACGATCCGTCTGGATGGCGCCATACGGATGTAGCGCAATACGTGTTACTGATCATTGAGCTACCCGCTCAGGCGGGTGTTAGTCTGTCCTGAGAAGAAAACAGGACCCCAGCGGCCCACCGCCATTGGCGACGACAGCAACGCGTGGCTGATGGGCTAACTGCCGCTCGCCCGCCTCTCCCTTCATTTGCAAGATCGCCTCATAGAAGTAGCCAAATCCGTGGGTTCGGCCCCCGGACAGCTGACCGCCATTGGTATTGAGTGGCAGCAGGCCATCACGGGATATATTGCCGCCGCCCATCAGAAAATCTTTGGCTTCCCCTTTACCGCAGAACCCCAGAGCCTCTATCCAGGAAAGCGTCAACATCGAAAAGCCGTCGTATAGCTGCGCTGTTTCGACATCGGCCGGCGTCAAATCCGTTTGCGACCACATCGCGGCGGCAGCATCGTGGGCTGCCATTTCAGTGAGATCTGGCGAAAAGTTGTCCCAAGAATCCTGGCCATGAAGCGCACTGCCCAAGGCCTCAAGATAAATGGGGTCGCTCACCTCCTTGGCTGCTTCAGCTCGAGATACGACAATCGCCGTACTCGCATCTACCGGGACATCACAATCGAACAAACACAGCGGCGAACTGATCATACGGGCCTCCAGGTAGTCCCCCATATCCAGCGGCTCCGTAAACACCGCCTTTGGATTCAGTGCCGCATTGCGACGATTGTTCGTCGCGATTTCCCCCAGTGTTTGCCGGGTAGTGCCAAAGTCGTGAAAGTGTCGCTGAGCGTAGAGCGCCACAGTATTAACAGCCGAGTAACCCTTGAAGGGCACCATCCATTGAAACGGACCTGAGATGCGATCGCCGCCGGTGCCCGACACACTCGCTTTGCGATCTCCCGTGACCGAGGAAGCTTCCGTCACCGTGCGAAATACCAGCACGTGGTTACACAGCCCACTGGCGACGGCAGCACAGGCGTTGACGATTGCTCCGGCCTGCGCCGGCCCCTCCCATCCCGCCGAATGCCAATTCAACTGCAGCCCCAGCGCATTCTTAACATCGGCTAACGCGACAGGGCCAAACCCGGGAGAGATATCCTTGCGCACGCCAGGGTAGGACGAGAGACCGTCGATCTCCGAACTGTCTAGACCCGCATGGGCTATCGCCTCCAGAGCGGCATCCAAAGTGAGGTCGATTGCAGACCGTGACTCCCTCCGCGTGATTTCCGACTGGCCTACACCACTGAAGATGACCTGTTTGGCGTTCAGCACATCAGCTCCTCTGTCTCCTTACACAAGAGCACCCTGGCACTCCTGTTGCGTCTAGCTGAGATCCTGGGTGACAAGCAACCTTGGTTGCCCAAGCAAGGAATTACCGCCACTGCAGCGGATATACTGCCCCGTCTCAAAAAACTCCGGGTGCAGTAACAAACACACCATGCCGGCAATGCCCTCGGCGCTGGAAATGCGTCCCATCGGCGTGAGCTCCTTGCACAAGCCAACAAATTCATCAAACTCATTACCCCTTTCCTCAATGCCTTTGCGCAGCACATCGTTACCGTTTCTGGCACTAGCGGCAAAACCCCTTAAGGAGCGCCGCGACATTTTCGCCGAGTGCTGCGACAGCATACCCCCCCTCAAATACAAACACCGTAGGCAATCCTATGGCTTCGATCTGCACGCCAACGCTAACGTAATCCTCGGTCTGCAAACAGAACGAAGAAATCGGATCATCAACAAAAGTGTCCATCCCAACCGATACCATGAGGTAATCGGGTTCGCATCGACCGACAAATTCAATGGCCCTGGATAAGGTCTCATTCCACTTCGCATACGCGGTGCCCGCAGGCAAAGGCAGATTCAAATTGAACCCGTGCCCTTCCCCTTCTCCGACTTCGTCGGCGTGTCCGGCATAAAACGGGTACTCAAACTGCGGGTCTCCGTGAATGGAGGCAAAGACCACATCACTGCGGTCAAAAAAGATCTCCTGAGTACCGTTACCATGGTGGTAATCGATATCCAGAATGCCCACGCGTTTCGCGCCAGCATCCCTCAACCATTGTGTGGCGATCGCTGCGTTATTCAGAAAACAATAGCCGCCCGCATAATTGGGGCCAGCATGATGGCCGGGCGGTCGGCACAGCGCGAAGGCTGCACGATCGCCCTCATAGACCAGCTTGGCGGCAGACAGCGCGATATCCCGGGAGGCGGCCACCGCCTCAAAGGTCGTTTCGGTAATCGGCACACAACCATCGAAGCAGTAGCGTCCCAACTTGGCCACGATCGAATCGGAGCTATCTGCCCGCATCCTGCCACGGGGCCATACACAGGGCGTGGGGTCGCCCTCCACACCCAGCTCGTTACAGGCAGCGTAGGCCGTTTTAAGGAAGGCGAGATAATCAGCGTCGTGCACCGCCAGCGTCGTCTCGTCGCCAAAAGATGATGGAGTGATTGTCGGGCCGCACTCATCCGCCTCAAGGCTGCTCAGTACAATATCGACCCGCTCGGGTTTTTCAAAGATCGGTAGAAACTGGCCCGGGCTGAGTTCCTGCTGTGGAGCGTGTAGCCGATGCGCCTCGGACGTCACGATTTTCATTTTCGAAGATATCCTCACCAAGACAACCGATTACTCGGTCGCTGCACGTTAAGGACGGGCAAAGACCTGTGTCCATGCCCATGGCTTTGCATCATTATCAATCCAGTGTATGCAACTCTCTACGCATGATCTTTCCCGTACTGGTTTTGGGTAAGTCATCGACAAACTGTACTGCGCGAGGCACTTTATAAGCCGCAAGATGCTCTCTGCAGTAGTCAATGATGTCATCCGCATCAGGTTGCGCACCGGTTTTGGGCACGATGTAAGCCTTCGCCAGCTCACCCTTCTCCTCATCCGGGACGCTCCCGACCGCAACGAGAGCCACATCCTGATGACCCGCCACGACCCGCTCAATCTCCGCCGGGTACACGTTATAACCTGCCGTCAGGATCATGTCTTTTTTTCGGTCTACGATGAAAATACAGCCGTCCTCGTCCATGGAGGCGACATCGCCCGTGTGCAGCCAGCCGTCTGCCTCGATGGTCTCCTGAGTGGCCTGCTCGTTGCCGTAGTAACCCTGCATGACCGCGCCACCCTTAATCATCAGTTCGCCGACGTCTCCTGCGGGTAGTGTCACAGTGGCGTCTTCAGTGGACGCTATTCTTGCGTCAACATAAGGAAGCGCAACACCAATTGAGCCATGCTTGACCGGTCCATTGGATGCGAAGGTGGTGCCCAATCCACCGAGCTCTGTCATGCCCCACAGTTCAATGAGCGGGCAGCCGAACCTAGCCTCAACCTCCTCCATCTTTGGGACCGGCATCGTTTGTCCACCCACGGTGCAACAGCGGAGGCTGGATAAATCATAGGAATCCAGATCGGGGTAATTCAGCAGAAACATGAACATGGTGGGTACGCCCTCGAACAGGGTCGCCCGATGCTCCTGAATGCTCTGCAATATGGTTTTCTCGTCAAACGATGGGTGCAGCACTAAAGTCATGCCCGATTGCACAGCACCACTCATCACCACATTGCCATAAACATGGGGACACGGCAGTGCCGTCACAACAGTATCTCTGTCGCATCTCTGGTGCATCAAAGCCGTCATCGCTACATTCAGCAAAATACTATGATGCGATAAACAAGCCCCTTTAGGGTGCCCCGTCGTGCCCGACGTATATCCTATTGTCGAGAGTGACAGTGGATCGATATCCGGTATCTCGAAGTTGTCATTGGCTGCATCGAGCACCGCGTTGAATGACAACATGCCGTCCGGCAATGGATCGTCCCCAAAGGCAATCAGCTCTCGAACATTGGCGCTTTCCTTGACGTTCTGGATCGACATGGCTTTTTCATGCGAGGCGATCACTACCGAGGCGCCGCAATCGTTAGCGATGAACTCTACCTCTGCAGGGGTCAACATAACGTTGATCGGATTGACCACGGCGCCTGTTTTCAAAATCCCGTAGTAGCTGACAACCCATTCCCAACAGTTGGGAGAGTAGAGTGTGACGCGGTCTCCTATTTGAACACCCAGCTCGATTAATGCGCTGGCGAGCTTGTTCGAGAGTGCGTCAAGCTGACTAAAGCTGAGGCTGCGATCCTCACAAACAAGCACCGTCTTATCGCCATAAAGCTGCGCAGCAGCGCTGGGAATCGCTCCGATTGATTTAATCATAGGTGGAATGCCTCGATATTAGGGAGTGGTTGTCTCGGGGGGTGGCTCAATCACCAGAGCCGATCGTTTCTTCAAATAAGCCGCACAACGCAGGGTGAGCACGAGGAGACCTGCGACGACAAAGACGATAGCAATGACTCGGGTATCGCCCACCATGACGGTGTAGGCATAGGACACCCAGGTCGATGCCCAGAAATACCAGATCCCGACCCGATGCAAGAGCCGCCAGTGCCTGGGATCCATTGCTCGACGAACGGGAAAGAACGAGGTCACCGTCAAGGCTAGCAGTAACGCATAGGCAAGTATACGCGTAATGAACTCACCGGTATCGTGCAGAACCGTCGCGTAATAATCCCCATGCAAGCCTAGAAGTACTGCGATAAACACTGCCTGCCAGCCGAAACCCGCCGCAAAAGAGAGCCCCACATAACGACGGTTGCGCAACAGCCAGCTCGAAAAGCTGCTGGGGAATAGCTGCACCAACGCCGTTGCCACAAACGCGAGATAGATCCAAGGCGAGGCCAACTGCACCGATAAGCGGATCATGGCCACTGTCGCTTCCGGAGTAGAGGTGCCTGTAATGGCGAGGTCCGCAAGGATGATCGCAAAGCTCAGCCCGGCGATAACAACAAAAAGCGGCCACCCATTCAGCAATGGGTGCCGAAGCAGCCTGTCACCTCTAGCATCCACTCTGCGTTCGCCCGATAGGCATCCTCAAAAAGTAGTCTTCTTGCCCAATCAACCCGCGTTTTTGTTCATCGTGATGGTTTGCCAATTGGTGTATTCCATCAGTCCGTGCAAGGAGTTCTCACACCCAAGGCCAGATTGCTTATGGCCACCAAAAGCCTGAAACGGCGAATACTGATGAACCTCGTTGAGCCATACGGTGCCCGCCTCTAATTGCCTGCCAATACGCTCGATCGCCTCCTGATCCGCGCCCCATACCGACGCACCCAATCCGTAGATCGTATCGTTTGCCCGAGCAACCACGTCGGCCTCGTCAGACCATTTGAGCAGCGGCAAAATAGGCCCAAAGGGCTCTTCTTTTACGATGCGCGAGTCCTCGGGGGGGTTATCGACCAGGGTTACCGGGACAAACCACCCCGCTGCCGAGTCATCGATCTCGCCGCCCACCGCAAAGGCGTGGCCATTGTCCTGGCAGTCCTTAAAGTAATCCTGAACCTTGCCGTACTGCATGGAATTTTGAATTGGCCCAAGGTCAGTATCGACCTCTGCACCATTACCGACCTTCACGTTCTGCTCTATAAACTCTACCAATGCGTCACGGACTTCGTCGTAAACATCCTCATGTATGTACAAACGCTTGGTGGAGTTGCAGAACTGAGCATTATTTTGAAATGCAGCCCAAAAAATTTCGGGAGCCAGCGCCTTCGCGTCCACGTCTGGCAACACGATTGCCGGGTCGTTACCCCCCAACTCAAGCGTCACCCTCTTGATGGTTTCTGATGCAGACCTCATAACGTGTCGACCGGTTTCCGTCGAACCGGTAAAGGCGATCTTATTGATGCGGGGGTGTGTGGTCATCCAAATACCCAGGTCGTCACCGCCGCTCAGACCATTAACCACCCCAGGCGGAAAAGCCTGCTGCGCAAGCTCTGCTAATTTTAGATCGCAAAGCGGCGTATAAGGCGATGGCTTGAGAATCATCGTACAACCGGACATCACGGCCGGTGCGATCTTCCAGATCGCAAGCAGGATGGGAAAATTCCATGGAACAATAGCGCCAACCACACCCACCGGGGTGTACCGAGTCACGACGCGACGCTCTTCTGTATCTTCGACCACCTCATCAGGCAGTCTCTGGGACGCCACCGCCCTCAGCCAGGCGACCGACCCAAGCACTTCCCATTCTGATCCAGCTCTCGGCTTACCCTGCTCAGCGGTCAACAACGACATCAGCTCTTCGGCATGCGACTCGATCAGATCCGCATAGGCCTCGAGTGCTGCCTGCCTATCATCAGCAGGCGTCGCTGACCAAATTTTTAAGGCGCGGTGCGCTGCGTCGACCGTTTGATCGAGCTGCTCCTTGGAGGCGTCAGGCACCTGCGCAAAAACCGATCGGGTCGCAGGATTAAAAACGGGTTGCGTCTGCTCGGTCGTGACTGCTTCGCCGTTAATGCTCATCACAAAATCAGTATTTATTTTCATTTTTGCTCCAATAATTTCTAGTTCAGTTATTGAGTGTTCTGCGCGAGTTCACTACGTAAGTAACTCATTGACTGCGCGCTGGGCAGCTCTCATCGCGGCCTGCACGTACGCGTAGGCCTCAGCGTCAGAGTTGGCGATCGCTATTCGACCAATCGGCTTCCTTCCCAGTTCGTGGGGCGCCTGTCCCTCTGACCAATCAGGGTCATAGAGGCCCATATACTCATAAGCGTAACCATGAGCCCAACGGTTCGCTGTGATGGCCTCGACATCCCGGCTCGCATCGAAACCGCTCGCGCCGAACATACCCGTGAGCTGCTCGAGCGTGGCCGCTTCTATTTCTTCAAAGGACATCGAGAGCAATTTGTGCCGGCCAACTCGATACACATCTCGCGCGGACTGGCTGCCCACTGTTGGAGGTGCAGGAGCGTGCAGCATCCACACGACAAGCGGATCGCTCGCATCAGACGGCATGCTGTAATCCCCCAAATTAACGGGGGGTGCGGTGGCAACCAGGCTGTAGAAACTGCCGGGGCATTGAAAACCCGATACTCCGGTCTTTCGCACGGAGGCACTCGAGCGCAGCAGCACATTCGTGCAGACGAAGGGTGTTTTTACCCCATAGGACAAATGCGCTTTTTGGGACGCGGGTAGCTCCGGGCAGAGGTGAGGCACCATGCCTCCATAGCCCGCGAGAATCGCATGCTTTGCGCGCACCGCTCTTGCTTGGCCCGATGCAATATAAGAGGCTTCCACAAAGTCGTTGTCTACATTCCTGACATTCACAACTGTGCTGTTCAAACGCAAACGAACCAGAGCGCCATCGAGATCGAGCCGCGAATAATCGAATCGACTGGTCACGATATTCTGTTCCAGATTACCCGCCACTACCTCAGGTATTAATTGACGCACCAGTAGTCGCGCCACCGACGCATTGCCATCGGGGAACATGGGGTAGCGATACTGATCAGGATCCAGTGGCTCAGCGTCGGGTGCTTCTCCAGAGGGTGGCATAAACGTATTGATACCCGGCGCACCGGCATTGAGTGCTTCAAGGATCGTTACACTTTCAGCGCCAACGCCGAAGAGGGCCTTAATCCATGGCTCAGTGAGCTTGATTGCTTGTGCCGATAGCCCAACCCGCCCAGAGAGGAATCCGGCATAAGCTGTTTTTTGCAGATAATGCTCGCACTCGGCGAGCGGGATATCTGCGAGGAAGTCGTTTTCTCCGCTTACTAACGCAATGAGTCCTTTCTCATCGGTACCAGAGAGCTGCAGCGAACGAATCGCGGCCTTGAAATCTCCCACGCCAGCCCAGATCAAATTCCAGTGTGCGGGGGCAGCCCGGTTACTGCCATACATTGATTCGGATAAGTAAATCCCATGCTCCGACATGGGATCGTGCACAAGATAACCCGGCTCGATCGCACTTCGGAGCGCGGCGAAGTCAACGCCGATCTCCTCAAGTAGGGACCGCTCCACTTCACCCATAGCAGCCTGTTCCAGATTCAAGCTACCGCCTACGCCCAGCAAAGTATGACCCTGAGAAGTGAACTCATTACGTTTGGCGTGACCGCCAAAGTCGTCGTGGTTGTCGAGGATCAGGATTTTGGCGTCAGGCCCGTATTCCTTGCGAAATAGGTAAGCAGCCGTTAAACCGCTGATACCCCCACCGACCACTACGAGGTCGTAGACCTCATCGGTCATATCAAATGTCGCAGGGCGCTCCCCCTCTCTGGCCAGAGCATGAGCGACCTCGAAGGATCCAGGGTGATTGCCTCGCATACCCGTCAACGACGGCGGGTAGACCTGCGATGGCTGGCTGCCGGGTCGAGGTTCAGCCAAAATTTGCTGAGGCGACAGCGCCAGCGCGCCTCCCGCAAGGGCTATGCCGTCGAGAAAATCGCGTCGTGTAATCTTAAGGCGATGCTTTTTGTTCACCGTGGGTCCACCAGTGCTAGGGATTTATATAGTCGGCGCCTGCTTGAGATCGCGCCAAAAAGCGAACGGCAGAATGAGGACCAGCAATAGCAATGGAATGAATGACACGCCAAAACTGATCTCGATGTCAGGAGCCTGAATCACACCGAGAAGAAGACAGGCCAACGCTACATGGAAACCAACACCGAATAACCCCACTAAAACGGCAATGACCCTGAATAACCCATCACTGGCATACAGCGACCTCATGGTCAGCACCGCAAAGAGCGCGTAAAGCCAGAAACCCATATAGTCAAAGGACGTGTACAAAGAAAACGGAATCGACACGTTCAAAAGGGGCAATAGCATCGCCGCCATCTCGGCGCCTGTTCCTCCTGTCGCCTCCGCATTTGCTAGCAGCGGAATGGTCCATATGGCCATGAACTTGGGAACCACAAATGCCATGGTGGCCATGGCGACGGCTCCGGCAGCCAACAGCGCGCTCAATGAGCCATTCAAACGGCCTCGCCAGCACAGCGCCCAAAATAACCCTGACAGGCTCAACATCGCCACGATCTGATTCACCCAGGCGGCAACGAATGCGTCTCTGTTTTCGCTCAGCCATTGCAGACGCTCAGCGTGAGTTGCGCTATAGCCCTCTGGCACGTCGAGCGGCAGGAACGCGGCGATAATCGCGGTCAGAATACAGAGCATGGCGCACCACAACCCCAGTCGGCTCACTTGGCGATCAAAAGATTCTGAATCTATTGGATGACGAGTCATATGCAGTCGGTGCCTCTCCGCACGCAGTGCTGACCAGTGCCAAATCATTTACAGGTCAGACGACAGGCTATAACCTGTCGACTGACATGTAAAGTGGTGGTGATAGTGACCAAGCAGATCAAGCGAAGGGACTTTGTTAGCGGTGTGGCGATCGGTGCAGGTGGGTTACTCCTTGCGGGGTGCACAGACGACCATCCGGTCAGTTTTGCCAACGAGGTGCCGCGGGGAGGGCTCGCACCCTCATCGGGAAGCTACTATCCACCGACCCTGACCGGTATGCGGGGTAGCCACGATGGATCTTACGAAGTGGCTCACGCCCTCAGTTGGCGGGGCGAAAAGCCCGCTGATTACCAACTTCTGGAAGAGCACTATGATCTGGTCGTAGTGGGCGCGGGTATGAGCGGGCTGGCCGCTGCTCATTTCTACCGCGAGAAAATGGGGCCAGAAGCACGGATTCTGATACTCGATAACCACGACGACTTCGGCGGTCACGCCAAGCGGAATGAGTTCCATCGAGACGGCCGAATGATGGTCAGCCTCGGTGGGGCACAGAATATCGAATCCGTCACTGGTTACAGCGATGCCGCTACAAAGCTGATGGAAGACATTGGTCTCAATGAGGACTTTTTAAACTTCATGGATGTCAGCACCAGCGAGAATCTGGCGCTAGTGGGTAATTTTGATGCAAACAATGGCGTTGCACTGCCCGGCTCTCAAGATCACTTCATCTATGCAGGCAACTGGAATGCGGTCATGTTTGGTGGCGAGGGCTATGAACAGGTGCTCGAATCATTGCCCCTACCCAGCGATGAGCGAGAAAAACTCATCACTTTCTGGGGAGGCAATCGTGATTTTCTGGAGGGGCTGTCGCTCAGCGAGAAGTGGGAGTACCTCAACACTGTCAGCTACAACCAGTTTTTAATCGATAAGGTAGGGCTGCTACCCACCACTGTCCCAATCCTCAACGCGATTATTCTGCACCTAAGCGGGATGACAGGATGGAACCTGACTGTCGGCGAGGCGCTCCTTGGCGGCGCCAGCGGGATCAAATCCCTCGGGTGGCTGGGAAAAGCCACGGCTGCTGCTGGCGGCGCTTTTATCGACCGATTATTGAAAATCCGCATGTTCCCCGACGGCAATGCCTCGGTTGCTCGCCTGCTGGTTCAGAAACTGATTCCTACTGTAGCGCCTGAAGTCACGGGCCCTGACAGCATTGTGGGGGCGCGGTTTAATTACGAGGCTCTGGATGAGGCGGGCAATGATACGCGACTTCGACTCAACAGCACGGCGGTGGGCATCAGAGAAAATCAGGCCGGCGAAGTGGAAATCGACTACGTGGAGCAGGGCTCCGCAAAGCGCGTATTGGCTGACCACTGCATTCTTGCCTGCTACAACGGCCTGATTCCACATCTCTGCCCTGAAATGCCCGAGTCACAAAAAGCCGGGTTGGCCTACGGCGTGAAAACGCCGTTTGTGTACGCCAACGTGCAGGTTCGCGACGGCAAGGCCTTTTCCAAAGCTGGCGCCACGCTCTTTCAGTGCCCTTACGATCCCTTCCAGTGGGTTAGCTGCGCACCGACGGTTGCTGTCGGCGGATTTGAGCCTCCCAGGGGTCCCGACGATCCAATGGTAATTTTCATGATGCACTCGCCAATGCCTATGACAAAACCCGATCCGAAGCTCTCCACACGTGATCAACTTCGCCTGGCGCGCACCGAGATTTACCAGGCCCAATTCAGCGATTACGAACAGCAGATTCGCGAGCAGCTGCAGTCAATGCTCGGACAGTTCGGGTTTCAGCACCAATCAGACATCGAGGCGATTACGGTGAATCGTATCCCTCACGGTTACGCCTATCCCTACGTCAAACTGGATGACCCTGACTGGGAAGCGGGCCAAGCCCCACACGAGATAGGCCGAGCACAGTTCGGGCGGATCTCTGTCGCCAATTCTGATTCAGAGGCGGTGGCGCTGATGAACGCCGCATTTGATGCAGCCTATCGCGCAGTTGAAGAGCAAACTGCGTGACAGCGCAGGTGACCGGCCTATTTTATCCCGTAGCGCTCGTCGATCAGCTGAAGAATGTTCCGACGAACTGCTGGCCTGTCCTTTTCCCATCGACGACCGCTGCCCACGAACAGCGACTCCCCCTCGATCATACTCAGCAACGTGAGTGCTTCCGCTCTGGGCGCAGCCGCATCTCTCTCGACCAGCTTGGCCTCCAGAAGAGCAAGAAACTTCGCGTAGACCTCTTCCAAGAGATCCGAAACCAAAGGCTCGACCTGCTCCATTGCCCACAGCTGAGCCCATAGGCGATCACTGAACAATCCATCGGCGGTGCCAACGTGCTCGTCGAGCATAAACTCAACCATATCCCTGACATCTGCCTGCTCCAGTTCGCCCACTCCCGCCTCAAAGGCCGAGATAATCTGCGATTCTATGTAGGCCACCAATGCGACCAACAGCGCATCCCAGGTCCGGAAGTGGTATTGGAGCGCACCCAGCTTAATACCACTCGCCCGCGCGAGTGCTCGCATGCTGAGACTGCCGTACCCCTCATCGGCAATCAGCTCAATCGCCGCCCGCAAGATTGCAGTTTTTCGGTCAGTAGCCATAACACACCCCGCTGCCTCGCCAAGAACACAGTTGGCCTTGAGACTCAGTAGAAACTAAAACATTCTGGAACCCACCGCCACTCCCATCCGATCGATGAGCTATGGCACTCTCTCGACAACCGCGGGTTTCACGATAGAGTTACCATGAACCGTCCGTTTCCACTAAGCATAAAAAAGAGACCACATGATGCAGTCACATTTTTCGCTAATTTGGGAATCCGTTGCCGATGCCATACCCGAGCACGTCGCACTCATTCAGGGACAGCGTCGCATATCGTGGCGCGACTATGAAGACCGCGCCGCCCGCCTCGCTCAAGGTTTGATCGATGCAGGTCTGGGCCACGATTCCAAAGTGGGCATGTATCTGTACAACTCCCCGGAGTACGCCGAGACCAATTTCGCCGCCATGAAAATTGGCGGCGTGCCAATCAACGTTAACTACCGCTAC
>MDTG01363640.1_pt1 | contig 15090 bp, 10 predicted proteins | sample 811421 | NCBI WGS metagenome assembly MDTG01 (sample SAMN05326645, study PRJNA326480) | marine metagenome | isolation source: seawater | place: Pacific Ocean: South East | collected 2011
GGAGTTTTTTTATTAATAATTATGTCTCCGTTACTTGAAGCTTCAAGTTTTTCACGAGACTTTATTTTAATTATTGGTTCAATCACCTGTTTATTTGCTTCATCGGTGGCTATTTTTCAAAATGATATTAAAAGAATCATTGCATATTCCACATGCAGTCAACTAGGTTACATGTTCATGGCTATAGGTGTTTCCGCATACTCTGCAGCATATTTTCATCTTTTGTCGCATGCTTTTTTTAAAGCCTTATTATTTCTTGGAGCTGGTTGTGTTATCCACTCGATGTCAGATGAACAGAATATTAAGAAAATGGGAGGTTTATTTAATAAAATTCCTCTTACATATTTTACTATGTTGATAGGATCATTTTCATTGTTGGGCTTGCCTTTTTTTAGTGGTTATTATTCAAAAGATATAATTATTGAATTGTTATACCTAAGTGAGTCGAAATTTAGTTTTTATTTTTTCTTAGCTTCAGTTTTAGGCGTTCTATTTACTTCAATTTATTCAGTGAGACTTTTAATTTATGTTTTTCATGGAAAAAGTAATTCTGATGAAAAAGTTATTGCTCATATTCATGAATCTCCAATGATTATGATTGTTCCACTTGTTATTCTTTCTTCTTTTGCAGTTTTTTTTGGAATGTTTTCTCAAAGTTTTTTCTTCGGTAGTGATTATTTAGATAATTGGTCTCAGTTAATGCATATAAATAAGAAAATAGACGAGTTTTATATTTATGAAAATGTACCAACAGTATTTAAAAAACTACCTTTAATCATGATTGTTATTGGGTCATCATTGTGTTTTTTATTATATTTTTCTTTTAGAAAGTCAGTTTTACCATTTTTTAAGGAAAATTTTTCATGGATATTTTCTTTTTTTAAAAATAAATGGTATGTAGACGAGCTATATGAAAAATTGATTTTAAGGCCTACAATTTATCTTGGAAAGGGTTTTTGGAAGTCAATAGACAAAGATTTAATTGATAATCTCGGACCGGATGGGATATCAAGAGTTATTCAATCCTTTAGTCTAGTCGTATCAAGATTACAATCAGGTTATTTATATCATTATGTCTTATCAGTTGTTATTGGTTTAACATTGTTAATTAGTCTTTATAATTATATTTTCTGATGTTGAATCTCCCCATATTACCAATTTTAATATGTTTACCATTATTGGGTCTTTTTTTTATACTTTTATCTCCTGATAATGACGATTTTGCTGAGCAAGCTAAACGATCGGCACTTTGGACTTCTGTTAGTAATTTTTTGTTATCTTTATACCTTCCTTTGAACTTTGATAAAAGTATTCCTCACTTTCAATTTGTAAATTCTTTTGATTGGTTCAATAGTGAAAATTTGAAGCTCTCGCTTGGTATTGATGGAATTTCTATGCCATTTATAATTTTATCTACATTTCTGATACTTATTTGTATTATTTATCTTTATCCTCAAAAGAAAAAAAGTATGAGAATGTACCTTGCATCCTTTATACTTTTAGAATCTTTTTTAATAGGAACATTTAGCGCTATAGATCTGTTTTCATTTTATATTTTTTTTGAATCTATTCTTATCCCAATGTACATCATAATAGGTTTCTGGGGAGGGGAAAGAAGAATATATTCTGCTTATAAATTTTTCCTTTATACACTTCTTGGTTCAGTATTAATGTTAGTTGCAATAATATTCTTATATCAAGAGTTTGGAACAACTAGCATCCCAAGATTACTTGATTACTCATTACCTTTTTATATTCAAGTATGGTTATGGCTAGCTTTTTTTTCATCATTTGCAGTAAAAATCCCAATGTGGCCATTCCATACATGGCTTCCAGATGCGCATGTTGAAGCTCCAACTGAAGGTTCAGTAATTCTTGCGGGAATTTTATTAAAATTAGGTGGATATGGTTTTATAAGGTTTAATTTATCAATACTTCCTGATGCATCAATATTTTTTACACCATTTATTTATTTCTTATCAGTTATTGCGATAGTCTACACCTCATTAATTGCATTAGTTCAAGAGGATATGAAAAAATTAATAGCTTATTCATCAGTTGCGCATATGGGTTTTGTAACACTAGGTATTTTCTCTGCAAACATTCAAGGACTCCAGGGAGCTATTATTCAGATGATTTCTCATGGTATTATCTCTGGAGCTTTATTTTTTTCGATTGGTTCAATTTATAATAGATATAAAACAAAAGAAATTGATTTTTTTAGTGGCTTAGGAAATAAAATGCCGAAATTTTCTGTATTTTTTTTAATCTTTTCCCTAGGCTCAATTGGTTTTCCTGGAACTTCTGGTTTTGTTGGAGAGTATCTTACTTTAATGTCGGTTTTTAGCAAGAATACACTCGTAGCATTTTTATCTGCTACTGGTGTTATTTTGGCTGCTGCTTATATGTTATTATTATATAAGAAAGTTTTTTTAGGTGAAGTAAATGCTAATACTGAAAAACAAAGCTCAAGATTAAATATTCAAGAAAATTCAACATTTGCTGTTTTAGTTTTGATTATTTTTATCATTGGTATTAAACCAAATTTAATTTTAGACTATACTTCAACTTCTCTTGAGAGAATTATAGAGTTATATCCAATCTCAATATTTTAATGGTAAGACCTTGATTATTATACCAGAAATTTTTTTATCAATCGCCTTTTTATTAATATTATTTATTACGCCATTTATTAAGATTAATGCTCATGTAAAAGTTGGTTATTTTACTTTGTTAATTATTTTCCTAACACAGTTTTTTGTTCTTAAAGATATTTTTTTGTTTGAAGAAATTTTTAATGGCTTCTTTGTCGTTGATTCATTTGGTTCATTTCTTAAATCAATTATTCTTATCACTGCTGGATTGGTTATCTATTTTTACTTGATTATAAAGAACGAAAAGTCATTATTGAGGCCTGAATTTTGCCTTGTCATATTAATTTCAATTATTGGTATGATGTTAATGGTTTCAGCCAATAACTTATTGTCTTTATTTTTATCTATGGAATTGCAAAGTTTGGCTCTTTATATTCTTGTGTCTTTTTCTAGGGAGGATATAAATTCGTCAGAAGCGGGAGTAAAGTATTTTGTTATAGGCAGTCTTTCAACATGTATTTTTTTATTTGGTAGTAGTTTGATATATGGATTAGTTGGGTCTACTGATTTTTCTAATATAAGTCAATTCATGTCAGATCAATACTCTATCCCAATTATGTTAATAGTAGGATTAATTTTCATATTAGTTTCGTTATCTTTAAAAATTTCTGCTGCTCCATTTCATATGTGGACTCCAGATGTTTATCAGGGAGCTCCGACTATAGTAACAACTTTCCTGTCTACAGCACCTAAAGTTGCAGTATTTGCAGTCCTAATTAGACTTTTGGTTTTTCCATTTGGAGAAATAATAGTGGACTGGGGAAAAATTGTTATTATTTTGTCTATTTCCTCTATGATAATTGGATCGTTGGGTGCCTTGAAGCAGACTGATTTAAAAAGGCTTATGGCTTATAGCACGATCAATCATATTGGTTTTATAATGATGGGTTTAGTCCCTGGTTCAGAAGATGGTATTACGGCAATAAGTATTTATTTAATTTTTTATCTTACAATGAATCTAGGCGCTTTCCTGGTAATTTTAAATATGCAAAGAGATCAAATAAATGTTACATCAATAAAAGATTTGTCTGGATTATATAAAAGTGAACCAATTGTAGCTGCTTGTTTTGCTGTAATTCTTTTTTCAATGGCAGGTATTCCCCCGTTAGCTGGTTTTATAGGTAAGCTTTTGATTTTAAATATTGTGATAGATAATAATTTATTTTTTCTTGCTATCATTGCTGTTTTAACCTCAGTGATAGCAGCTTTTTATTATATAAGACTTGTTAAATCGATTTTTTTTGATCCCCCAGTTCATGATCTGGATAATTTTTCAAATAGCCAATCTAAATTTTTGTTATCAATTTTATCATTATTCAATTTAACTGTAATTTTATATCCACAGTTCTTTTTGAATCTTTGTGCATCAATTACTTTATCACTTTTTGCATTGAAATAAGATGAAAAAAAATGAATTTGATTTTTATTTTTTTAAAGAAATTAAAAATACAAATGATGAGATTAAAAAAATATTTAATTTAAATTCCAAAAATAATATTGCACTTTTCAGTGAAGTTCAATTGATGGGACGAGGAAGAACAAAAAAAAAATGGTATAGTTCATTCGGCGATCTGACATGTTCATTTTTAATTAAAAAAGAATATCCTATAGCTAAACTTGGTCAAATCAATTTATGGATATTATCTGAACTATTGGCTGTTTTGAAAAAGAAATATCCTTTGATAAATTTTAAAATAAAATGGCCGAATGATATTTATTGCAAAGGAAAGAAATTGGCAGGAATTTTAATTGAAACTAATATTAAAAGAAATTTAGTTTCATATATTATTTTTGGTATTGGAATTAATTGTATTAGTGCTCCTAAAAATATTGATTATCCCTCAATATCTATTTCTAAATTCTCAGATAATAAAGATCCTATTAGTTTGTTTATAGATTTATCAAAAAATATTACAACATCTCTTAATGCGTCAAAAAAATTTCAGCTTGTTAATTTAGACGAAAATCTTATGAATAATTTCAAAGATATTGGTAAAAAAATCAAGGTCAAGTTACATAATGAAGTGATAGAGGGTAAGTTATTAAAAATTAATGAATATGGTCATCTAATTTTAGAAAATAAAAAGAAAATCATAAAAATTGATTATGGTGATATTGTTTAATGAATTTAACAATTGATATAGGTAATACAAATTTAATGATCTGTAGTTTTAACGGGGAAAAAATATATTCGTATAAAAGGATTCCTATCAGAAGTTTTTATGAAAAAGATATACCTAAAATATTTAAAGTTATAAATAAAAAAAAGGATAACATTATAATTTCATCAGTTGTTCCATCTTTTGAAATAAAATTTACTAGATTTTTAAGAAAACAAAATTTTGATTATTTTCTTGTTAAAGACTTGGTTGCGGAGATTAATCTTAAAACAAATATCAATAATAAGAAGGAAATTGGAGATGATAGAATAATTAATATGTTTTATGCAAAAGAGTTGTTTAAAAAATCTATTATAGTTGTTGACTTCGGAACAGCTACCACATTTGATGTGCTAGATAAAGAGGGTATTTACGATGGAGGAGTTATTACGCCTGGAATTGATTTGTCATTAAAAGCTTTGAAAGACAATACTGCAAAACTACCATTAGTGAATTTCAAAAAAACAAAAAAAGTCATTGGACATAATACTCAACAAGCAATAAAATCTGGTTTCTTTTGGGGATATGTTTCGATGGTTGAAGGACTAATTAATAAAATCGAGATGGAAAAGAAAAATAAATTTTGTATGATTTTAACTGGTGGAAATTCATTATATTTTAAAAATATATTCAAAAATACATTGTTGGTCGATGAGTTTTTTACATCCAAAGCACTTAACCACACTCTAAATAGGAAAAATAAATGATTTTTTCTGAAGACGATTTCTTTTTTTTACCCCTAGGTGGGTCAGGTGAAATAGGTATGAATTGTTATTTATACCATTTTAACAATAGTTGGGTTATGATTGATCTAGGAGTTACCTTTGGAGATTCTCTTATTTCTCCTAATGAACTTATAATGCCAAAGCTTGATTTTATTTTTGAAAATAATATTAAGTTAGATGCATTAATTTTAACTCATGCGCATGAGGATCATATCGGAGCAGTACCTTATTTATTTGATAAAATTAAGGATGTTCCAATTTATACTACATCATTTACAGCATCAGTTCTTAAAAGAAAGTTTCAATCTAATAATATAAATGAATTTAAAATCAATTTATTAGACTATAATAAAAAAAAGAAAATTGGTGGTTTTGAAATTGAAATATTAGCATTAACTCATTCAATACCAGAGCCAAATGGTGTTATTTTAAAAACTGGTAAATATAATGTTTTTCACACAGGTGATTGGAAAATTGATCCAAATCCTCTAGTTGGCAAACCTATTGATGAAGAAAAGCTAAGATTGCTTGGGGAACAAGGCGTTGATCTTATGGTTTGTGACTCAACTAATGTTTTCAATGAAAATCCCTCAGGAAGTGAGAAAGAAGTTAGAGAGGCATTTAAACAAATTTTTTCAGAAAAAAAAAATGGAACGATAGTAGTTACTTGTTTTGCGTCAAATGTAGCAAGACTTGAAACAATACTCAAAGTATCGGAGGAATCTAACAAAGTATGCCTTTTTCTTGGTCGATCAATTCATAAAATATATGAATCTGCAACTGAGAATGATTATTTAATAAATCAAAAGAATATTATTAATGAAAAAGACCTTAAATCTGTTTCAAATGAAGATGTGGTTTTGATTTGTACTGGTAGTCAAGGTGAGCCAAATGCTGCTTTGTCAAATCTTGTTAATGATAATAATAAAAATATAAAATTATCAAAAAATGATTTGGTAATCTTTTCTTCAAGAGAAATTCCAGGAAATGAAAAAAAAATTAATAAATTAAAAGAAAAAATTTTAAAAATAGGTTGTGAGATATATGATCAAAACACAAGAATGGTTCATGTTTCTGGACATCCTTCAAAAAAAGAACTTAAGAAAATGTATAAGTGGATCAATCCAAATACAATTATACCTGTTCATGGAGAATATAGACATCTAGATGAGCATAAAAAATTTGCTAGGAATTGTGGCATTAAAAATCAGATTTTAGTTCAAAATGGTGATCTTGTATTGATTAAAAAGGATGATCAATCTAAAATAATTAAAAAAGTAAACTTTGGAAGAAATATACTTAAAGGAAAACAAATCCTACCTTTAAATCATCAAATATTTGAGAATCTTAAGATACTGAATTCTGATGGTGAAATTTTTATTAATATTATAATGAATTTAGATGATGAAATAATTCATGAACCTGTAATCTTCACTTCAACAATCTCAATCGACATTGAAGATCTGGAAGACCTAAAGGAATTTATTATTACGGAAATTAATTCAATTTCGCAAAACTGTATTGATGATAATATATTAAAAAATGACCTAAAAAAAAAAGTAAAATCTTTCTTTAAAAAAAGAATAGGATTAAAACCATTTACAAATTTTGAGATTGTTAGATTATAGAATATAATGAAGGTATGCTTACAAAATTTAATCATGTTGCAATAGTCGTTTCAGATTTAAAAGAAGCGTCAAATAAATATAAGAATGTGCTTGGCGCTAAAGTTTCTAAACCATTTGATTATCCGGAGCATGGAGTATCAGTTGTTTTTGTTGAGCTAACTAATACTAAAATTGAATTAATGTATCCATTTGGAAAGGAATCTCCTATAAAAAAATTTCTAGAAAATAATCCTAACGGTGCCATACATCATATATGCTTAGAAGTAAAAGATTTAATTTCAACTTGTAAAAAATTAAAAAAAAAAAATATTCGAATCATTGGGGATGGTGAGCCAAAGATAGGCGCTCATAACAAGCCAGTTATTTTTTTGCATCCAAAAGATTTTTTTGGCACATTAATCGAACTTGAGCAGGAGTAATGGTTGTTCATTTTTGATTTTATAATCATTTATATTATACTTTGGTGGATAGTTTTGTTTCTTTTGTTACCAATTGGAATTGAAAAAGAAGAAAACATAAAGATTGGTAATGATCCTGGTGCTCCAAGAAACCCAATGATAAAAAAAAAATTACTATACTCAACAATTATTACTTTTTTCTTAACTCTAATAATAGTTTTTTTTAAAAATGAAATTTTCTAATTTTTTTATACCTACGCTTAAAGAAAATCCGTCTGATGCAAAAATAGTATCACATATTTTGATGTTGAAGTCTGGGATGATTAGACAAGAAACCTCGGGTATTTATTCATGGCTCCCCCTTGGTTATCGCGTATTGAAAAAAATTATAAAGATAATTGAAGATTTACACGAATTATATGAAGTAAATCAAATTTTAATGCCTACAATACAGAGTTCTGAAATTTGGAAAAAAAGTGGAAGATATGATACCTATGGAAAAGAGATGTTGAGAATTAATGATCGACATTCAAAAGAACTTCTTTACGGTCCTACCAATGAAGAAATGATAACAGCGCTTGGTAAACAACATATTAAAAGTTACAAATCATTGCCTCAGTATTTTTATCATATTCAATCAAAATTTAGAGATGAAATTAGACCTAGGTTTGGAGTAATGCGAGCTAGGGAATTCTTAATGAAAGATGCATATAGTTTTGATATTAATGAAAATGAAGGAGAAAAGACTTATTATAGGTTCTTCAGACTTTATTTGAAGATTTTTAAATCAATGGGAATCCCAATTGTACCTGTTCGTGCACCTAGTGGTGAAATTGGAGGAAGTTTGTCTCATGAGTTTCATTTGATCGTAGATAGTGGAGAATCTGAAATATTCTTAGATAAGTCAATTCTAGAGAGTAATTTAGAAAAACTTAAAGATGAGGATTTAAAAAATTTGAATAGTTTTACTGACGAGTATTATAAAAATAACAAGATTTCAATAAAATTAGAAAAATTCAGAAGTATAGAATTAGGTCATATCTTCTTATTTGGAGATAAATACTCTAAATCTTTTGATTTTAATATTGAGTATGAAAATAAAAAGCTTAAACCATTTATGGGATCATATGGAATTGGTATCTCTAGAATTCCTGCAGCAATAATTGAGCACTCAAGTGATGAAAGAGGAATATTATGGCCTGAGGAAGTTTCTCCATTTGAAGTAGTTATTATTAATTTGATTAATGATAGTGATGAAACAAACAAATTTAGTAATGATTTATATAAAAATCTTAAGAGTAAAAATATTGATGTGATTTATGATGATAGGAACGAGAGACCAGGAATTAAATTTTCTGATAGTGATTTAATTGGGATTCCAATTCAAATCATAATTGGAAAAAATCTAATTAACGATGGTAATGTAACTTTAAAATTTAGAAAAGATGGAAAAGAAATTAATCTTACTAATGATAAAGTTTTAGACATTATTATTAAAAAATTAAAAAACTATAAATGATTACTTTTTTTGAAATATGGGTTTCATGGAAATACCTTCTTCCCAAAACAAGAGAAAAGTTTTTTTCAATAATTACAGTTTTCTCTTTTCTTGGAATAGCATTGGGAGTGGCGACTCTAATAATTGTGATGTCGGTGATGAATGGATTTAGAGAGGAGCTTACCTCAAAAATATTAGGCGTAAATGGTCATTTGAAAATTCAACCAATAAATAATTTCAAAATTTCTAATAACAAAAAGATATCAAATTCAATTAAAGATAATATTGAAAACATAGATATAAGTGAAGTTTTGATTGGACAAGGACTAATTAATTATAAAGGTTTATCAACTGGTATTCTTTTGAAAGGTGTAGGTAAAAGTTATTTTGAGGAAAGAAAAATATTTAAACATAAAATTATTGCGAATCATCTTGAGGGATTTAAAAATAATAAGGGAATTTTTATTGGAGAAAAATTAAGAGATAGACTAAATGTAAAAATTGGTGATTCAATAAATATTATTTCACCAAACAGTTATGAAACAATTTTTGGAAACTTACCTAGATCAAATAGTTTTAAAGTAATAGGTTTTTTTTCTATTGGAATGTATGAATATGATTCCTCACTTGTATTCATGCCTATTGAACTAATGCAAAACTTTCTTAACTTAGATAATCATATAGATTTCTTTGAGGTTCAAATAGATAATTTTGATGAATTAGATAAAAAGAATAGAGAAATTCTAGCTTTATTGCCTAAATATTTTAAAACTATAGATTGGAGACAGCTTAACCCCTCACTTTTTAATGCAATAGAAGTCGAGAGAAATGTTATGTTTTTAATTCTTTCACTCATTATAATTGTTGCTGCTTTTAATCTTATTTCATCAATGATAATTTTAGTTTCCTCAAAAAGCCGAGATATTGGTGTGTTAAGAGTTCTTGGAGTTTCTAAGAATCAGTTATTAAAGATTTTTATGATTAACGGACTTATAATTGGAATCTGTGGGACTATTCTAGGGCTATTACTTGGCTTACTCTTTTGCTTAAATATAAACGAAATCAAAGCATTTCTTGAATTATTTCTGGATTCAGATCTTTTTTCTGAAGAAATTTATTTTTTTTCTAGATTACCTGTAATTATTGAGGTTGAGCAAATACTTAAAATCACGCTAATTTCTTTGGGGTTGTCTTTCTTTGCCACAATATACCCTTCTATAAGAGCTACAAAAGTTGAACCTATAAATCTTATAAAGTGGGAATGAAATTGATAAAACTCAGTAATATTAATCAAATTTATGCACAAGGGAAAACAGTGATTAAAGTTTTTAATAACTTGAATTTAGATTTAAATGATCAAAGTAATGTTGGAATCATTGGCCCTTCGGGCTCAGGTAAATCTTCTTTATTAAATATCTTAGGTTTGGTAGAAAAACCAAAATCAGGTAATTATTTTTTTAATGGTCAGGAATGTTCGACTTTAAATGTTGAAGATAGAACCAGTTTAAGAAAAAAAGATATTGGTTTCATATTCCAAAACAATCAACTGCTTGAAGATTTTACAGTTTTAGAAAATATTGCATTACCTTTGATTTTAAACGGGGTAAATTATTCAAAAGCAATTAATGAGTCACTTAAGCTTCTAAAATTACTTGGATTAGAAGAAAGAAGAAAATTTAAACCTGGACTATTGTCAGGTGGTGAACAACAAAGGGTTGCAATTGCAAGAGCGGTTATTAAAAAGCCTCTTTTACTTTTGGCTGATGAACCCACTGGAAGTCTTGATGATTCAACTGCATCTTTGGTATTTAATTTTATGCTCGATTTATCACAAAAAAACAAAATTTTAACCATTATTGCAACTCATAATTTAAAACTAACAAAAAGACTTGATAAATGTTTTAAAATTGAAAAGGGTAAATTAATTGAAATCTGAACCTAAGAAATTTATTCACCTTAGAAATTATTCTCAATATTCACTCTCCAGAGGTGCAGTGAAGATCAATGAATTAGTAAAATTATGTAGTGAAAAAAAAATTCCTGCGACTAGCATAACAGATTTTAATAATTTATTTGGATCTATGGAATTTTCAATCGAATGCCAGAAATCTGGTGTTCAACCTATAATTGGCTGCAATATTTTTTTATCCACTAATAACTTTGTTGATGGATATTTACTTTTAATTGCAAAAGATGAATTTGGTTTTGAAAATTTGTCAAAGCTTGTTTCTATTTCATATTTAGAAAATTCAAACTCTAGTAATCCTTTTATAAGTTTAAAAAACCTGAAAGATCATTGTGAAGGTTTAATTTGTATGGGTGGGGGCGAATCAGGAGTGATCACCAAAAATTTTTTAAATGCTGATTATGTTAAAACAAGCAAACTTATTTCATTGCTTAGTGAAACTTATCAGAAAGATTTTTTTTTAGAAATTCAAAGAGATAATAAAAAATCATTTTTATATGAAAATTTTCTAATTGAAACTTCAAATAAAAAAAAAATCCCGCTAGTTGCTACTAACGAAAATTATTTCTTGGAAAAAAGTTATTTTAATACACACGATGCGTTACTCAGTATATCGCAGCAAAAGTATTTAGATTCTGAAAATAGGATGAAAAGTTCAATTGATTATCATTTTAAAAGCTCTAATGAGATGTTTGATTTATTTAAAGATATTCCAGATGCGTGTTTGAACACCATTGGTATTTCTAAAAAATGTTCTTTACTAATAAAAGAAAAAAAACCAAGAATGCCTAAACTTAACTTCAATGGATCCAATGAAGATACTGAATTAAAAAAAAAATCAATGGAGGGTTTGTTAACTCGATTAAAAACAATTACAAACCTTATAAATAAAAATGAATATTTTAAAAGACTTGATTATGAATTAGAAGTTATCATTCGAATGGGTTATGCCAGTTATTTTTTAATTGTTTCAGACTTTATTAATTGGGCAAAGCAAAATGATGTGCCAGTTGGTCCAGGACGTGGATCTGGTGCAGGTTCTTTGGTTGCTTGGTCACTATCTATTACAAATTTAAATCCAATTAAATTTGGTTTATTATTCGAAAGATTTTTAAATCCTGAGAGGGTTTCCTTACCTGATTTTGACATTGATTTTTGTATGGATAAGCGTGATGAGGTGATTAGATATGTTCAAGAAAAATATGGAAAATCAAAAGTAGCACAAATAATAACTTTTGGATCATTTCAAGCAAGAGCGGCATTGAGAGATGTCGGAAGAGTGATGCAACTTCCCCTTCCTCAGATAGATGAATTTTGTAAAATGTTTCCTTATAACCCTGCTCAACCAACAAATCTTACAGATATAATAAATAATGACGATAATTTAAAGAAAATTTTTAAGAATGATCCTAATATTGAAAATTTATTTAAGATTTCACGGAATTTAGAAGGTCTTTTTAGACACGCATCTACTCATGCCGCAGGAATAGTTATTGCTGACCAACCTCTTGAAAAAATAATACCCTTATATAAAGATCCAAAATCTGACATACCTGTTACTCAATTTTCAATGAAATATGTTGAGAAAATGGGTTTAATAAAATTTGATTTTTTAGGTTTAAAGACTTTGACTGTAATAAATGAAACATGCAAATATTTAAAAAAAAGATCAATTGAAATTGATATAAATAATATTCCACTTGATGATTTTAAGACATTTCAGCTTCTGAAAAATGGTAATACTACTGGAATCTTTCAGCTTGAAGGTCAAGGTATGAGAGAGACATTAAAAAAAATTATTCCTGATAGATTCGAAGACTTAATAGCTATCGTATCTTTGTTTAGACCTGGTCCCATGGATAATATTCCAACTTTCATAAATAGAAAACAAAATAAGGAAAAATACGAATATTTACACCCTGATCTTAAAAATATTTTAGAGGAGACATATGGTATAATGGTATATCAAGAGCAAGTAATGCTTATAGCTCAGAAAATAGCTGGTTTTAGCTTGGCTAAAGCTGATTTACTTAGAAGGGCAATGGGGAAAAAAATTAAATCTGAAATGTCAGCTCAAAAATCAAATTTTTTAGAAGGATGCATCAAAAATAATTTAGAAAAGAAAAAAGCTATAAAATTATTTAATGAAATTGAAAAATTTGCAGGATATGGATTTAATAAAAGTCATGCTGCTTCATATGCTATGATCGCATACCAAACTGCATATTTAAAAGCTAATTATCCATCAGAGTTTCTTTGTGCATTAATGAATTGTGACATAGGTAATTTTGAAAAAATTTCAGGCTATTGTAATGAGTTAAAGAAGTTCGGTTTTCAAATATTTAATCCGGATGTTAATACTTCAGATACTTTTTTCAAAGTAATATATGATGAAGGTTTTGTTCCGCTTGGAATAAATTATGGACTAAGTGCAATTAAAAATGTGGGTGAAACTTCTATTTTTGAATTATTAAAAGAAAGAAATAAGAATGGAGAATTTAAAAATATTTTAGATTTATTAAAGAGAGTTAATAACAGTATTCTTAATAAGAAAATTCTCGAGGCACTGGTTTTTTCAAATTCCTTATTTTCACTTGAAAAAAATCAAAATTATTTATCGGATAATATTGAAAAATTGCTTAGTTTTAATGCTAATTACCATAAAAACTTCATCAAGAATCAGACGAATCTTTTTTCTGATGATCTTGATAAAGATCAGTTTAGCTCTGCCAATTACAAACAATGCGATAATAATCAAAAATTAAATATGGAATTAGATGCTTTTGGATTTTATTTATCAGATCATCCATCTAAACTTTATAAAAATTCCTATGTTGGTCATAATATTTCTGATATCGATATGCTTCATGAAGAATCTAGTAAAGCAGAAATTAAAAATGAAATATTTTCTTGTATTGCATTGATATCAGATCTTAGAGAGAGAATGTCAAAAATAGGAAAGAAATTCTGTTTCCTAAATTTATCAGATAATACTGGTGATTTAGATGTGATTTGTTTTTCTGAAGTCTTGAATAATATAAATTTTCAACTCAAAGCTGGCAAGACATATTTATTTCAGCTAGTATTGCAAAAAATGAAGGAATCAAATAGATTCATGGTCAAAAATGTTCTTGATATAGATAATTTTCTAGCTAATGCAAATAACTATAATGTACTTTTAAACCCTGATGATTTAGATCACAAAAAATTGGGTAATTTATTGAAACATACTGAACAAGGGCGCAATAAAATTCTTTTTAAAATGATTGTATCTAATTGTGAAGTAAAAATTAATTGTAAACAGTCATTTAAGATTGATTCAGATTTTCTAGATAATTTAAGAAATGTAACTGGTGTGATGAATGTGAATCAAACAAATAAAAAAAGTAGTTGATTTCAAGAAATATTGATGTAAATTCTGACACAATAATTTCAAACATACGACTTCTCTGGTGTTTTTTGTCGTATGAATGTATAACCGGAGTTTTTTTTGAAAAATATAAGTATTAAAGATTTATTAGATGCAGGCATTCATTTTGGTCATAAGACCAATAGATGGAATCCAAAGATGTCAGACTATATTTTTGGTCACAGAAATGGCATACACATTATTGATTTACAAAAAACAATTACTCTCCTTGATGAAGCTCTTAATGTAGTCAAAGAATATTCAGCTGAAGGTAAAAATATTTTGTTTATTGGGACAAAAAGACAAGCCTCAGAACTCATAGAGAAATATGCCAAAGATTGTAACCAGTACTTTATCAATAAAAGATGGTTAGGTGGTATGTTAACAAATTGGGATACTATTCAAAATAGTATTAAGAAACTAAAAGATATGGAAGAAATTTTAGAGAATAAAATAAGCTCCTATACAAAGAAAGAAATATTAAATTTTGGAAATTCTGTTGAAAAGTTAAATAAAGCTCTTGGAGGAATAAAAAATATGGTTGGTAAACCCGACCTTTTATTTATTGTTGATACAAATAAAGAAGTTCTGGCAGTAAAAGAAGCAAATAAAATTGGAATACCTATTGTAGCTGTTGTTGATTCAAATTCTAA
>MDTG01020971.1_pt1 | contig 15089 bp, 13 predicted proteins | sample 811421 | NCBI WGS metagenome assembly MDTG01 (sample SAMN05326645, study PRJNA326480) | marine metagenome | isolation source: seawater | place: Pacific Ocean: South East | collected 2011
AAAAATTCATTTTTACCAAAAAATATTAATTTAAAAATTAATAGAACTAATATATTTGAAGATGATCCAATCAGTAAAAAATTAATTTTATTTTATAATGTTAAAACAAATTATAAATTAATATATTTGCAAAATAAAATTTTAAATAGGTTTATTATGTTTAAAACAAATAAATTTAAAAAAATTATTTTTTCATCAAAAATTCAACAAAAATATTACAATAAATATTCCTATCCTTTTGTTGGAATGCAATATAAACCTCATTTTACAATATCAGCGCTCAAAGAGAATATTGATAGCGCATTTATTAAAAAATTTTTAACTCAAAAAGTTGATATATTATTAAAAATTAGAAATATCGATGTTTGTCGAATTATAAACAATAATGAACATATAAACTTAGGTAAAATTAAACTTTAATGAAATTTACAAACATAATGCCAATGGCTGGAAAAGGTGAAAGATTTATAAAAAAGGGTTATTTAATACATAAACCTTTTATTAAAGTAAATAAAACACCTATGTTTCTTCAAGCTTCAAAAACTTTTATAAAAGACGATAAATACATTTTTATATATAAAAAAAATAAAAATAAGTTTCTTACCCACTATAGAGTAAAAGATTTATTGCCAATAAAAAAACTAAATAAATCAATAGTAATTAATCTTATAAAACCAACATTAGGACAGGCAGATACATGCCTTAAAGCATTAAAGTATATTGGACATAGGGAAAATATTTTTATACATTCCTGTGATTCTTATTTTAAAATAAATAAAAAAAAATGTTTTGATTATTTACAAAAACAAAAATATGACATTATAATATTCACAACAAAACCAAAGCAAGTACATTTAAATAATTATAATAACTACGGATGGGTACATTCAAAAAATAATACAATTGTTAATATTGAATGTAAAAAGAAAGCAAGTAAAAATCCTATGCAGGATAGTATAATTATTGGTTCATTTATATTTAAAAATAAAAAAATTCTATATGATGGTATCAAAGCCTTATTTAAAAAAAAGCTAAAAGTTAATAACGAATATTATTTAGATATGGCTATAAAAGAATGTTTGAAATTAAACTATAAAATTTGTCAATATGATATCAAAAAAATAACTCTATTTGGTTCACCAGAAGAGCTTAAAAAATATACGTAAATTTTAAGATTATATCTTATAAATATTTTATTTCAGAACTCCTCTAATATATGATAATTTATTTTCTAATTAATTTAATAAAAAAAGTAAAAAATTTGTGACAAATGATAGTTATATAATAAAAATAATAAATTCTAAAAAATTTAACTATTTAATAATTTTTTTTTTGGATAATTAGTATAATTTATTCATTTATCTTTATTTCACCAAAATCAGATGATGGTGTCTATCACTATGCTTCACTATCTGTCTTATTTAATGGTTTTCCAAGTATTAATTTTAATAAAGAAACTATTCCAATTTTTTTTATATTTCCAACATATCCATTTATAAATGGATTATTCTTAAACTTTATAAACAATATTGGCTTTAGTATAAATGAATATAATTACAAAATTATAGTTTTATTTTTTAGTATTTTAAATATTTTTTTAATTAGATATATTTTTTTTAAAATGCTTTACAAAAATATTTATTGTAATTTGATAGTAAGTTTATTTTTAATCTCACTTAGCGTAACACCGTTCGCAAATAATTTTTATATTAATAGACCTCAAGCAATAGGTTTATTTATAATATTTTTAGTTTATTTATTAAGTTATAATATTGAATTAAATAAAATAAATAAATTCAATTATTACATAATTGGTTTTCTTTTGGGTTTTTTGTTAATACTGCATCCAATATTTTCAATAATTTCATCATTTATTTGTTTTCATTTATTAATAAAATATTCAAATAAAATAAATCTTAAAAATATATTTCGTTCAATTTTAATATTCATAATTACAATTTTCCCTTTTTTTTACTGGATTTTTATTAACCAAGAGCATTTTGTTGATCAATTATTTAACAGAATAAGTAATGATTTAAAATTTGATAATTTTAATAATAGTATCTATTTGGAAGTTTTTTCAAAATCTTTCTTCTTAGGTAATCAATTATTAATAAACAAGTTTTATAATTTTTTGTTTAATTTTCCTATATTTGTATCATTTATTATATTGTTTTACATTTTCTATAATAAATTTCAAAAAATAAAATTTGAAATATTTTTGGAAATTAATTTTATAATATTTTTGTCTGTTATTTTTATAATTTTTTTTAATAGATCTTTTCCTCCCTATATAAGCATAATTTCTTTGTTAATATTATTTATATTATTTGTTAATGTTAAAATAGATATTAAAAAATTAAAATTTAAGAAACTATTAAGTTTAATCATTATATGTCTGTCAATACTTCCGTTAAATCCATTATTTTTTAATGAATATAAAAAATATTATTATGGTGAAGACAATCTTACTTTAATGAAGATTCACAAATTAGTTAAAAATTTGGAAACTGATGACATATTTGCTATTGCATCACCAAATTTTATAATACCTTTAAATAATAACCTATCTGTTGAATTTTCAAATAATAATAATAAAACTATATGGTTAAATCCTGTTTTTGAAAAGCCATCTAAAGAATTAATAAAAAAATATAATAAACAAATAGAGTATTTAAAAAATTCAAACAAAAGTATTTATTGGTTTGTACAAAAAAATAAATTTTTGGGAAATTGTTTGATGATTTCATCAATTGGTCCCTATTTGAAATTCAAAAATATTAATTTAATTTATGATAACAATATATACATGGTTATATTTGATAATAATTTTAATATACTTAATTCAGCAGAAAAATGTTAAAAATCCTTAATGATAATTATTGCTGGTAAAACTAATTTATCGATCTATTTATTAGAAACGTTGTTAAAGTATTATGAAAAAAAATACTTAGGGGTGATACCATCAAGTTATGATTTAGGAAAAGATTATTGGCAACTTTCAATTAAAAAATATGCAAAGGCAAAAAATATTAAAATTTTTAATTTAGAGAATATTTACAAAATAGCTGATATATTTATCTCTTGCGAATATGAGAGAATTATAAATGTAAATAAATTTAAAACTGATAAATTATTTAATTATCATTTTTCATTATTACCAAAGTATAGGGGTGTATATACTTCTATATGGCCGATTTTAAATAATGATAAATATGCAGGCTTAAGTATTCACTTAATGACAAATAAAATTGATTCCGGAAAAGTTATACTAAGAAAAAAATTTAAAATTGAAAAAAATGATTGTTCTTTAGATATTTATTTAAAAAATATATTATTTGGCAAGATTTTAACTAATAAATTTATTAATTTACTAAATCAAAATAAATACAAATATTTAACCAATAATTATAAAAGATACGAATATAAATCAAAATCCTCATTCAACTTTACAGATTTAAATATAAATTTTAATGATTTATCAATCAATATCCAAAAAAAAATAAAGGCAATGTGTTTTAGACCATATCAGTTACCTATGTATAAAAACAAAAAAATTGTAAATTCTTCAATATTAAAAAAGATATCAAAAAATAAAGCAGGAACTATTATAAAAAAAAATAAATATTATTTTGAAATTTCAACATTAGATTATAACATTTTGATTTTTGAGGACAAGATTTATGAAATGATAAAGTATATAAAGAAAGACGATGTAACAAATGTCAAAAAATTATTAAATAATATAGTTAATATTAACGACAGAGATGCTAATCTAAGAACACCAATTATTATAGCAGCTATATATTCAAGTAAAAAATGTATAAAATTATTCAATAAATTAAGTGCCGATTTAAATTTAGAGGACATGTATCAAAAAAAATTTATAGATTACATTTAAATGAGTGTTAAAAATAATCCATTAGTAAGTATTATAGTCATAACTTACAATCAACAAAGTTATATAGAAGAATGTATATTGTCAATTATAAATCAAGATTATCAAAATATAGAAATAATTATTTCTGATGATTGTTCAACTGATAAAACTGCTAAAATATTAAATAGATTAAAAAAAAAATATGATGATAAAATTATCTTAAATATTTCTAGTATTAATAGAGGTATTACTTCTAATTCAAATTCAGCACTTAAAATGTGTAATGGTAAATATATTTGCTTTACTGGCGGAGATGACATTTTTTTTAAATCAAAAATCAAGAAGCAAATAAAATGGATTCTTCAAAGTCCTGAAAGAGTTTTATGTGGACACGATGCAGAAATAATAGATGATAAATCTCATTTAGTAGGCAAAAAATTTTCTGATCTCAAATCAATCAAAGAAGGCAGGGGGCCCTCAAAAATTATTCGTTATGGACCTCCTTATCCTTCATCTACAATTTTGTTTAGAAAAAGTGCTCTTCCAAGTTATGGATTTGATAAATATATTAGGTTTAGCTCTGATTGGAAATTGATGATCGATTTGGTTTATAACGATAAAATATTTGGTTATATTGATGGCACATTTTTAAAATATAGAATTCATGAAGCAAATGTTACAAAAGTGCATAGATTTAGTCTTATATTAGAACAATTCAAAATATTTTTCAGATATATTTTTCAATACAAAAAGAAGTATCTAAAGGAATGGTTTTTATATTTTACAACAAGAATATTTAAGATAAGTTAAATGTTTAGCTATAAAAAAGATATAAAAATTAATTTATACAAATTACTTTTTGCAGTAATTTATTTTTTTTTCCTATTTGGTGTCTTTAGCCCTAATATAAAAGATAATTTTTTATTATTTTGTTCTATTAATTTTTTTATTTTTTTTATCGTAATAAATTTATTTTATTTTTCACAAAATAATAAGATTTATATAAATCTAAGTATTGATAAAAAATTAATAATTATTTTTTTATCAATTTTTTTATTAAACTTATTAATTAATATTACTCAATTAAATAACTCTCCGATATCAGATGAATTTATATATATCCAATATTCGTTCATACACTCAATTAGTATTATAAATTTACTAGATTTTTCTTTCTTTAAAAATATTGAATTTAAAAATCTTATCTGGATTACTAATTTTATTATAGTTTTAATATCAATAATATTTTTTTATTTTTTAGATAAATTAAATAAGCATATATATATTTCTATTTTATTGATCGCATTAATTATATTTAGACTATTAATCTCTTATTATAGTGAAAATTTATACCCACATAGCCCACTTAATGGCTTTTTTGTTTTATTAGCTTCTCTTTTTTTTGGTTTAAATAATTTGGTAATAAATATTTCTAATATATTTATATTTTCTATTTTTTTAATTCTTATTTATAGATATTTAGACGACTTTATTTCATCAGATTTTAACAAGTTCTTAATTATAATTTTTTTATCTTCAATTCCAATTAATTTTAATTTAATATCCGTAATTGACCATTCTTTTATATCATTTATATTTATTTCATTAATACTATTATTTCTAATAGATGAAAAAAAAATTAATCAGGATTGTATTCTTATTTTAATCATTATTGGTTCTCTATTCAGAGTCACTATAATATTTTTACTAATACCTTATTTTATAAAATATATCATTTTTAACAATCCATTAGCTTTTAAATTAAATTTTTATAAGCACCTGACAATAATATTATCATCAATACCTTTTTTTTTATTAAATTTATTTTTTAGCCACTCTACTGGTAATATATTTCAAATAATAGAATTAATTAAAAACAATTTTCTTATTTTAACTATCTACGAAAATATTAGTATTATTTATATTATCTTTTTTTTATTATTTTTCTTAACATTTGATTTGAAAAAAATTCTGCTTTTCTATTTATCTTTTTTAATTTTAATTGTTATTTATAGTGCAGTAAATCAGAATTTATTAAGTTTGATGAAATATAAAAGTGAATATTTCATTCCTTTTTCTATTTGCTCTTTTTTAATAGTTTCCAAAATTTATATTACAAAAATTAATAAAAATTTTTTTAGTTTTTTAATTATTTTATTTACAATATTTAATTTAATAAAAATTTACACAGATCAAACAAATCTAAAATCAAATGAATACATTATCAGTAATTATTATATAGAAAGAGAAAATCCATTTTTCTATAAGCAAATTCAGTATAATTATCGAAATCTATATAAATATCTAAAATTAAAAAATATATCTAATGAAACATTAAACTTGGATATAACATACGGAGTTTTACCAGAAATTCTATATGGATACACTTACGAAAGTGTCAAAAAAATTCAAAATGAAAATTACATATATAGAAATTATTTAAAATTGAATAATATTGAATGGACTTCAGGTTCAGCAGAATATTTTTATAATCAAAGTAATTTTTCTTATTTAGCAATTGGATTTATTTTTCCAAATAAGGAAAAAATTTTAAATGATTTATCTAAAAATGGATGGGAAGTAGAAAAAATTTTTTTTAATGAAAAATTTGATTCAAAAATTTACTTGATGAGAAAATTAAAATAATTAATTTACTATCTTAATCTTTTATCAATATTGTTCCATAATTCTGGTAATTTTGTACAAACCATATCAGGTTTAATTTTATTACTAATTAACTTTTTAGAAAAATTATTTATCAAATCTTTCCATACTTCTTTATTATGTTGATGATGTAGCTCTGGAGATACAAAACAGGTTTTCAAACCTAATTTTTTCAGCTTAAGAAATAAATTTTTGTTTATTGGGTTCCCTGTAAAAGTATCAATCCAAATCCAATTAATTTTTTTTTTATTTGCCATTAATTTTTTTTGGAATATTTCAACAGATTTATAATGTTCAATTTCAGATATTCTTAATGCAAATTTACTAATTCCCAAATTTGCATATTTAAATATATAAGGTATTGTTTCATCTAGTATAAAATAATTTTTTATTTTAAACTTTTTCATTAAAATAATTAATTCTTCTTCAAGCCCTTCTTCTTTTACATTTAGAATTAGAAACTTATTTTTATAAGATTTTAACCACTGATCTAAAACTATAGCGTTTTTATTATAAGGATCATGAACTAAATATAGCTTCTTATTATGGTTTCTAATATCAATTTCACATCCATAGTTTAAGGGATTTGATTTTAATTGACTTAGACTATTTACTCTATGATTAACTATTATCATTAATTTACGATCAACTGAAAATTGTATAATAATTAATAAATTATTTATTTTTTTAAACAATTGTGTATTTATTATTTTTATTGAAAATGTTGTTAAATTATGTAGTTTAATCTATTTTATATATGAAATTTCCACCTGAAACCTTAAACAAAATTAATAAAGAGATTAGAAAAAAAATTATTGAGATGATATTTTATTCTAAATCTGGTCATGTAGGCCCATCTTTATCTATTGTCGAAATATTAACAAGTATTTATCTTAATTATATTGATTTTGACGATCCAGATAGAAATAAAGTAATTCTATCCAAAGGTCATGCCGCACCTGCTCTATACGCTATTTATGATTATTTAAATCTACTCAAACCAAATGAATTAACCCAATTAAGAAAATTTGACTCAAGACTCCAAGGTCACCCAGATAAAAGAAAATTAAATTTAATTGATGCTGGAACTGGTGCTTTAGGTCAAGGTTTATCAATTGCAATAGGTTATGCACTTTCATTTAAAGCAAAAGAAATTAATAAAAAAGTATATTGCGTGATTGGTGATGGTGAAGTCCAAGAAGGTCAAATATGGGAAGCAGCAATGTATATTGGTACTCACAATATAAAAAATTTAATTACTTTTTTGGACTCTAATAAATTTCAAAATGAATACTCTATTGAGGAAACTTTACCAGTAGAAAAGATGATTGAAAAATGGGAAGCTTTTGGTTTTTCAGTGATTGAGATCAACGGTCACGATAATAAAGAAATATGTGATGTACTTGAAAAATTTAACAATGGTATTTTTAAAAAACCCCCATTAATTTATTGTCACACAACAAAAGGCAAGGGTATAAAAGAAATGGAAAATAATAATAAATTTCATCATATTAAGAATATGAATGAAGAGGATTATTTTCGGTACATAAAGGAATTAGGCTAAATGACGATTAAAAGTATAAGAGATGCATTTGGAGAAGCATTAGTTGAGGAAGGAAAAATAAATTCATCTATTTTAGCTGTAAGTTGTGATTTAAAAAATGCATGTAAATTAGAAAATTTTTTTAAAAATTTTCCAGAAAGATCATATGAGGTTGGTATTGCAGAGGCAAATGGTATTGGTATTGCCACTGGATTAGCATTATCTGGCTTCAGACCTTTTATTGCAAGTTTTGGTTCATTTATTATGGGCAAAAATATTGAAATACGAACTTCTATTTCATATAATTTGGCACCTGTAGTGGTTGTTGGAACACATGGTGGATTAATTGGAGCTGATGGAGCTACTCAAGCAGCACTTCAAGATATAGGTGTTATGCGATCAATACCGGACTTTGAAGTTTTTCAACCGTGTTCTGAAAAAGATGTTAAATCTATGATGAGTTATGTTTCCACTTCAAGAAAACCTACTTATATGCGGGTTGGAAGAAATGAAATAAAAGAGTTTTTACCTGAAGATCATAGATTTGAGGTTGGTAAACCAAATTTAATTAAAACTGGTACTGAAAAACTTTTAATTTCTTCAGGACCAATGGTTGTAAATTGTTTAAATGCTATTATAGGAACTGAAATTTCTGAAAAATTTGGGCTATTGAATGTCAGTTCGCTGAGCCCTTTAGATGAAGAAGCTTTATTAGCTCATACACAAGCTTATGATGAGATAATTACAATTGAAGATCATGTTATTCAGGGTGGCCTAGGTTCAATAATTGCAGAAATATTAGCTAAAAACAGCATAGCAAAAAAATTTAAAATGCATGGCTTATCAAATGAATTTATAAATAGTGATACACCAGAGCAATTGGAAAAAGAATATAAATTAGATCCTGAGGGAATTAGAGAAATAATATTAAAATAAATCTTCTATTGTATTTATGACAAATTTTGGTAGTTCATTTTCCACTAAAGAATATTTATTATAAAAGTTTATATCAATCTTTTCGTCCTTATGCACACCACCCTTTAAAAATACTGAGTCAAAATTATTAAAATTAGCCCCTTTGATATCTGTTTGAAGAGAATCACCAAATACTATAACTTTTGATTTGTTAAACATAAATTTATTTTTTATGTATTCATAAATCAAACTATAAGGTTTGCCAATAAATCTGACAGTTATATTGTTTTTAATTAACTGATTTGCAATAAAACCTACTTGGTAAGTCTTTTTCTGAGTATTACCATCAATAACATATTCGTCAGGATTAGTGCAAATTACTGGTAATTGTAAATTTATTATTTTCTTTGAAATATTTGTTATTTCTATTTTATCTAAATTAGCTTTTATTGACAGTGCAAGTACAAATAATGCCTTATCAGCTTTTTTAGTTTCTAATTCTAGATAATCAATATTTTTATAATCATTTTCATTTGATAAAATATAACAATTCTTTAGATCTAATATGTTTTTAATTGGATCAATTATTATGTTATTTTTAATCAATTTAAGAATTTCTCCAGATGAAATTATATCATCAAATAAATCTATTTTAAAATTAAGAGGAATTAAAGTGTCTTTAATTATACTTTCTTTATTTTGTGAAGAATTTGAAAGTAAAATTATTTTTTTATTATATCTTTTTAAAACTTCAATGAAATCATCAATGTTTGGTAACTTATTTCTTCCATCATGCATTACACCCCATTGATCTAAAATAAAAAAATCATAATTTTTAATTAAAAAAGATAAAAGATTACTTGTCATCACAACCTAATAAAATATATAAAAATATCAAATAATCAAAAAAATAATTATGAAAAATAATCTACAATATAATTATACTAAAGAGGCTTTAATTCCTAAATGGGTTCATATTGGCTTAAGTAATTTTCATCGTGCTCACCAAGCAAGAGTTCTACATGAAGGTATCATCAATAAGAAAATTAATATTGGATTGTTAGTTTATGATCTTGAAGGTCAAAATAAGAAACCAATAAAAAATTTAAAAAAAAATAATTATGATTACCATCATATAATTAATTACAAGAACAAAGAAAGTGTAACTAAAATTGGTTCAATTATAAAATGTTTAAATATATCTAAAAATAATGAAGATAAAATTTTGAATGACCTGGTCAAATTTAAAATTGAAATTTTAACCTTAACTATTACAGAATCAGGCTATCATTCAATTGATGATAAATTAAATCTTAATTCTAAAGACATAATTTCTGATTTAGAAAAAAATACTACTAAATCTATATATTCTTTTCTATTTAAATTTTTGTTACTTAAAAAAAAATATAATCAAAAAAAATTAGAAATTATTTCATGCGACAATTTAATTAAAAACTCTGAAAAACTTGAGTCATTATTTATGCAATTTTGTAAAATAAAAAACAAAAATCTATCAAAATGGGTTAATGCAAATGTAAGGTTTTGCAATTCAATGGTTGATAGAATTACACCAGTGTATGATAAAGAAATAAGAAAAAAGTTACAAAAAAAATTTAATATCAATGATGCATCATATGTTTTATCTGAAGATTATTTTCAATGGGTTATCGCAAATTGTAAAAATCAATACTTAAAAAAATTACAAAATTCAGGAGTTCAATTTGTAAATAGTGTAAATGATTATCAAAAAATGAAAAACTTAATGTTAAATGCAAGTCATTGCTCAACTTCATTTTTATCATGTATTTATGGTAACACATATGTTTATGAAACTTTTAATAATAAAATATTTATAAATTTTATTAGTAGTTTTTTAGACGAAAATGTGATTCCTTTTTTAAAAAAAACTAATCAATTAGATTATTTAGACTTTAAAGCAAAAATACTTTCAAGATTTTCAAATAAAAAAATTAAAGATCAGTGTATTAGAACTACTCACAATGGTTCTGATAATTTGATACAATTTATAGTACCTAGTTTAATTAAAAATTTTAAAAATAAAAATAGTTTGAAAAAATTTGCATTAATTTATGCATCCTGGTATATTTTTTTAAATTATTATAATAAAAAAATGATATACGATATAAATTTAAAAAGCATTGATTTAAAAGAGGATTATCATAAATTTATAAAAGCTGAACCATATCCAGGTATTGTAAAATATATAAATAATGATTTTATGTTTTTCTTTGAAAAATACATTAAGTTATTAAAAAATAAAAAAATTCAAAATGCTATTAAAGATGCAACATAACAATAATAAAGTAGCAATAATTACAGGTGCAACCAAAGGAATAGGGGAGGCAACGGCAGATTTGTTTATGTCAAAAGGTATAAAATGTATACTAGTTGCTCGTAAAATAAATAAAGATCAAATACTAAGGTATAAAAAAAAATATGGTGTCTCAAGCTTTGAGTTTATTAAATCTGATATTTCAAGAGTAAAGGATATAGAAAATCTTGTAAAATTATCAATTAAGAAATTCAAAAAAATATCAATACTTTTTAACAATGCTGCGTATAGTGATTTTGATTTATTTTTTAAAAATGATCTAAAAATGTATGAAAAAATATTCAATACAAATGTAAAGGGTGCTTTTTATTTACTACAGTTAATTAGTAAGCATATGATTAAAAATAAAATACAAGGACATATAGTCAATGTTTCATCACAAGCTGGTAGAAGAGGTGAGGCTTTTGTACCACATTATTGTGCGTCTAAAGCTGCAATAATAAGCTATACGCAGTCAGCATCATTATTTTTAGCAAAATATAATATTAACGTTAATGCTATTGCTCCAGGAGTAATTGATACACCTTTATGGGATATTTTAGATAGAAAATGGGCTAAAATTGAAAATTTAAAAATAGGAGAAAAAAAGAAAATAGTTTCTAAAACTATACCTTTGCAAAGAATTGGTAATACAAAAGAAGTAGCAGATTTAGTTTATTTTTTATGCTCAAAAAAATCAGCATATATCACTGGTCAAACAATAAATATTGATGGCGGTAATGTAATGAGTTAAAGAAAATGAAGTAGTTCTACAAACTTTTTATTTTTTTTTATTTCTTTTAGTTTATATTTTTCCTTGGGTATTTTTGAAAAAATACTAAGAGCTCCCATCGCAACACCATCAGTTTCTTTATATACCAAAACTTTATTTTTTAATAAATTGGTTAAAAAGAACAAAAAAATTTTATTTTTTGCGAAAACACCATCAATTATTATTGTATTTCTATCATTTTTTAAAATTATTGAAATGGCAATTTGAAGAGCAAACAAAAAAAATAAATAATAATATTTTTTTTTATTTGTTTTATATTTTTTAATTTTTTTAAAAGATTTAAGTGTAAAAATATTTTTTTGATTGATTTTAAAATTCTCAATTAAGATTTGTTTGGCGGTATTCAAATCAATTTTATAGTGATTTATAAGCTGACTTTTAATAAATGACTTTGAATATATTTTTCCATATGGAAACCTTAATGATAAATTGAAAGTATTACTATAATTTGAGTTTATAGTATGAGATTTATATAAATCTTTATAGATTTCATTTTTACTTATTTCGAAATAAATCACCACCCAAGTACCAGATGAAATGAGTATAAATTTTTTTTTATAATTTTTTTTATGAAAATATAAACATGAACTACTATCATGCATACCTGAAAAAACTCGAGTATCTTTTGAATTCAAAAGTTTTTTAATTTCTTCATTACCTACTTTAGAATAATTTTTTACTACATTTGAAAAATAAGGTATTTTGTCTTTAATTTTACTTTTTTTTCCCAAACTAGAAAATTTATTTTTACTAAAATTCCAAAGGTGGCTATGATTATTTATATAAACTTTATCAAAACAAATTTTATTAGTTACAATAAAACTTAAAAACTGAGGAAAAGGTAAAAAAAATTTAATTTTTTTAAATGTATCCTTTTTATATTTAGAAAGATACATTATTTGCTTACCTAGATTGTAACCTCTAGGCATTAATTCTGAAAAATTGTAATTATCTTTTTTTATAATTTCTCTATATTCTTGATTTACTTTATTTGAATACACATTTTCATCTGAAATTTTAGTGATAATTTCATAATTGGCATCAAGTCCAATTAGCACAGATCCATGGGTGGTAAAATTAATATTTTTAATTATGTATTTTTTTGAATTTTTTTTTAATAGTTTGAGTAAAATATTTTTTATATAATCAATATCTACTTCAAAAATTTTATTTTTTTTTATAATTTGATTTTTAAAAATAAAAATTTTTGCTTTTAAAGTTTTTTTATTTACAAAATAAAATTTTATGTTAGTTTTACCTAAATCAATAATTAACGATACTTTTTCAAGCCTATTCATATTTAATAATAATGAACATAATTATACCATTTGCTTCTGAAGACAATAATTTCTTAAAAGAGTTTGGTGTATCAAAACATCTTGTAAAAATTGGTAACAAATTATGCACTGATTACCTTAATCAAACTGTTAAAAATTTTCCTAAAAAAACATGTTTCTATTTTTTAATACTTAAAAATAATAAAATATTAAAAGACAAAATTATTAATACTTTTAAAAGCAACAATATAAGAATAATTGAATTTAATAAGGAGACAAAAAGCTCCTTACACACTATTTTAAAAGTAAAAAAATTTATAAACAATGAGCAAAAATTTATTGTAATACACCCAGATGCTTTTAATGCTCTTACTAAGGATATTGTAAAAAGAATCATAACTAATCCACACAAATTTGGTGTTTCTGGATATGAAACTTTTAATCCAATAGATGAATTTAGTAATGATGTAGCTAGATTAAATATCAAAAACAATCAGGTAATCAGTATTAAAGAAAAATCAAAACTAGATAGTTTTAATGCTACCGTTTCAGGAATATATTGTTTTGAAAATTTTTTTTACTTCGAAAAATTTGCAATTAAAGAAATTAAAAAAAATAAACCAATAATTGGTAATTTATTTGCTGAAATATTAAAATCTAATTATAAAATTTCATATTTTAAGATCAAAAATTATTTTAATTTAGGTTCTATAAAAGCACTCAACGAAATTAATTTTTGGTATAATTATTATATTAATAATAAAAATTATAAAAATTTAATTAAATTTGATTTTATCAATATCATACCAGCTGCTGGATTTGGTTCAAGACATGTTAGAGAGGGTTTTGAAATACCAAAACCATTTATAAAGATCAATAAAAATTATATGATCAATGAAGCAGCTAAATCTTTGCCAAAGTCTAAAAAATATATATATATTTTTAAAAAAGACCTTATTGATAATTTTAAAAATATTATTTCAAATATTAAAAAAAATAATAAGAATATAAAAATCTTCCAAATAAAAAATAAAACTAAAGGAATGGCTATTACATGCTTACGTGTTAAAAAATTAATTGATAAATCTAAACCAATAATTTTTTCTTCTTGTGATTATGGTTTTACATTCAATCAACAAAAACTTAAAAAATTAATAAATGAAAAAGATCCAGATGCAATAATATTTACATCCAAAAAATATCCTGATGCAAGAATTGACCCAAATTCATATGCTTATGTAAAATCTAACAGTGATTCTAAAGTGACATTAATTTCAGAAAAAAAAACAATAAGTAAAAATCCGCATAATGATTTTTTTGTTACTGGTACGTTTTATTTTAAAAACTGGAAAATTTTTGAACTAGCAGTTAAAAAAATGATTGATAACAAAATGTCCGTAAATGGAGAGTACTATGTTGCAACATCTATTACATATATTTTAAAAAAATATAAAGTATACAATTTCCAAATAAATCAGTTTATCTCATGGAGTTTACCAATACACCTTAAAACTTTTTATTTTTGGAATAAAAACAAAAAGTTTTTATTATAGATTGCACTTTATAAGTTCACTAAAATTTGAACTATGGTCAAAAATTATTAAATTATCAATATTAATTTTTGATGCAATTTTACATTTTTCCTTATTATCGTATTTTTCTATATTCTTAATATTACCTTTATA